>Ga0136655_1000083_pt1 | contig 38392 bp, 31 predicted proteins | sample CPBDNA_2_FD_94863 | JGI IMG/M metagenome (GOLD analysis project Ga0136655, IMG submission 94863) | Freshwater to marine salinity gradient microbial communities from Chesapeake Bay, USA - CPBay_Spr_15_0.8_DNA (version 2) | ecosystem: Environmental > Aquatic > Marine > Coastal | place: USA... | reverse complement strand
GAAGAATTAAAAAAAGCCTTGGTTTTTGTCTCCGATCCGGGAATGCTTCTCCTTATTTCTTTACTTTATGGCACTTTTTCCCTTGGTGTATTTAGGAAAATGAAAATGGGAGATATCATGGCTGTCTATGGTGATTCCGTTAAGGACATATTATTCATTTTACTCATAGTGGGTGGTGCCGGTGCATTGAAACAGGTACTGGTTGAAAGTGGGGTGAGCCAATCCCTGGCTGAAATAGTACAACCCATGAATTTACCTCCCCTGATCTTAGGATGGTTTGTGGCAGGAATTATTAGAATAGCTATGGGATCGGCAACGGTAGCCGGCTTGACGACGGCGGGAATAATGGCTCCCATGATTCCCGTTTTGGGTGTTGATCCCAATTTGATGGTGCTTGCTGTCGGTTCTGGCAGCCTTTTATTTTCCCATGTAAATGATTCCGGATTCTGGCTTTTTAAAGAATATTTTAATCTGTCTATCAAAGATACCATTAAATCGTGGAGCCTGATGGAAACCGTCGTCTCCGTTATGGGCCTGATTGGCACCTTAATTGTAAGTGCCATTATTTCATAACTACTTTAAAATGTGCACGTTCCTTATGAAATTTTTTAATACCCTAATCTTTATATTTTCCTTTGTTTCAATCTTTGCTCAGGCTTCGTTTCCTGAAAAATGCCTGGGAATTTGGTCAGGTACTATGCACATTTATAATAGAGGTTCGTTAGTTGACAGTGTCCCTATCAAATTAAATGTAACCAGAACAAATGCCCCAGATACCTTTATCTGGAAAACGGAATACCTTTCCACGAAAAATCCAATGGTAAAAGATTATAAACTCGTCATTTCAGATGCTGGTAAAGGAGTATTTAAAACAGAAGAGGGCGACGGTATTTTTCTCATCGATTATCTATTTGAAAACAAGTTATATAGTGTTTTTGAAACCCAGGGTATTCTTTTAACCTCCACCTATGAATGGTTGGGAAATCAAATCATTTTTGAAGTTACCTCGGGAAAGGAGCTACAAACGACTAATGGTGTAAAATCATATAGTGTATTAAATCTTCAAAAAGCAGTATTGAGAAAAATGAACTGATTCAATGATACTTTAAAAGATTAAACTCGGCAAAAATATATGGGTTCTTTAACCATGACTTCTATAAAAATAGGGTGAATCTCAGATTACCCAAACAATCAATCTACTTTACTTTTTCTTGGTGATGATCTGAATGACGCCGTTATAGGCTCTCATCCCATATATCTGTTGACCCTCTGACCCTTTTATCACATTCACATATTTTATATCATTTACGTCCACCGCACTTACTGCCTCATTATAATTATTTCCAATAGCCTGATTATTTACAACATATAAAGGACTATTATCTCCCGAAATAGAATTGGCACCTCTAACCATAATGTTTACCTCCGATCCCCGTTGATCTATCTGTAGGCCTGGAATTCTCCTAAGATAATCTACGAGTTGAAGCGAATTATTGTTACCAACATTTAATTCATTAGAAGGATCAGCACTGCGCCCAACCTGAACAACCGTTTCCTTGTCTTTTTTAAGGGCTACATTGGATTGACTACCACAAGAAGTTAATGTAACAAATATTCCAGCCAACAATAAAAGAAAACCATTTTTCATACTGCACATTTTAATATCATAAAAAACTAAATGTACAATAAATAAATTAACTCCGGCCAGAATACCTTGCACATTAAGGTTTATTGTCCCAAAATAATTTTAACCATAAAAAAACAAATACTGGGACACAACAAGCAACCTACCCCGGTGGCAAAAGTGGAAGTCATAGCACCATAAGGAACAAGTTTTGGATCAGTAGCAGCTAATCCGGCAGTAACCCCACTGGTCGTTCCCATTAATCCACCATACGCCATGGCTGCCTGAGGACTGTTCAAACCTATAAATTTGGCAAGAGGTGCTGTAAAAATGGTTACAAAGACCGATTTGAAAACGCCTGCGGCAATAGATATCGCTATCACTGAGGAATCAGCTCCTATCGCTGCACCAGTAACTGGACCCACAATAAAAGTGCATGCTCCGGCGCCTATGGTAGTCAAGCTAACAGCATCCCGATAACCGAAAACAAAAGCAATGATAACTGCGGGAAAAAAGGAAATAAACACACCAACCAATAGGGAAATAGCGCCTATCCATCCCGTTTTTTTCATTTCATTGAGACTTGACCCCATGGCCGTAGCCACAACGGCAAAATCACGCAACATTCCACTTCCAAGAAGGGCAAATCCTGCTAACCCCGAAATATCTGAAATCCCTTTGTTCCCACCCGTCCATTTGCCGCCAAAAAAAGCCAGAATTAATCCGGCAATAATAGCAATGGCAGCACCAGGAACCCTACCCTTAAGTATCTTAACACTTATTACTGAGCTTATCCAGGTGACCACCGCCACCACAAGAAAAGCGACAATAAGGGCATTTACCGATAGTAACTTTGGCAGAATTTCCATATCAAAATCTATTTTGAAAGTAATTTGATGATAACAGGAATGCACAAGAAAAGTAATAAGGTTGGTAATATACCAACCAATATCGCCATGAAACCCTGAGAAAAAGCGGCAAAAACATTTTGTGTGGCCGACATGGCTATAATGATGGGGATATACATAGTACTCCAAAATAAGATGCCCTGCTCTGTCGGCACAGATAATAATCCTCTTTTTTGAAGCCCATCGGTGCAAATCATTAGTAAAATCATGGAAAATCCTACGCCCCCTACATTGGCCTCAATACCCAGGAATCTTCCTAAAGATTCCCCGATAAATTGTCCCACAAGAAAACAGAAGGCTAATAAACCTACGCCATAAATGACCATGCTTGAGTATTAAAGAAGAAAAAAATGGCTTAAATATTTTCAAATAAAGGAATCAAATCCTTTTTTGTCACCTTGCCCATCGCATTTCTGGGAAGATTATCCACCCATTTTATACGCCTTGGGATCTTGTATTTAGGTAATCTTTCCAATAACCATTGTAGAAAAACATCGGGGTTAATCATTGTATTTTCCTTACGTATAATCGCAGCACAAACCAGCTCACCCCATTCATCATCAGGAAAACCCACCACGCTACAATCGTCCACGCCCTCATACTGTCTGAGCACTTCCTCTATTTCAATAGCAGAAATTTTATATCCACCCGATTTAAGGATATCAATGGACGTTCTTCCGAGTATTTTATAATAACCATCCAGTAAAACGGCCGTGTCGCCCGTTTTGAACCAGCCATCCTCCGTAAAACTCTCTTCGGTAGCTTCCTTCCTTCTCCAATACTCTTGAAAAACGGCTGGACCTTTTACTTGAATTTCACCCGGTTCACCCTTAATTTCTTTACCATCTTCCGCGACCAGTCTAATTTCAACTGTAGGCAGCGGCAAACCAACAAAACCAGGTTTTCTTTTTCCCCGTCGATATGGATTTGAAATGGCCATACCTATTTCTGTCATTCCATATCGTTCAAGTAACCAATGCCCACTGATTTCATACCATTTTTCCATCACAGATACCGGCAAAGCAGCTGAGCCGGAAACCATTAATCTCTTTTTCAGGAGATTCCCCTTTATTTCACCAGCCCGGCGGTCGGAAAGACCCTCTATATATGTAATTAATTTATAATATATTGTTGGGACGGCCATAAAGACGGTAAGAGAGGGAATTTCCAGTAATTCCACCACTTCTTTAGGATCAAATCTAGGAAAAAAAATACAGGTTGCACCCACCCAAAGGGAACAGCAAACGACATTAATGATTCCATGAACATGATGCAAGGGCAGCACACACAGGGTTCTATCTTTACCTTCCCATTTCCAGGCCTTATGAAGCATTTCAATTTGTGCCTTTATATTAGCATGGGTAGTCACTACTCCTTTGGGCAAATTTGTCGTTCCACTGGTATATAAAATCATGGCTTTCCGGGACAAATTCAATACGGGAAGAGATTTTTCAGGGAACATTCTGGAATGCATCATCCCAGAAATAGAAAATAAGCGAATAGGTCTTTCCCCCTGACAAAGGGGTTCTAATAATGGCAAATATTCATCGGAGGCGACAATGAAATCCGCCGCTGTATCTTGAATAACGTAATCAAGAGACGGAGGTGGATAGGTTAAACAGAGTGGAACGGCTATTCCACCGGCAATCCAGATAGCCCATTGAACAGAAACATAATCCACGGCAGGATTAACCATAAAAGCTACCCTGGCTTCTGCAAGATCCTCCTTTTGACCTAAAAGTAAAGTAGCAAAATGTTGGGCACGATGAATAATCGAACCATATTTCCATGCCTCACCCTCTGAATAAACAGCTACCTGATCTTTATATCTTTTTGCTCTTTTAACTATTTCATAACACATAATGCTACTCTTTGTAAGGAGTCATTTTAGGGCTAATAAAGTGCATAACGGCCCAGGCCAGCATATACATCAGACCACAAACGAAGAAAATAATATTATAACCTGCGGTTGAATCTCCCAATTGTCTGTAAGTTTCAAGAATGTAGCCTACAAAAATTGGAAATAAAACACCTCCTACGGATCCGGCCATACCACCAATACCTACGACTGAACTGATGGCCTTTTTAGGAAACATGTCAGAAGCAACGGTAAAAATATTAGCACTCCAGGCTTGATGTGCTGCAGCGGCTAAGCTGATAAGGGCAACGGCAACCCACATATTTGTAGCGTACTTGGCTGACATGATTGGCAGTACACAAAGAGCAAAAATAAACATAGCTGTTTTTCTGGCTTTATAAACAGGCCATCCTTTTTGAATAAAGTAAGAAGAAAGATACCCTCCGCCAATACTGCCAATAGACGTCGCCATATATATGATTACTAATGGCCAACCTGGTTTTTTGAGATCGAGATTGAAGCTCGTAGAAAAATAAGAAGGCAACCAGAATAAGAAAAACCACCAGATAGGGTCTGTTAATAATTTACCTGCAATAAAAACATAGGTTTGCCTTACGCGAAACAAGGTTCCCCAGGTAATAGGTTTTTCATTGCTCGTATCTTCTTCATTATCGCTATGAATATGAGCAAGTTCCGCTTCCGTTACTTTTTTGTGTCTGGTTGGAATTTCGTAATAGTACAGCCAAAATATTAACCAAACAAAGCCGATAGCACCAGTTATAATAAAGGCTTCCTGCCAGCCATACAAAGCGAGGATGGTTGGGACTAAAATGGGAGCAAAAACGGCACCTATATTGGCACCCGAGTTAAAAATCCCTGTAGCTAAGGCTCTTTCCTTTTTTGGAAACCATTCTGCTACCGTTTTAATGGCTGCGGGAAAATTACCAGATTCACCCAATCCCAGGGCTGCTCTGGCAACGCCAAATCCAAAGGTTGTCTTAACTACTCCATGCAAGCAAGCGGCAATACTCCAAAAAACAATGGAGATACTGAAGCCCATTTTAGTGCCTATTTTATCAATAATTCTGCCAAATACAAGTAATCCCAGGGCATAAGCAGCTGTAAATGCCATGACTATATTGGCATAATCCTTTTCTGACCATCCAAATTCCACCTCGAGCGTAGGTTTCAACAAACCAATAACCTGTCGGTCAATATAATTAATGGTAGTAGCAAAGAAAAGGAGAGCAACGACTATCCAACGTTGATTTCCAATAGGTGATTTACTCATATTCTCAAAATTTAAAGTTCATTTAATTATCTGGAAACGCGGCCAGACCCGTCCCCTTTCATAAGATTTTTTACTTCATCTACGGTGACCAGATTAAAATCGCCATAAATGGTATGTTTTAAACAAGAGGCTGCTACAGCAAAATTTAGTGCCTGCTGATCATCATCGGGATAGGTTAACAGACCGCAAATCAGACCTCCCATAAAGGAATCACCACCCCCTACTCTATCGACAATATGGGTAATATCATATTGAGGTGAAAAGAATATTTTTTCGCCATTAAACAAGGTACCTGCCCAGGTATTATGATTAGCGTTAATAGAACCTCTTAAGGTAATGATCACCTTTTTTGCTCTTGGAAATCTCTTTACCAACTGACGGCAAACCGATTCATAAGCGGCAGCTTCCACATGACCTGCAGTCACATCGACCCCTTCAGGTTGAATATGAAAAACTTTTTCAGCATCCTCCTCATTTCCCAAAATGACATCACAACCTGCCACTAAATCTGGCATTACCTCTGCTGCGGTTTTTCCGTATTTCCATAAATTTTTTCTGAAATTCAAATCTGTAGAAACCGTGACACCCAGTTTATTAGCCATTTTTATACCCTCCAGACAGGTTGCGGCGGCCCCTTCAGAAAGTGCGGGAGTAATTCCCGTCCAGTGAAACCAATTGGCATCTTTAAAAATAGCTTCCCAATCGAGCATACCCGGCTGAATATCAGCTATAGCGGAACCAGCACGATCATAAACTACTTTACTTGCGCGGGCCACAGCGCCCGTTTCAAGGAAATAGATGCCCACTCTCTCACCACCCCTTAAAATATCCTGTGTCTGAACATTATATTTTCTTAAGTTTTGAATAGCCCAATCGCCAATATCATTCTTGGGCAATCGGGAAACGAAAGAAGCTGGAATACCGTAATTTGCCAAAGAAACGGCAACATTCGCCTCTCCACCACCAAAAGTTGCCTCCAGCTGGGTAGATTGAGAAAACCGAAGATATCCCGGAGATGCTAATCTGAGCATGATTTCACCGAAAGTCACTACTTTTTTCATAACTTATAATTTATTTGTTTGGGTTATTAATATTAATCGATAAATCGTTGAATGGCATATTCTGTACCTCTCAATTCAGCTAAACCGCGCAAACGACCAATAGCAGAATATCCAGGATAGGTTGTTTTCTTCAAATCATCCAGCATTTGATGCCCATGGTCAGGTCTCATGGGAATGGAAACATTTCGAGTGCGCATCCATTGTACAATCTCTGTTATGACCTCATACATATCCACATCTCCCTCTAAATGATTGTCTTCAAAAAAGTCGCCATTTTCATTTCGGGTGGTGCTTCGAAGATGGATGAAATGAATTCTTTCTCCAAATTCCTTTACCATTTCAGGTAAATTATTATCTGATCTCACACCATAAGAACCTGTGCAAAAACACAATCCATTTTCCTTTGCCGGAACTGCCTGTATCATATCTCTGACATCATTTGCACAGCTCATGATTCTGGGTAAACCCAGTAAATTAAACGGCGGATCATCCGGATGAATAGCCATAACCACCCCACATTCCTGAGCAACGGGAATAATTTCCTTTAGAAAATGCTGCAAATTTGCCTTTAATTTTTGGCTGTCAATATTAGCGTAAGTATCCAGGGCAGCCTGAAACTGCTCCAGGGTAAAACTTTCCTCACTGCCAGGAAGACCTTTTAGCATATTACTTTCCAAAAGAACCTTTTCCCCGGAAGACATATTGTTAAACCTCTCCGTAGCCCTTTGTATTTCCTCCGCGCTATAGTCTGCGGTAGCTCCGTTTCTCTTCAATATAAATAAATCAAAAGCAACAAAAGCAGCCCTTTCATACAATAAAGCTAAAGAGCCATCAGGCTGTTTGAAAACCAGATCGGTTCTTGTCCAATCTAAAATAGGCATGAAATTATAAGTAATCACCCTAACATCGCAGGCAGCCAGGTTTCGCATCGATTCCTTATAATTTTTTATATAATCCTCAAAACCAGCACTCTGTGTTTTAATTGCTTCGTTAACGGGAAGACTTTCTACTACATCCCAGGTTAATCCAGCGGCTTCAATGATCTGTTTTCTGATAAGGATTTTCTCTTTTGTCCATACGGCGCCATTGGGAATATGGTGAAGCGCGCTAACAATGCCCGTGCATCCCGATTGACGAATGTCGGAAAGGGAAACAGGATCATTTGGTCCATACCAACGCATCGTTGGTATCATCGTTTTTTTATTTGGCGAAAGCCCCGTAAACATAATTGTATGATTAAATTGTTAAATTAAACCCCGCTGGAGGACATAAAACCACCATCGACCCTAACATTTGTGCCTGTAACAAACTTTGAGGCATCGCTTAGAAGCCATATCAGCGCGCCATTTAATTCATTTGGACTTCCAAATCTTTTAAATGGGGTTTGTTTTAAGATAGATTGTCCGCGCGGAGTCAGCGATCCATCTGGTTGGGTAAGCAACGCCCTGTTTTGATCCGTTAGAAAAAACCCCGGCACTAAGGCATTCACTCTTATCTTGTCACCGTGACGATTAGCTACTTCAATGGCAAACCATTTCGTATAGGCATCAATCGCTGACTTGGCCATACTGTAACCCAAAACTTTGGTTAATGGTCTGACGGTACTCACCGACGAAATATTCACAATACTTCCCGTTTCTTCCTTAACTAGTTCGGCACCAAAAATTTGCGTAGGCAATAGGGTTCCCCAAACATTTAAATCGAGCGCTTTTTTCATTCCGCTCATGCTGAAGGAAAATATATCGGCCTCGGGTTGTAAAACTGCCTCGGGAACATTGCCTCCCGCAGCATTTACTAAGCCACTTATTTTTCCAAAACGTTGTAAAATCAAATCCTTTGCACGTTTCAATGAATCTTCATCCATGACATCAGCCTGGGCAAAAAAAGCAATCCCTCCTTTTGCTTCAATATCCTTAACAGCCAATAGTCCTTTAGGCTCATCTCTTCCCAAAATAACTACGCTTCCACCAGCCAGTGCTATGGCTTCACTAAAGGATTTTCCAAGGATTCCATAACCTCCCGTTACAATTATTACTTTATCTTTTAAAGAAAAAGATTCCGTTGTTCCACTACTCATTCCGTTTACATTTAAGAATTTAGCCCGTTTAAGAGCCTAATAATTTCTAAATATAATAGAATAAGTTTGAAAATTTAGCACTTATACTGCCCGATCTTAGCGTAACACTAAAAATATTTACGAAAACGTTGTCGTAGAAAATAAATAATTTGGAGAATGCCTCTATCCTTATTGATTTGCCTTGTACTTAAATCTATAAAAAAGTAACAACGCACTGGCGCTTAATGCGACAATAAAACCCACCCAAAGACCATAAACCTCCCATTTTAGATTAAAGGCTAAAAAATAACCAACGGGTAAACCTACTATCCAATAAGCCACCAGCACAATGAGGGTAGGAATTTTCATATCCTGTGCGCCTCTGAGAAGGCCAATACCTACCGCTTGGGTTGAGTCAGAAATTTGAAAAACACCCGCCAATATCATCAGACCGGTAGCATATTTCAAAACCTCCGTTTCATCATTAAAAAGTTTGGGCAGGCCACTTCTTCCTATGAATAGAATAACGGCGCAAATCACTCCATACACCACCGCCATGGAAAAATTACTATAGCCAATTTTCCTGACCTGCTCTTTATTTCCCTGACCTCTTGCATTAGCTACCCTTATACTGCCCGCTGAACTAATGCCCAAAGACACCATATAAGTTATCGCCGCCATATTTAGGGCAATCTGGTGTGCAGCTTGTTGCACATAACCTAACCATCCTGACATTATCCCTGAAACGGCAAACGCACCTGCTTCCATACCATACTGAACAGCACTAGGTATGCCCACCCTGAGTATGTCTTTAATTCTGGATGATTTTAACACAAAGGCCTGCTTTACTTCTTGTAAATACGGTTTATATACCGACTTATATATGAGTAAAAATATGATTGAAACCAGAAGCAGACAGCGGGAAATAAAGGTAGCCAGACCGGCTCCCGTGAGCTCCATTTCTGGAAATCCAAAATGACCGAAAATAAATATATAATTTAAAAATCCATTCACCGGTAAGGACGCTAAAGACAGATACATTGGCCATTTTGTTTCGCCCAGTCCATCGGAAAACTGTTTTAAAACCATGAATAAAATCATGGGTAACATACTCCAGGTCATCCACCTTAAATAAGAGGCAGATAAATCTACAACAATGTCATCTTGCCCCATATTATGTAAAAGGAAATGCTGAGAAAACTCAATACCCACAGCTAAGAATAACATCATAAAAAAAGCGACAAATAAACCATTCACAGCAATGACCAAAGGTTTATTTATCTGTCCGTTTCCCAATGAATGAGCCACTAAGGGTGAAATAGCCATGGTTAATCCAAAGCCTAAAACCAGCGGAATGGTGAGTAAATTATTTACAAAACTGGCCGCCGCCAACTGGCTGCTATGGATGGCGCCAACCATGGCACTATCTATCACTCCAAGGAACATTTGCGATAAATTACCCAATATAATTGGCCATCCCAGATACAATGTCTCCTTTATCTCTTTGCGCATTTTTTCAAATTTGTTGCAAAGGTATCATTTTTAAAGCGCTAAATTGACCTGGAAATCGTTTAGGTGAATTATTTAACCTGACTACTTTCCATCCTAAATGATTCCATTCCCAGGATTAAAAATTTTTGTAAATCTTTACCATTACTAATGAAGGATTAACCTGAAACTGCTGAATTATTTGGCTGTCAGCCCATAAATCACCTAACGTCAAGTTTCTTTGATTGAAAATATTTTTAACCTCAAGCACCAGAAAATACTTCTCATTTATCGGAAATTTACCTTCCGCTTTGGCCCAAAACCAAGGTTTATTGCCCGTCAATTTCCCCGGCAAGTAATCCACACTAATATTTACACTGCTTTTTTTCCAAATATTCCACTGAAGGTTTCCCGAAGACATAAATTGAGTTAAAACAGATAAGTCACCTCTGTCCGTTGTTGTTTGCCTGTGATAAATACCCGGTGAAAGCACCATACCCAATTTACCAATCTTAAGCCTTACATCCAGTTTTCCTGATAAATGATAAAATACATTTTCTCCTACCCATTGATTCAAACCAAATAAAAAGTTTTGCCTGGACGCATTTATATTAAGCCCAAAAGAAGCAGATTGCTGAATGAAATATTTATCGATGTTCCATTGGATAATCATTCCTTTCGAGAGCCTGAAGGCATATTTTTCGACCAACCAATCAGGCTCAATACCAGAAAGTGTTCTATTTCCCAAATAGGGAGATTTATAGTTCAATGTAAAACTTGCCTGTGATTCCCACTGTTTTTTGTTGTCCGAATAAATCAATCTGTTTTTAAAATGAGTACTCCGGGGAACGATTAACTCGTCCATGCCTGTCTCTCTTTGTAAAATACCTGTTCTTATTTGCCCTTTAAAAATCTGCCCGGCATCAGGTAAAACAGGGGTAAGTTGCAAGACAGACTCAAAGGTAAACTTTTTCGACAGCCCAAGTTTATACCTTAAGTTTCCTTCCAAAAGAAAAGCGTATTTCCTGGTTTCTACAAAAGAGCGCAGATACTTAAAGGAGGCAGGGCCCCCACTACCAGAAACGGAGAGAAGGTGCGATTTTTTTATCCATTCCCTTTTCCCCCCAATCCATATTAAATGATATAATAAATTGACTTTCTGTAATGCCCGTTCTTCCCGCTGTAAATAGGCATTAAAATGATTTTGTTGAACATGCGATCCAATCTCCCATTGATATGTTGGATGTATAAGCAATCCCTGAAGTCTGGAAAAATAATTTGATTGCCCTACATATTGAGTGTTAAAGGACTGCCTGTTGTCAACCTGCCAATCGTAGGTATCTTGCATTTTCTCAAAATGACTCCACGATTTTACTCGCCAAACCATTGAATTATTAGGCTTTAGAATCAAATCTACATGCAAATCTCCCAATAATCTTTCATTTAATAAGCCCTCTGTTGAAGTTAATGGTGAAAATTCATTACTACTTAGAGAATCCATTTTGCTCACGGTTAATATTTCTTTCACGCCATTGAAACGAAAACTTATATTAGATTTCCCGGAAAGGTTAATCCTTCCGTCGGAGTTCACATTAAATCTGTTGACAATGTCATTCTGCGTCCATTGTTGCCGCCAGGTTCTTTGTGACAAAAGTTGATTGGTAAAGTTACTATTCTGAAAATAATCCGTTGACAACAGGCCATCAACCTGCATATTTATATAACTCCCTTTCCCAAGCTTCCAGTGAGGTCCCCCAGCAAAATTGATACTTTTACCCTGGTTGAAACGAGATTGGGAGAGAATTACAGGAAAAAAAGAGGGAAAAACAAACCAACTAAGTAAATTCATTGGTTGGAAAGCACTATTCAAATCATCGGAATAATCAATAATCATTTTTTTTCCCGGCGACATATCATTAAATGTATTTGCTTCTGCAAAGGATAGAAACTTTATTTTTTTCTTGATACGATAACCACTAAATCCAGCCATGCCCATAGGTGCCAAACCAAGGCCAACAAAAGCATCTCCAATCCATTTGCCCTTAAACGTATTTTTAATTTCAATATCTAAAACCAGCTGATCACTTTGATTTAAAGATTTTAACAAAGGATTTGCCTCAAATTTATTTACAAACCTAAATTCATTAGCCATACCGGCGGGCAATCTCTTTGTTGCTTTCGAATAATCATTTCCCAACAGGTCATCACCGTCCCAAAGCACCTTACTCACTCTTTTACCTCTGAAATAAAGAAAGCCATCTTCTGCGACCCTTACCCCTGGTAATTTAGTTAAAAGATCCTCTAAAACCCGCTCAGAACCGTCTTGAAAAAAAACAGGTTTAAAAACAGTGGTGTCTCCCCTATCGTAATAAGAAAGCGACTTTTCTTTTATTATAACTTCATCGAGCTGAATAGAAACTCCCTTTAGTTTAATTAACCCCAGAAAGGAAGAGGTAGAAACTAATTCATTTAAATAAAATGTATCTGTCTGCCAGCCCATTGCATTAAAACAGAGGAAACCAGCTACTAAAGGCTCTTGAAAAAAGAGTTGAAAATGCCCTGTAGAGTCCGCCCAGCTATAGGTTAAAAGCTTATATTTTCCTGCTGATTTTTGGTATAACTGTACCTGCACAAAAGGAAGTTCTACTAAGGAATCATCTACTATTTTTCCTGACAAGGACAGACCTGATTGGGAGGAAAGAGCCGTACCTGTAAAAAAGAAAAGCAATAACAAAACAAACTTATTTTGCATGGCTAAGGCAATTTCCGCTCCCAAAATCTTGGCGCACCTGATTGTTTCATTTCAACATGAATATTGCCAGATCTCTCTAAATTACGTTTCATTTTATCGGCTATGAACTGGTAGAATTTTTCCCCATCCTTATATTGAGCATCAAAAAAAGTAGCGAAAGGAACTTTTCTTGCTTCACAAGGGGGAGCGTCTATTCTTACCGAAGTATCAAGAATAATCTGGAAAGAATAAAATTGAAAAACCACCTCAGATTCCTTATCCTTCGCCTCGAGAATTAAACCAGGCAAACCATTTAACTTCCAGGGACCGTTTGGGAAAGGTAATGTTGGGGCATACCAGGCTTCATATTCCCGCCCCCTAAATGAAGTAAATGCCTGCTTACAAGAAAAGCCACCTATAATTTTTTCATTCTCGGATATTTCCCAAACCAATTTGGGTATATCTTCTGTGATTTGAAAGGTATTGCCAATCATTGTTTGTTCAAAGGAATGAAGTGACCCCATGCTCCTATCCATAAAATACCAGCGGTCTGGCTCCGCAGTAACCACTGTTAACTCTTGCCTTTCTTCATTGGCAGAATCAAATCCTGCCGTTCCATGCAGAATAAATAAGGATTTGTCCTGCTTTAATTTCAAGGTTGAGTATCGTGAAAAACCTTCCTCGATGGATGTCGCAAAACCTTGCGGTTGGGCATATTGAATTTCATAAGATTGGGAGAAGATAAAAAAGGGAAGGATCCACGAAAAGATAGAAAAAGTTAATTTCTTCATTGTCTATAAATTATAGATCGGGAGAGGCATCTGTATTTTCCATTGAAAATCAAACAGATAGCAATACAAAAACATTAGGGGAAATTTTTGTAGGTTCCCTCCCGATCAAGATGATTATTAAACCACTACTTTAAGGCATCTTTGGCCGAAGTTGCCGCTTCACGCAAGGCTGCCATAGCCTGATTAAAGGCACCGCGACAGGTTGGCGCCGATACGGAAACTTCCATCATTACAAATCCAATGCTGGCGCGCAGGGTAATGCGACAATCATCTAAAGCAGGCGTCGAAAAATGATCGATTAAAACCGTTTCTGTCGTTTCCAATACGGCTTCTTCCAATAAAGTGTTTTTACTGTACCCCTGGAAAGCTGCTGCCATCAACAATAGGGTAAATACAATTTGTTTCATTTGCAATAAATTTAAAAGATGATAAATAACCGGCCCGGTTTGAGACGCAATTACACCTATTTTAATTTGCCTTGCAAGGGGCACTCAATGAAACACGTGCATTTCCAAAAAAATGCTGAAAAATTTAAAGAAATTTAAATACTTGATATTCAATATATTATTTATAATATTTTAGCCAAATTAATTTCCTGGCAGATTGGAATACACCCATTACTGTCCATTCTATTAAAGACCTCTGATTAACACTTTACCAGATACCAGCGATTCTGACATCCTTTTTAATGTCATAAAACGGATAGGGCATTGCGTGAACATGGGTTGGATTAATAAAAGATTGATCTTCATTGAAATCAAAAAGCAAAGGTTTTCCCGCATTGGTCCTTAAAAGAAAATCAAATTGCATGGCCGCTGCGCCAGATGCCTCCCCATTTTTTGAAATAACAGGAGCTAAAGACATCATTCTACTGTGTGAAGTGATATAAAAATCGGCTGCCGAAAGTTCCCCTCTTTCATCGGCAATGCCCGACAAAAAACCCCATCCTCTGTGCAAAGCGTTATAAATAATACGCAATAAAGCATGTTTGTCTTTCTCGCGCTGACCCTTATTTCCCTGACCATTCATTTCGTAAAATGCAGCATACTCCTCCGGCGTAATGCTTTCAGCTGACCTAAAACCATTGGCGACAGACTTATCTAATGCATTTCTAAAAACAGGAGAATATCTTCCAGCCAAATTTTCATAAGACTGCAATAAACTGAGTACATGATTTGTTTTCTCACTTACCTTAAAACCATGAATATCTGTTGGTTTGCATTCCTCACTTACCTTCATATTAATTACGCGATATTCCTCAGGAATTGCATCAAAAAAATGCTTTACCCGACTTGTATTGAGCGCCGCGTAACTAAATATACCTAACTCCCTAATGAAAGAAGGCTGGTAAATTTCCATTTTATGCAAACCCTGCCTGTAAATTAGCGGCATAACGGCCTGATAATCGTCCTCAATCAAGGCAGTCCACGATTTACCTATGAAATCTAAATACCAGACATATCCAAAAACATTCCCGTTATAGGCATAGTGAACGCAACTATTCCATTTTACCTTATCAATATCTTCTCTTTTAACCCACCTAACCGCCATAAATAAAAATTTAGTTTCAATAAATCCGCTATATTTGGAACAATAAATACAACTACATGAAAACAATTATATTGAACTCAAACCTCCATTGTGGTCATTGTGTTCGCAGTATCACAGGATTTTTAGAGGAAATAACAGAATTAACTTCCTGGGAAGTGGATTTGAAACACCCCGATAAGAGAATAATTGCTCAGGGTAATGATGATTTGATGGCACAGAAACTTATCGATGCCATTGAGGAAGCTGGATACGAGGCAAAAGAGGCGATGCCTGAAATTTCTTAGAACTGGTGCTTTCGCTTTGTTTGCGAAAAATATCCCCGCCCCAAATAGATAAATGCCAAAAGACTTATTGAGATACTCGTGAAAAACATTTTTGTCAATTTTCTATTAAGACTCCTCATTTCTGTTTTATGATGCCTGCACAAATCGTTTTTTTTTTAAATTTTTTTATAACCAAATACATTACAAATATTACACATATAATACGACAAAATATATTTATCGAACATATATTTATATTTTTTATTGGATAATCAATGATTTATATTAATTTTATACTTTAAATTGTTTATATTAACGATTAATAATATAACCAATTCCTTTACATTTTCAGGTTTTTAAGCTTCATTAAGATGAATAAAATAATTACAATCCCCCTGGTCCTTTGGCTGTTTTCGACGGTAATTCTTGCTCAGGACAGCATTCCCGCGCTTCCTAAGCCTGTTTTAGAAATGGTGGTAAAGTCAAAAGACACCACTAAACAGCAAGACCCATGGGAGCTGGGACTTGTTCTTGGTGGTGGTTACTATCTTGGCGATTTATTATCTCTGGGAAGTTTCAAGTTGAATACTTTCAAGCCAGGTGCTGCTTTTTTTCTACGAAACAATGTAAGCAATCGGTTCTCCCTGCGTTTTCAAGCCATGTACACTGGAATTTCTGGTAATGGATCGAATCTTAAGGATTCTTATGCACCCGTCACTTCATTTTCATTTAAATCAACCATTTTTGAAAGTTCTATTTTATTAGAATGGGATTTCCTGGGTGCCAAAAGATTCCCTTCAAAAGGGGGGTTCAATAAAATATTTTCACCCTATATATTCGTAGGTGCAGGTGTAGCTTCCAGTTGGACAACGCCTAAATATCCAAATAATATACTCAGTGAGGCCGCCAATATTACAAAAGATAGTATTCAGGCAGGAAGACCCAATTCAATGGTAACCGTTCCTTTTGGCATCGGTGCTAAGCTCGATTTGTCGAGAAGACTTATGCTTGCCTTCGAATGGGGCGCAAGACCAACCTTCTCTGACTACATAGACGGCATTAGTTTATCAGCTAATAAGGATAATAAAGACTGGTACAATTTTGGGAATGTTCAACTGATTTATCGCCTTCCCTACAAACCCAAACCTGTCAAATCTTCCTCAAAAGATAATCCTAAAAATCCGGCTTTTGCCGATAAAGACGGCGATGGCATTCCAGACTCCGCGGATCGTTGCCCCGATGTTGCTGGTATGCTTAGAGGATGTCCTGATGCTGATGACGATGGCGTTTCCGACCTGGAAGATAAATGCCCTAACGAAGCAGGACTGGTTATTTTCGGAGGTTGCCCCGACACAGATGGTGACGGTATTCCCAATGCAGATGACGAATGTCCTGAACAAGCTGGTGTAGCCAGTAATCAGGGCTGTCCGTCAGGAACAGAAATAGACCGCGACGGTGACGGTGTGCCCAATACACAAGATGAATGTCCTGATATTCCAGGTAAAGCTATCTTCAAAGGCTGTCCTGATACTGATGGAGACGGTGTTATGGATAAAGAAGACCGTTGCCCTGTTACCCCGGGGTCCGCGGAAAACAGAGGTTGCCCTGTCATTCGAAGTGAAACAAAGGAAACGTTAAAATTTGTAACCCAAAATGTTCTTTTTTATACCAATAGCGCAAAACTTACTGACGAATCTTATGTCGTGCTGACTAAAGTGCTTGACGTTCTTCAGGATTACCCTGATTATGCCATGCTAATCAGCGGATTTACCGACAATGTAGGAAGTCAGGCAAGCAATCAAACGCTATCAGAAAATAGAGCAGCGGCTTGTTTAAACTATTTAGTTGAAAAAGGTATAGATCCGTCCAGATTAGTTTTCAGGGGTTTCGGTGAAGTAGCTCCGATAACGACGAATGATTCAGAGCAAGGTAGGAAATTAAATAGAAGAGTTGAATTTGCTTTGTTCTTAAAATAAATAAATTGTAAATGTAAGGGAAGATGGCTCATACTTATTTGACCATCTTCCCTTATTTTTTTTATAGAGAAGGATATAAAGGAAACTGATTCATATAGGTATGAACATTTTCCTTTACCATGGTTATAACCTTATCATTTTCAGGCTGAGAAAGAATACTATCAATCCATTCTACCACCTGTAAAGCATCATTTTCCTTGAATCCACGCGAGGTTATCGCCGCTGTACCGATACGGATGCCAGAAGTAACCATGGGGGAGAGTTTATCAAATGGTACCATATTTTTATTGACCGTAATGGATGCTTTTCCAAGCACTTCATCGGCTAACTTACCTGACAATCCTTTTTCTGAAAGATCCAATAACATAAGATGGTTGTCTGTTCCGCCTGAAATTATTTTATATCCTTTTGCTAAAAAAGCATTCGCCATAGCTTGTGAATTAGCGATTACCTGTTTGCCATAATCTTTGAAAGAAGGTTGTAAGGCTTCACCAAATGCAATGGCTTTAGCGGCAATAACGTGTTCCAAAGGTCCACCTTGCATACCCGGGAAAACACCGCTATTTAAAATTTGGGACATTTTAATAACTGTCCCATTTTTTAAAGTACGTCCCCATGGATTATCCATATTTCGCCCCATCATGATGATACCTCCGCGGGGACCTCTCAATGTTTTATGGGTTGTAGAAGTTACAATATGGCAATGAGGCAGAGGATTATCAAGAATTCCAGCAGCGATAAGTCCGGCCGGGTGCGCAATATCAGCAAGGAGCAAGGCACCTACTGCATCTGCAATTTCGCGAAAACGACGATAATCCCATTCTCTGGAATAGGCCGACGCACCACAAATGATTAATTTTGGACGAACGGCCTCCGCTTTGGCCGCAACCTTATCCATATCTATTCTTCCCGTTTCTGCCTCAACCCCATAAAAATGAGGTGTATAAACTTTTCCGGAATAATTTACCGGCGAGCCATGGGAAAGATGCCCTCCGTGGGCCAGGTCAAATCCTAAAATGACATCTCCCGGTTCTAAAACAGATAAAAACACGGCAGCATTGGCCTGAGCCCCTGAATGAGGCTGGACATTCGCATATTCAGCACCAAATAACTTGCACAACCTTTCTATGGCTATTTGTTCAATTTCGTCTACAACCTCGCAGCCACCATAATACCTTTTACCCGGATAGCCTTCCGCGTATTTATTTGTCAAACACGACCCAGTAGCTTGAATAACCGCTTCACTGGTAAAATTTTCTGAAGCTATTAATTCAATACCTTCTCTTTGACGATTTAACTCTTTGGAAATCAATGCAAATACTGGATCTGAATGGTTCATTGTGTGAATTTTGGGAAATTGATTTAAACTATTTTGACGTCAAAATTACAAAAGAATTATCTTTTTGCCGACATTATTAATTCTTCCTAACCTATTTTAACAGAACTACCTGAAACGATTTTTATTTACTACCTTCGTTGCAAATTTATCCAATCCTTGGGATGAGCCGATCATTAGACAGTATTAAAAAGCCTATAAACGAAGCATTGAATGCCTTCGAGGGTCATTTCCGTAAGGCAATGGAAAGTCAGGTACCATTACTTGACAAAATCACTTTTTATCTGGTTAAAAGAAAAGGTAAACAAGTCAGACCCATGTTTGTTTTCCTCACCGCTAAAGTTTGTGGAGAAATATCAGAAGCTACCTTTCGCGCTGCTTCCATGATCGAGTTGTTACACACCGCAACGCTGGTCCACGATGATGTTGTAGATGATTCCTTTCAAAGAAGGAGTTTTTTTTCTATTAATGCGTTGTGGAAAAATAAAATAGCTGTTCTTGTTGGTGATTATCTCCTTTCGCAAGGCATGTTGCTGGCAGTGAAAAATAAAGAGTATCTGTTGCTCGAAATTGTTTCTCAGGCAGTAAAATCAATGAGTGAGGGTGAACTGTTACAAATTGAAAAAGCAAGGAGATTAGATATTGCTGAATCCGTTTATTATGATATTATAAGACAGAAAACCGCTTCTCTCATTGCCTCCGCTTGTAGCGCAGGTGCCGCTTCTGTTACTCCCGATATAGAAAAGGTAGAGCAAATGAGGCTTTTTGGTGAAAATATCGGCATGGCCTTCCAAATTCGTGACGATTTAATGGATTTTGGCGCCGATGATATCGGGAAACCCCTGGGTATCGATATTAAAGAAAAAAAAATGACGCTCCCGCTCATTTATGCATTGGCTCATTGTGACAGGTCCACCAAACGTTCCATTCTTTCCTTAATTCGAAATCATAGTGATAATCCTGAAAAGGTAAATGAAGTCGTCCATTTTGTTCAACAATCAGGTGGTCTGCATTATGCAGAGATCCAGATGAAGTCTTTTCAAGAAAAAGCATTTGAAATTTTATATAACTTCCCAGTCTCAGACGCACGAAATTCTTTAGAAGATTTGGTGAATTTCGTCACAGAAAGAAAAAAATAAACCCTTATTTTTGACAATAACCTTATTCAAACTTTCTTATGGTTGAAGTAAAATTATTTTCTGGGACTCAATCGAAATATCTGGCAGAAAAAATTGCAGATTATTACGGTCAGGGTATCGGAGATTTAAAAGTCAACAGATTCAGTGACGGGGAAATGCAACCCGTTTACAATGAATCTATTAGGGGTGCTTATGTATTCCTGATCCAATCTACTTTCCAGCCAATGGACAATCTTATGGAACTTCTCCTCATGATTGATGCTGCCAAAAGAGCTTCTGCCGGATATATTTCAGCGGTAATCCCTTATTTTGGCTATGCTCGTCAAGACCGAAAAGATAAACCGAGGGTGCCTATTTCAGCAAAATTGATCGCCAATTTGCTTCAGGCTGCTGGAGTAGATCGCATTATGACCATGGATTTACACGCAGATCAAATCCAGGGATTCTTTGATATCCCTGTTGATCACCTAAGAAGTGAGGCCATTTTTTTCTCTTACCTCGAGGAATCAGCTGATTTATCCAATGTAATTTTTGCCAGCCCCGATGTTGGCGGTGTGAAAAGGGCAAGAGCTTACGCCAAGCATTTTGGAAGAGACCTGGTGATTTGTGACAAATACAGAGAAAAAGCTAATGAAGTTTCAGGCATGACCGTCATTGGAAATGTGGAAGGCAGTGACGTTATTCTTGTTGATGACCTCGTCGATACTGCTGGAACTTTATGTAAAGCGGCCGATGCATTGATGCAAGGCGGTGCCAAAAGAGTTCGTGCCATTTGCACCCATCCCGTGCTTTCCGGAAACGCCCTGAAAAATATTGAAAAGTCACAATTGGACGAATTACTGGTGTGTGATACCATTCCCCTCCAATTCACTTCTCCTAAAATTAAAGTTCTTTCGTCAGCTAAACTATTTTCCAGAGCTATACGAAATACGCACGAACACCGATCTATTTCTGCCCTTTATGTAGATAAAAAGACAGAAAAATATTAAAAGTTCCTCGTTTTTAATTTTTTAGGTATATTTGCCGTTCATTTTTTAAAAAATATTATAATGGAAGTAATTGCAGTAAAAGGCGAAAAAAGAGCAGCCTTAGGAAAGAAAGCTACAAAAGCACTTCGCAATGATGGCCGTATTCCTTGTGTTATCTATGGCACAGGTAATTTAGTTCATTTTTCTGTGAAGCCACTTGATGTAAGATCTGTTATCTATACCCCTGATTTTCATATTTTGAAAATTGATGTGGACGGTACGAGCTATAGCGCTATCTTAAAGGATTTTCAACAAAGTCCCCTAAAAGATAATGTAACGCATATCGATTTTCTTCAGATTGCCGACGGTCATCCCGTTAAATTAGAAATTCCTTTGCGTTGTAAGGGTGCTTCTGTAGGAGTAAAATCAGGTGGAAAATTAATTCAGAAGTTACGTCGTATTAAGATCAAAGCTATGGCGGAAAATATCGTAAATGAACTGTTTATCGATATCACAACTATGGATTTAGGTCAATCTCTCAGGGTTCGCGATATTCCAGTTCCTAACGGCATAGAAATTTTAAATAATGGCAGTATTCCAGCCGTTACCATTGAAATTCCAAGAGCCCTTCGTTCTGCTGCCGCTGCTGCAGATAAGGATACTAAGAAGAAAAAATAATTTGTTACCAATCTCAATTAGGTAACATGACTAAAGTAGCTGATTTACGCGTTGCTGCCGTTCAATCCAATATAATTTGGCAAAATGTCGATGGTAATTTAGCTTATCTCAGTAACCTTCTATCACCTCTTTCCGGAAGTACAGATATTATTGTACTTCCGGAAATGTTTTCTACTGGGTTCACTATGAATCCTTCTGTCGTCACGCCCAACGAACAAGAAATTACTTTACTTTGGATGAAAAATATGGCGGCTGATTTCTCTTCAGCTGTTTGTGGTAGTATCGTTTTTTGTGAAAAAGAAAAGTATTATAACCGGTTTATCTGGGTAGATGAAAATGGTAATTACTCTTTTTACGATAAACAACATCTTTTTTCTTTTGCCGGCGAACATCTTCATTACACATCTGGTAATGAGAAAACAGTCATTAAATACAAAGGATGGCGTATTCTCCCACAGATTTGTTACGATTTGCGGTTCTCAGAATCATCTATGAATGTACTCGGGCATTACGATATTTTATTATATGTTGCCAATTTCCCATCGGCGAGACAATATGCGTGGGATCACCTGTTAATTGCCCGTGCCATTGAAAACCAATCTTATACCATTGGAGTAAATCGGGTGGGTAAAGACGGGAATAACCATGATTACGGCGGAGGTTCAGTTATTTTATCTTACGATGGAATACCTCTTTCAACAGCGGGTAAAGAAGAGCAAATCATAACGTATTCCTTATGTTTTGATGATCAAATGGCCTTCCGCGAACAATTTCCTTTCCTTCGCGACATAAAGGTTTTTGGATAGACGAAGGATTTTGTTATCTTTGCCTTTTCTGAACTTTTATATGAGAAATCTTTTTCTTTTTATGCTTTTTTTATCGTCACTGACCAGGCTAAATGCTGCCTTGCCAACCGACTCAGTATTGATTTCCAGAGATAGTATCGTTTTATATGCAAAAAACTACTTGGGATTACCCTATCGTTATGCCAGCAGAAGCCCTGCAAGAGGAGGGTTCGACTGCTCTGGCTTTACGATGTTTGTTTTAAAAAAATTCGGCATACATCTCTCCCCTTCTTCTTCCGCCCAATCTTTACAAGGTGACAAAATACTTTTGAAAGATGCTATCCCCGGCGATTTAGTATTTTTTCACCGTACAAAACGGGGAAGAGTTTTTCACGTAGCTTTAGTTAGTAAAGTAGTGAAAGATTCCATTTTTATCATTCATAGCACCACACATGGCGGGTTAAGAATAGATAATCTGGCAACCTCATATTATTGGAAATCGAAATATAAATCGGTTCGAAATGTTCTGCCAGGTGCCAGAAATTATACCGTTCCCACGGATAATAGTTTACAGGAACCCATATTGACGGCCGATATCATTGCTGGAACAGAAGATCCACCAATACAGGATCGTCAGCCCTTTGAAAAAATAAATTTACTACCCACTTTAGCTATAATGCCTAAGTGGAAGCCCACTGTACTAACCAACCAATGAAACCAACGAGTTATTGAAAGCGCCTGATAAAGGTAATTTGAGTATTTTAAATTTTACGCATGAAAAATCTAATCTTGTTTGGTCCTCCAGGCTCAGGAAAAGGGACCCAGGCGGCTAAGTTGGTCGAAAAATATGGCTTATTACACATTTCTACGGGAGATTTGTTTAGAAGTGAAATGAGTCAGGATACCCCTTTAGGTATTGAAGCAAAGAATTATATCGCTAAGGGTCAGTTGGTTCCCGATGAGGTAACCATTGGTATGCTGCGAAATCGCGTTATTTCAAATCCAGATGTTCCTGGATATATTTTCGACGGTTTTCCAAGAAATATAGCTCAATGTGAGGCTTTGGACGAACTGCTATCAACGTTAAATCAAGATATTCACCGCTTGCTAATGCTTGAAGTGGCCGACCAGGAAATCATAACGCGTATTTTATCACGCGGGCAGTCTTCAGGTAGATCAGACGACAATGATCCAGCCATAATTCAGCACAGAATAGACGTTTATAAGTCGGAAACTATGCCTGTATTTGGGTATTACGCCGAAAAAGGAAAAGCTTTTAAAATGGACGGAATTGGTACCATTCAACATATATTCGAAGCGTTGTGTCGTTCTTTTGACGAAACAACTTAAATATTTTTACCTAAACCTCTATGGCTGAGCAAAATTTTGTTGATTTCGTGCGTGTTTGTTGTCGCTCCGGTTCTGGTGGTGGTGGTGCTGTGCATTTTTATAGAGATAAATTGAATGCAAAAGGTGGTCCCGATGGTGGTGACGGCGGAAGAGGAGGGCATATCATTCTGGAAGGAAATAGAAATGTCTGGACGCTACTTTCTTTGAAATACCGAAAACATGTTATCGGCGATAATGGTGGAAATGGTGGGGATAAAAATGCACATGGCGCCAACGGAAAGGATATAATATTACAAGTTCCCCTGGGTACCGTAGTGAAAAATGCGGAAACCAATGAGATCGAAGCGGAAATTACCCGGCATGGCGAAAAGAAAATCGTGACCCCTGGAGGTAGAGGCGGTTTGGGAAATTACCATTTTCGCAATCCCGTAAATCAATCGCCTCGTTATGCTCAACCTGGTGAAGCTGGCCTGGAGGAATGGAAAATACTTGAACTGAAAGTTTTGGCCGATGTCGGTCTGGTTGGATTCCCGAATGCCGGTAAATCTACTCTGCTCGCAGCTATATCTGCTGCAAAACCAAAAATAGCTGATTATCCCTTCACTACCCTCGTACCAAATCTTGGTATCGTTTCCTATCGAGATAATCATTCCTTTGTAATGGCCGATATTCCTGGAATTATCGAAGATGCCCACTTAGGTAAAGGATTGGGCGTAAGGTTCTTACGCCATATCGAAAGAAATGCCTCGTTACTTTTTATGGTTCCTGCCGATGCAGAAAATATTGCAACTCAGTACCATATTTTACTAAATGAACTGGCCAAATACAATATAGAATTATTGGATAAACCCCGATTATTAGCCATAACTAAATCGGACCTTTTAGACGAGGAGTTGATCTCGCTCATTGAAGCGGAATTACCTGAAAATGTTACCGTTGTTTTTATCTCAGCAGTCTCAGGTTATGGTATCGATAAACTCAAAGACCTTATCTGGAGTCAAATCAGTTCTTCCATCAGAGACCAGAAAGCTCAGCCTATGGAACTCGAAAAACAAGTGCTGGTCGTTCCTCATAGAGAATTCAAACCCAATAAAAATAATAGACAGGCTTCCGGTCATAACGAAGATGTCTTCACTGTATTGAATGAATTTGACGATTCAGGTTTCCCAGATCCAAAGAATTTTGAGCATTGGGAAGAGGAAGAATCTGAAATTATAGAAGAAAAACCTATCGATTAACTCCCTTATCCCCCTATTTTAACCATGGCATCACCTAAAACTGAATGGGCTCTCGCAGAATTGTTCGAATCCTGGGCCGGTGTGCCTCCTGATCTTATTTTACCCCTGGCCCCTTCCGGTTCAGATAGAATTTATTACAGGTTACAAAAAAATGATAAGGTCGCTATTGGCACTTATAGCCCTCATGCCAGGGAAAGTTTAGCTTTCTTAAATTTTAGCAAGCATTTTCACGAAAGAAAATTACCGGTTCCAGCCATATATGCAGAAAATTTAGACGCTAAAGTTTATCTGCAGGAGGATTTAGGTTCTACAACCCTGTACAGTTTTCTCCTTCAAAATCAACATCAGTTTCCTGATTCTTTAGTTCAATTGTACAAAAAGGTCGTCGAAAAATTAGCGCATTTACAAATTAATGGAAGTAAAGAGCTTCAATATACCTATTGTTTTCCAAAGGAATCCTTTGACAGAGAATCAATGTTCTGGGATTTTAACTATTTCAAATACCATTTCCTTTTACCAAGCCAGGTTGGCTTCGATGAAGTTGCCCTGGAGAAAGATTTTCACCAGTTAGCCAATTTTCTTCTTCAAGCCGATAATGAATATTTTATGTTCCGTGATTTTCAGTCAAGGAATATTTTAATCCGAAATGGAAATCCTTATTTCATTGATTATCAAGGAGGAAGAAAAGGTGCTTTGCAGTATGACCTGGCCTCCCTTTTGTACCAGGCTAAGGCAAATATACCAAACGATATCAGAGAATCTCTTATTCAACATTACTTAGATACTGCCTCTCAGTTAACCAATATAGACCGCGATTCTTTCTTGTCTTATTTCTATGGTTATGTTTTAATGCGAAACATTCAGGTGCTTGGTGCTTACGGTTTCAGAGGTATCTATGAACGGAAAGCACATTTTTTGCTGAGTATTCCCTACGGACTGAAAAACATACAATGGTTGCTAGAAGAAGGTAAAATACCCCTAGCCCTCCCTGAAATCACCCGCTGTTTACAAGCCATAATAAAGAGTCAAAAATATGATCCTTATGACAAATCAAAAGGGGAGAATTCTTTATTGAAAGTTGTTGTAAACAGTTTTAGCTACCATAAAAGGCAAATTCCTGTGGAAAGCTCAGGAAATGGAGGTGGCTTTGTTTTTGATTGCCGCTTTTTACATAATCCAGGTCGATATGAACCTTACAAGAAATTATCCGGAAAGGACGAATCCGTTATTAATTTTTTGAAACATTTTAGTGATATGGAACCTTTCCTCAATAATGTTTACAGAATGGTTGACGCTGCTGTGGAAAATTATCTCGAAAGAAGTTTCACCCATTTAGAGATAAATTTTGGCTGCACCGGCGGGCAACATCGCTCCGTCTATGCCGCCGATCAATTAACCACCCACCTGAAAGATAAATATGGTATTGATGTAACGCTCAGTCATTTAGAACAGGCTAACTGGTCAAAGGAGAATTAACGACCTATTTTAAAAGCCTACCCATTTTCCAAAATAATTTCAAATAAATATTGAATTGGCTCAACTTCAGTGTATTGCCTGTCCACAAAAAAGTGGCAAAGGCACTGAAAATCGACATATTTTTCGTTTACCAGCGTACTACTAAGTAAAATATTTCCAAATTGTTGTTGCTTCTTTTCCGCTTCATCCAACTTGAAGGGAGGTTTCAAATAATATCTCTCAATAGTTTCTAACCCATTGGATGTTTCGAAAGTCCGTTTGTCGGCCAACTGCTTTTGATATCCTATAGACTGGATTTGATCCCTAAAAAACTCCATGAAAAACTGGGCCTCCAAAAGCGTGTCCGCATCGGTAAACTTCCAATGAATACCCACGCTGCTTTGATTTACTAAAAATCGGAGAGATTTATCAACTTCTTTGGGTAAAGATTTATAAAGTTCAAATTGATTCATTAGCCAGAAACATTTATCCTTGCAAGCCGAGCTGTCAAACCACTTTCTGTAGGCCATTAAAAAGGAGTCATCTCTTTCAATGACGGTATGAATCATTAATTTTTTCAATCCTTCGGGTTATGATATGAAACATGATGGCGTAACAATCCTTTCCACCTCAATGTTGCCTCCATTCTTAAAATAGCTTATAAATTGTATATTTGCCTTTTCAAAAGAAATAAAATATGAGCGACCAAACGCCTGAACTACCCGAAAATTCAGAGGCTCCTGATGAAATCATCAGCCTTCAAGGTATGTATCAGGATTATTTTCTTGATTATGCGTCTTATGTAATTCTTGAGCGAGCGGTGCCCGCTGTGTTGGATGGATTAAAACCCGTTCAACGAAGGATTTTGCATGCCATGAAAGAAATGGATGACGGCAGGTATAATAAGGTAGCCAATATTATTGGCCAAACCATGCAATATCATCCTCACGGTGATGCCGCCATTGGCGATGCCTTAGTGAACATGGGGCAAAAGGAACTGCTCATAGATACGCAGGGAAATTGGGGGAATATCCTTACGGGAGATGGGGCTGCTGCCTCCCGATATATTGAGGCAAGACCTACTAAATTTGCCCTTGAAATAGCATTTAATCCGCAAACTACCGAATGGCAACTGTCTTATGACGGTAGAAAAAGAGAGCCTATTCATCTTCCTGTTAAATTTCCTCTTCTTTTAGCTCAAGGAGCGGAGGGAATTGCCGTCGGTCTTTCCACGAAAATTCTACCTCATAATTTTATAGAAATCATTGAAGCGGCGATTAAAAGATTGAAAAACGAGGAAGTAATTATTTATCCTGATTTTCAAACGGGTGGTTTCATTGATATAACTGATTATCAACAAGGTAAAAGAGGAAGTAGAGTAAAAGTTCGTGCTAAAATCGAAAAAACTGATAAGAACGTTCTAATTGTCCGGGAATTACCCTTCGGCGTTACGACCTCTACCCTCATTGAAAGTATTATAAAAGCAAGCGATAAAGGAAAAATTAAAATAAAACAAGTCGTTGATAATACTGCAGAAAATGTAGAAATTGTCATCGATTTAGCTCCCGGCGTTTCTCCGGACGTTACTATTGACGCACTGTTTGCATTTACCGATTGTGAGATTTCTATTGCGCCGAATGCATGTATTATTCAAAATGAAAAACCGCGTTTCCTCTCCGTTCAGGATTTACTGGACATTGCTGTCGATCATACCAAAGCACTCCTTAAGTTAGAACTGGAAATAAAGGAAAAAGAATTACTTGAAAAATGGCATCACTCAAGTCTGGAAAAAGTTTTTATTGAAAATAGAATTTATCACGATATCGAGGAATGTGAAACCTGGGAAGCTGTTTTGGAAACCATTGCTATTGGATTAAAAAAATACGTAGTTGAGCCTCAGGAGATCATTGAACCGTCGGACCATCGACTTAGATTGCTAAGATCCATTACACAAGACGATATTGCCCGTTTGACCGAAATTAAGATTAAAAGAATATCAAAATATAACACTTTTCAAGCAGATCAATTTATTGCTCAGCTGGAAAAAGATTTGGAAAGAGTACGTTTTGATCTGGCCCATTTAATAGATTATACCATTAACTATTATTCAAACCTGTTAGAAAAATATGGAAAAGGCAGGGAACGAAAAACAAAAATTATCACGTTCGATGCCATCGCGGCTACCGAGGTTGTAGCAAATAACGCAAAACTATATGCGAATAAAACGGATGGCTTTGTTGGTTATGGTCTTAAGAAAGATGAATTTATCAGTGATTGTTCCGATATTGATGACATCATTGTTTTCAGAAATGATGGCTATTTCCTGGTAACCCGAATTGCGGAAAAAACTTTTGTTGGTAAGGACATCATTCACGTGGCCGTTTGGAAAAAGAATGATGAACGAACTACTTATAATGCCGTCTATACAGATGGAGCGAGTGCAAAATCTTTTGTAAAGCGATTCAACGTTACGGCGATTACAAGAGATAAGGAATACCCAATTACTCAGGAAACAAAGGGTAGCAAACTTCATTATTTCTCCGTAAATCCTAATGGTGAAGCGGAGGTAATTCACGTTCAGCTAAGCCTGGGCTGTAAAGCAAAAATTAAAATGTTTGAGTTTAATTTTGCGGAATTAGCGATAAAAGGAAGGTCCTCGCAGGGAAACATGCTGACGAAATACCCCTTGCGGAATATCAAGTTAAAGACAGCGGGAAGATCGACTATCGGTGCATTGAAAATTTGGTTAGACGAAGTTTCCGGCAGACTAAATACGGAAAATAGAGGCCGATTCCTTGGTGAATTCGATACGGGTGATGAGCTATTGATCCTTTACAAAAATGGGAGCTATATTACAACCCCGCTTGATATTACCAAAAGATTTCAGTCCGACGATTTTCTTTATATCGGCCAATGTAACCGGGCAGATGACACCATTACCGCGGTGCACTATGATGGGCATAAAGGGTGGACTATGGTAAAAAGGTTCCACATAGAAACGACACAGGCCGATCAACGATTCAGTTATTTGACCGATCATCCCGAATCTCAATTGCTCTTTTTAAGTGTTGAACCCTCCCCAAGAATTAAATTTCAAATTAAAGTGGGGAATAAAAAATCAGAGGGAGAAGCGTTGTTAACTGACATTGTCGATATAAAAGGGTGGAAAGCTGTTGGAAATCGCTTAAGTGACAAAAAAATCAGTGATATTGAAGTTATCGAACCACTTGACACGGAAGAACCGCCTATTGTGGAAGAGGGACAACAAACTCTTTTTTAAGGTTAAGTCGTTTTAATTGTTCGTTATTATAGGGTTGATTAAAATGTTTGTACCTTTATTTTATCATACACAAGATTTATATTACTGATATGAATAATACCTATTTTAAAAAAATAGCTCCTTATGTTTTAGGACTATTAATACTTTTTCTGGTCAACTATATCTATTTTTTACCTCAATTCCAGGGGAAGCAAGTACTACAAGGTGACATTGTCTCATATACCGGTGCTTACGGGGAAATTGCTAAATATTGGGCGGAAAAAGGAGAACAGTTATTCTGGACAAACTCCATGTTTGGGGGAATGCCCACTTTTATGATTGGTGTCAGCCTCAAATCGTTTTATTTAGACTGGGTACCCCGAATCCTTTCCTTTGATATTTATTATCCTATGGGGGTATTTTTAGCGCAAATGATTGCTTTTTTCATTATGACCTCTGTCATGGGCATTCATCCTATGATTGGTATTATTGGAGCAATCGCTTTTGGGTTTACCACAAATAATTTTGTTCTTTTTGAGGCAGGTCATAACTCAAAACTGGGAACCATTGTGTTTAATCCGCTGGTCATAGCCGGACTCTACACGATATATAAACATAAGAAATATCTTCTTGGTGGCGTATTATTTTCTGCAGCAACAGCAAATTCCTTAAACGCTAATCACCCACAGATGACCTTTTATTTTGTCATAACCTGCGTTATATTAGCTATAGTCTGGCTGGTTGAATCTATAAAAGAAAAAGAAATAAACCATCTTTTAAAAACCATAGCCACAGTAATCATTGGAGCCTCCATTAGTTTAGCTGCAACTTCCTCTACCTGGTTAATGGCCCTTGATTATTCAAAAGATTCTTTAAGAGGTAATCCAATTCTTACCGACGAATCAGCCGTTAGTTCTATCAGCACAGAGGTGTCAAATAATGCTCCTTCCAGTGAAGCGGCGGGAGAATCAGGCCTTGCTTGGGACTATGCAATGATGTGGAGCAATAAATCACAAGATTTACTTAGTGTTCTCATTCCTTTTGCAGCTGGTGGAAGTTCGGGTGAAACAACAAAGGAAGGCGCAACATTTAAGCTTTTAGTTGACAATGGTGCTAAAACAAATGAAGATGGGAAAATGGGTTTACCCTTTTACTGGGGTGGCTTGCCTTTTACGAGCGGTCCTAATTATTTAGGGGCTGTCATGATTTTCCTTTTCACCTTCGGCTTTTTTATAGAAAAAGGTGGCCTGCGCTGGTGGGCTTTAATTTCTATATTGCTAACTCTTTTTCTCTCCATGGGACAACATTTTGAGACCTTGCAAAGATTATTCTTTGACTTTGTTCCCTTTTATAATAAGTTCAGAGCGCCTAGCTCAATATTAACAATAACCCCATTTTTTCTACCTATTTTAGGGTTATTTGCTATTAATAAGCTTTGTTACCAAAAGTATTCACCAGAAAGTGTAAAAAAAGCTCTAATTTATTCTTTTTCAATCATTGGCGGATTGACTTTATTTTTAGCCTTGTTCGCCACTTCCTTTTTCGACTTCAAAGGCCCAAGTGACGGTCAACTTCAACCCATTGTACTAACCAATATTATCCAGGATAGGATTGATTTTTTTAAAGCAGACGCGTTCAGATCTCTTTATTTTATTGGAGCGGCAGCCCTGGCTATCTTCTTGTTCACACGAAACTGGATAAAACCAACCATTTTAATCGTTGCTCTGGGTTTTCTTACCCTATTAGATCATTGGTCTGTGGGTCAAAGATATCTTGGAAAATCAAGCTTTAATAATCCCGCAACAACGGATACTCCGTTGAAAGAAAGGCCAGCTGATAAAGAGATTTCTTCCTTAGAAAAAAGTAGAGGCGATTATCGCGTTCTGGACTTAGCGGTATCCACTTTTGGAAATTCTACGACCAGTTTTTACCATAACACCATTGGTGGCTATCATGCAGCTAAACTGATGCGATACAATGATATCATTGAAAAGCAAATAAGCAACAATAATCAGAATGTGATTAATATGCTAAATGCAAAATATATCATTAAACAAGACCAAACCGTTTCTCAAAATCCTTTGGCTTGCGGAACCTCCTGGTTTGTGGACACGCTGCTCAAAGTAAATTCGCCGAACGAAGAAATGGCCGCCCTGAACAATTTTAATCCACAGGAAGTTGCCATTATTTTAGATAATGAGTTTAATGGCTATGCAGGAAATTTTGATCCTCAAAAAGGGGGAGAAATAAAACTCACCCAGTATGACCCTCAAAATTTAATCTATTCATATACTGCAACTTCCCCTCAATTTGCTGTGTTTTCTGAAATTTGGTACGGCCCCGATAAAGGTTGGCAAGCATTTATAGATGACAAGCCGGTAGATCACGTAAGAGTAAATTACCTGCTCAGAGGTCTAAAAGTTCCCGAGGGAAAACATACGATTGCCTTCCGTTTTAAACCAGTAAAAATTCAGCAGTATATAACCATTTCTAGAGCGGCATCAGGATTATTGATGGTTGCACTTCTTGGTATGATTGGATGGATGGGCTTCAATTTTTATAAAAACCCTGGGGAACCAAATCCATTCCCCAATGCTCCAGTAAAACCTAAAGCACCCGTAATCAGAGATACAAAACCTTCTCCGAAACCTTCTGCACCGCAGCAGAAAAAATCTGGAAAGAAAATTTAATACACTTGAATAAGAGGGAAATGGTTACTGCCTTTGCACCGGGAAGAATAAATCTGATTGGAGAACATACCGATTATAACAACGGATTTGTTCTTCCCGCTGCCATAAAGCAAAAAATAACCTTTTCGGTTACTCCGAATACGTCAGAAAGTTTAGGTACTATCACTGCCCTTGATTTGGGTGAAACCATTTCATTTGACTTAAATCATTTAACACCAATTCCCCATTCCTGGTCAAATTATGTACTGGGGCTTTGTCATGAAATCATAAAATCAGGGTCGAAGTTGACTGGATTTGACGGTTCTTTTGGCGGCGATATTCCCATTGGTGCTGGCCTAAGTTCATCCGCAGCGCTCCTTTGCAGTGCTGCTACTGCGCTGGATAAATGCTTCCATTTGAATAAGTCGAAAGAGGAATGGATGTACCTGACGCAAAAAGCAGAACACCATTTTGTTGGTACAAATTGTGGCTTAATGGACATGTTTGCCAGTTTACACGGCAAGAAAAATCATCTGATGCTCTTTGATTGTCAGCATATCAATTTTCAATATGTTCCTTTTGACCTTAAAAACTTTCATTTAATTTTGTTAAATACCCAGGTTAGCCATCAATTAGCTTCTTCTGAATACAATACCCGACGGAAAGAATGTGAGGAAGTGGTATCTGTTGTAAGGAATAATGGTGCCGATGTTTCTTCCTTAAGAGATGTATTGATGGCTGTGCTCAATGAAAATAGAAAAAGCCTTTCGGATACTATTTTCAAAAGGGCTAAATATGTAATTGAGGAAAATGCGAGAGTGCTAAAAGCTGTGCATAATCTTGAAAATGGTGACATTAAATCATTGGGAGAATTACTCTATGAAACCCATTACGGTCTTAAAAATGACTATGAAGTAAGCTGCCAGGAACTGGATTTTCTGGTATCTTTTACTGAAAATATACCCGAAGTAGCCGGGGCCAGAATGATGGGAGGCGGTTTTGGAGGCTGTACCCTGAATCTGGTGGAAAAAGATGCTTCCTCTGCCTTTCTCTCCAAAATGAAAGCAGCTTATTTTAATGCCTTTGGTATAGAACTCCCTCATTATTTCGTTGAACCATCAGACGGCGCTACCTTATTGTCTTAAATAGTCATATTTTTACTATATTTGCCGCCGTATTTTAGCATAAAAAAGGCAAATAGTTCCCTTATGAAAGTATCTTTTAATTGGTTAAAACAGTACTTAGATATCCCTTTAACTGCCATTGAAACAGCAGATTTACTTACGGACATTGGGCTCGAAGTAGAAGGAATGGAGGAAGTGGAATCCATTCAGGGCGGCTTGAAAGGCGTGGTCGTTGGTGAGGTGCTTACCTGCGAAAAACACCCCAATGCAGATAAATTATCACTGACATCTGTCAATATTGGGGGTGAAATTCCTCTGTCCATCGTATGTGGTGCTCCGAATGTTGCTGCTGGTCAAAAAGTATTGGTAGCTAAAGTAGGCACTACGCTCTATCCGTCAGAAGGTGAACCCATAACCCTTAAACAAAGTAAAATAAGAGGTGAACTTTCTCAAGGCATGATTTGTGCCGAAGATGAGCTTGGCCTGGGTCATGACCATAATGGAATATTGGTTTTACCTGCTAAAACACCCATAGGTTTAGAAGCAGCTAACTATTTTGATTTAGCTTCTGATACTGTTTTTGAAGTGAATCTTACACCTAACAGGTCAGACGCTACCTGTCATTTAGGGGTTGCCAGAGATTTATATGCTGGGCTAACAGTACATCATAACTATCATGGCCAACTTAAATGGCCTTCGGTGGAAAACTTCAAATCTACCCTTTCCGTTAAACCTATGGAAATTTCTATCGCCGATAGTGATTTTTGTCCACGGTATTCAGGTATCATTTTAAAAAATATAAAAGTAGCTGAATCTCCCGAATGGTTGAAACTAAAGTTGAAGGCCGTCGGCGTAAGACCCATTAATAATGTGGTAGATATAACAAATTATGTCTTACATGAACTTGGTCAACCCCTCCACGCTTTCGATTTAAAGGCTATTCCTTCAGGCAAAATTACGGTTCGAACCTTACCTGAAGGCACAAATATGTTAACTTTAGACTCGCAGGAAAGAAAATTAACGGGTGAGGAATTAATCATTTGTGGTGGCGATGATTACCCGATGTGTATTGCCGGCGTATTCGGTGGCTTACATTCCGGGGTTCAAGCTGATACTACGGATATTTTTCTGGAGTCTGCTCATTTTCAAGCTAAATCGATTCGTCGAACAAGTATGAAGCATAATTTGAGAACGGATGCTGCGAAGGTTTACGAAAAAGGTAGCGACCCGGAAATAACGGTCTTTGCACTTAAAAGAGCTGCCTTGCTACTCCAGGAACTGGCGAATGCTGACATTGCGTCCGAAATAACCGATATTTACACTCATCCTACCCCTCCAGTAAAAATAGACCTTTCATTCGGTTACGTCAGAGAATTGACTGGCGCACCCATTACCAATGAGGAAATCATCCATATTTTAAGCCTGTTGGATATGGCACCTATTTTCCAAAATGATGAAATGTGTACCGTTAATGTTCCAAAAAATAAATCGGATGTATTGAGGCCGGCAGATTTGGTAGAAGAAATACTAAGGATTTACGGTTTCAACCGGGTTCCATTTCCCGATGCCATGCGAACTACCTTAAGTTCGGCGCCAAAACCCGATAGAAATCAAATCAATAGTTTAATATCAGAACTTTTAACAGGCATAGGATGTAGTGAAATGATGGCCGTTTCTTTGTCCCAATCAGCTTACTACAAAACATATAGCTGGAATATCAAAGAAGAAGAATTGGTATTTATTCATAATACTTCCCATGCCCTGCTCGATATTATGCGACCTGAGATGGCGATGAGCGGTCTGGAAGTTATTTTGCATAACCAAAACAGACAGCAAAATAATGTTAAACTTTTTGAATGGGGCAAATCCTATATTCAGACACCAGAAAGTATAAGAGAGACTAGTCATTTAACTTTATTTCTCTCGGGAGACCAGCATACTGAAAACTGGAACCACACCGGGCAAGGCAAATCAAATTTTTATAGCCTTAAAGGTATTGTTTTTTCCGTACTTGCCAGACTTGGTATTCAAGGATTAGAAGAAGAGGTTTTTCAAGATGAAGCCCCCTTCGAATATGGAATACATTTAAAACAAGGTAGTAAAATATATGTCAGTTTTGGAAAATTGAGTTCAAAACTTACTCAATCTTTTAGTTTGAGAGAAGAGATATTTTATGCCCAGTTTTATTGGGATATTTGTTTGCAAAAAACGGTTAATCAAAAAATTAAGTTTAAGGAAATAAGTCGATTCCCAAGTATTAGGAGAGATTTAGCTTTAATAGTTGATAATTCAATTAAATTTTCCGATATTGTGAGCATTGCTAAAAAATTAGGCAAAAAACAGATCGTTCAGATAAATCTGTTTGATGTTTATGAAAATGAAAAACAACTTGGCAAAGGAAAACGTTCCTATGCAGTAAGTTTTACCTTCGAAAACTTGGAGAAAACACTTCAAGACAAAGAAGTAGATACTATTATTGAAAATTTATTAACTGCTTATCAATCTGAATTAGGCGCTTATTTACGAAAATAACCAGGTTAAATAACGCTTTTAAAGGTTGGAGCAAAAAGTTGAGGTGTCTGAAAAACACCCCGGAATTACTGTCCACTGTGGAAATAAATATATACCAGCTGTCGCTAAATATCGATAGCATTATAGGTTTTACATTTAATAAATCGAGCTTGCTGGAATCACTCTCTCTATGTGCCTTCCGGCCTTAGAGTGTTTATGCTTTTACCTCGAATTATTTCCACAATTAAAATAGTTATTCTGGTAAATCAAAATATTCGGATGTTTTATCCGGGTGTTTTTTTTGTTCATTATTAAAGAATTTTACCATTATGAATGACATTGGAGCAGGAATAATATTGGCAGTAGTTGGCACTATAATAGGTTTTTTTGGGGCTCGATTACTACTTAATATTCAAAGAAAAAACAAAGTAAACGATTTAAATGCGCAAGTCGACCTTGAAGTTAAAGAGGCAAAACTGAATGCAAAACGAATTTTAGATGACGCTGAACTGAAAGCCGAAAAGCTTTTGGATCAATCGGAAGTTAAAAATGAACGCATTAAACAACGTAAAATTCAAGAGGCTAAAGACAATTTTAATTCCTTGAAAAGTCAATTTGAAAGTCATAAGGCGACTCAAATGATAGAACTTAAGGAAAGAGAAATTGAAATTAAAGCGCTTGAAGGCAATTTCAAACAGGTTGAGGAGAGATTAGATACAAAGGCAAAAAATATTGAGGTTCTAAAAGCCGAAATTGAGCAAAAAGACGCTGATCTTGCTATCATTAGAGAAAATCTGGAAAAACAATTAAAGATTATTTCTAAAAAGAAAGAAGAACTGGATGCTGCTAATGAAATCAGAATTAAGGAATTAGAAAAAATATCCCTTCTGACCGAACAAGAAGCTAAAGACATGCTTCTTGAGGCCGTTAAAGCAAAAGTTGAAAATGAATCAATGGTAATCATCAAGGATTCTATTGAAAGAGCCAAGTTGAATGCAGGAAAAGAGGCAAAGAAAATTGTCGTTCAGACCATTCAACGAATGTGTGCAGAATATACTATCGAAAATACCGTTTCTGTCTTCAATCTTGAATCTGATGATCTCAAAGGACAAATTATTGGTAGAGAAGGAAGAAATATTCGTGCACTGGAAGCCGCTACAGGGGCTGAATTTGTCGTAGATGACACGCCGGAAGCTATCGTTATTTCTAGTTTTGATCCTATTCGCCGCGAAGTTGCCAGACTTTCATTGAAAAAATTAGTGGCTGACGGTAGAATTCACCCTGCCAGAATCGAAGAGGTGGTGGCTAAAACAAGAAAGCAACTCGATGAGCAAATCGTTGAAATTGGAGAACGTACCGTTATTGAACTCGATATACACGGTCTCGATCCCTATTTAATCAAACAGGTTGGTAGAATGCGTTTCCGTTCTTCTTATGGCCAAAACCTATTGAAACACTCCATCGAAACAGCCCACCTTTGTGCTATCATGGCTTCTGAACTTGGATTTAATCCTAATCAGGTGAAAATGGCAAAAAGAGCCGGACTATTACACGATATAGGAAAGGTGGCCGAGGAGGAAAGTGAACTATCTCACGCTATTTTGGGTATGAAAATATGCGAAAAGTATAAGGAACATGCCGTTATTTGTAATGCTGTAGGTGCTCACCACGATGAAGTGGAAATGAATAATATCATTTCTCCCCTAGTCCAGGCTTGTGATGCCATTTCCGGTGCCAGACCTGGCGCCAGAAGAGAAATATTGGAAAGCTATCTGAAAAGAATTGGTGAATTGGAAGAGTTGGCCATGTCTCATGAAGGGGTGCAAAAAGCTTATGCTATGCAAGCTGGACGTGAACTACGCGTTATCGTTGAAAGTGATAAAGTAAGCGATAGCAATGCAGATGATCTCGCCTTCGCTATTTCCCAAAAAATACAGGACGATATGCAATATCCAGGACAGATAAAAGTTACGGTTATTCGCGAAAAACGAGCCGTCTCTTACGCAAGATAAGAATCGTTCCTCAAATATCATATTTTAAAAGGGTGGCTGCAAAGTCACCCTTTTATTTTTTTAAAAATACGCTTTGTAAACTGTCCTTAAATAATTGTGCTTAATTAGGTTTTCTAATTTAATATACTATACATTTAGAAAAAAATCGAAATGAAAGAATATAAATTTCCGGAGATTACCCGGCTCAATCAATTAAATGAGGATTCTTTTGAGTATAGTTATTCAGACTATATGAAATGGCAGTTTCAGGAGCGCGTAGAAATCATCATG
>Ga0136655_1000082_pt1 | contig 38436 bp, 27 predicted proteins | sample CPBDNA_2_FD_94863 | JGI IMG/M metagenome (GOLD analysis project Ga0136655, IMG submission 94863) | Freshwater to marine salinity gradient microbial communities from Chesapeake Bay, USA - CPBay_Spr_15_0.8_DNA (version 2) | ecosystem: Environmental > Aquatic > Marine > Coastal | place: USA... | reverse complement strand
TTTTCTGCTGGTACTTGAACCTACCATAGCTCTTTTTTATACCTTTATGGTATCTTTTTTCTTTCCAAATTTTCAAAGAACTACGACTGTATTTTGTTGCAATTTTTTAGGGTAGTTATGAACCAAATTTTGCTAATTTTAGCAATGGTACGGGTACGGCAAGTGTAAATGTTTTAGAGGCGAAAAGAAGATTATTTGGAGCATATAGCAGATTAGAATTCGATTATAAAAATTGGTTGTATTTTGGAGGTACTTACCGACAAGATTGGTCTTCTACTTTACCTGCTGCGAATCGTTCTTTTGGTTACCCTTCCGTCTATGCAAGTGCTGTTTTATCAGATATATTGAATCTTCCAACGACAAGTCCGCTTAGTTTTATCAAATTAAGAGCAAGTTATGCGGAGGTGGGTAATGATGCACCCGTTTATTTGACCAATTCTATTTTTACCTCGCCTACTATTGCTGGTGTTCCTATTCAGGGAAATTTTGCGCAAACAGGATTTCCTTTTAATGGCGTTGGTGGATTTACGCAAGGAGATAGAATCGGAAATCCAAACCTTAAACCAGAAAGAACCAAAGAATACGAATTTGGTATTGATTTGAGATTTTTTAAGGATAGAATTGGTATAGATGCGACCTATTTTGATAGAAAATCAGTAGATCAAATTTTGCGTAATGCCCAAACTGCCCCGACTAGTGGATTTAGATTTCAAGTCATTAATGCGGGAGAAATGCAGAATAAAGGAGCAGAAATTGTGCTGGATTTAGTTCCCGTAAGGACTAAAGATTTTGAATGGAATGTGACGGCGAATTTCACTAAAATAGATAATACCGTAGTTTCTCTTTTAACACGAGCAGCCGATGCAGAGCAATTAGGTATTGGTATTGGCTTAGCGAATTATACCTTTAATGCAATAGAAGGACAGCCTTATGGTGTTCTTCAAGCTCCAACAGCCCTTAGAGATCCGAACGGAAATTTAGTCGTAGATGGAAATGGCTTACCGCAACAAGCACCAAATCCTGCATTTTTCGGTACTGTTCAGCCTGATTGGTATGGAGGCATCCGAACGAGTCTATCATGGAAAGGTTTTCGTGCTTCTGCTTTAATAGAACATAGCCAAGGAGGCGTAGTCTATAGCCGAACGGTTGGACAAACCTATTTTAATGGCTCAGCAGTAGAAACAGCTTTTAATAATCGAGAAAGATTTATCATTCCTTTTTCTGTCGTAGATAATGGAGATGGTACTTTTTCTCCGAATACAACTCCGATAGATTATGCGAGTAATAATATTCGTGGTTATTGGAATGCCATCAATGGTTTTGGGGAAGTTTTAATCGTAGATGCCACTTTTACGAAGCTGCGAGAATTAACCTTATCCTATACCTTTCCTAAAAGTGTGGTAGATAAACTGCCAATTGAGAACCTTACTATTGGTTTATTTGGTCGAAATCTATGGATTCATACGCCAGATGGGAATACTTATATTGACCCAGAGGTAAATTCATTTACTGCGGGGAATGGTAATTCTGGAAATTTACAGGGTTTTGAATTTGGTACTTTACCTTCTACAAGTACCTATGGTATTAACTTTAAATTGACACTTTAAAAATTATGGAAACCATGAGATTAAATAATAAATATTTTATGCTAACCATCTTATTTATGGTTATGGGTATCGTTGCTTGCGACGGTGTTTTAGATATTAACGATTCTCCCAATAATCCTACTAGTTCAACTCCAGCCTTGACGCTACCGTCAGGCATGTTGTATTCAGGACAAGTTATTGGGATCGATTTTGCGCTAATGAGTGGTTTTACGGCGCAATATTGGACGCAATCTCCACAAGCTGGACAATACGAAATATATGATCGCTATAATTATAATGGGAGTGCGACTCAAGCAGGCTGGTCTAATGCTTGGTATGGTGCGATGGCTGATTTACAATTTGTTAAAAAACAAGGGGTAATAGATGGCTTATCAAATCACTCTGCAATAGCCACTTTATTATTAGCCTATCAGTATCAAGTTATGGTGGACATGTTTGATCAAGTTCCTTTTGATGAAGCTATTAGTGGGAATGAAGGCATTTTACAGGCAGCTTATGAACCGGGAGAGGCTGTATATGATAAATTAATTGATTTAGTAGATGAAGGGTTAGGAATGATTGTTCTTGGAGGTATTGCTCCAGGTGCAGAAGATTTGATGCTCCAAGGAGATATGGAAACTTGGGCAAAATTTGGCAACACCCTAAAGTTGAAAATATACATGCGGCAGTCGGAAGCTCGTCCTACGGTTGCACAGAATGGCATTCAGGCATTAGAAAGTGCAGGCGTTGTATTTCTGGGAAGCGGAGAAAACGTGGCTATTAATTATCCTGGATCCACAGGCAATCAAAATCCGCTTTATAGTGGAGATGTTAGTGCTTCCCCAGGCATAGGTAATAATAATATATCTGGAAGTGCCTCTGTTATTCAGCGGATGTTGGATGCAGATGATCCAAGAGTTGATTTTTATTATGACCCTAGTGTCAATGCTAGTGCGCATATTCCGATTGTACAAGGAGATGGAGTAGAAGAGGATGGAAGTGAAACAAGAAATGATTTTTCAACGCCAAGTTCGGTAAATGTCGCTGGGCCAAGTACACCAGTCTATTATATAACAGGCCATGAAAGTTTATTTCTTCAAGCAGAAGCAGTTGCCAGAGGATGGATAAGTGGAGATGCTAAAACAGCTTATGACGAGGCGATGAATGCAGCTTTTGTCTTTGCAGATGGGGCTGATCCCACGAGCCTTATTGCAGACGGAGGTGCTTATGCTTATACTGGGTTAGAAAGTATTCATACCCAAAAGTGGTTATCTATGGCGGGTACTCAATGCGTAGAAGGTTGGGCGGAATTCCGACGAACGGATACCCCGGCTTTGGAGCAATCTTCTGAAGGAGTAGCTGCCAACCTAAATGGTAGTAAATTTCCAAGAAGGGCTTTTTATCCAGTTGTAGAATTATCCAATAACCCAAATACGCCAGCCAATTCCAATATTGGTGACCCTGTATGGTGGGATATTAATGAATAAATTAAAAAATCCGAGTTGCGGGTTGCGGGTTGCGAGTTCGAACGTGAATAGAATTTGATTATGAAATAGTCAAAATTCAATTAGTTCCTCAAGTTTGAGAAAAATCGTATACAACCCGCAACTGGTAACCCGCAACCCGCAGCGTAAATTAAATAATAAATATGAAAAATATAAAATATCTTTTTCTTTTACTCCTGACCATATCGCTTGGGGCTTGCGACTATCTCCGTTCGCCAGATGATACCGAAATAGTGAGTAAAGGGTTTATTACCTTTCCTAATTTAATTTTAACTGGAGATAGCTTTATCCAGTTAAGTGAAGGGGATGATTACGCAGAATCAGGTTTTTCTGCTTCTTTAGGTACGGCAGATATAACCGATGATGTGGTTGTCTCAGGGAATGTAGACCCTTCCAAGGCTGGTTTATATGTCGTGTCTTATAGTATTGAAACCGTTAATGAATTGGATGAAACGCAAACCGTTACCGCTGTACGAAGTATTTTAGTCCAGTCTAGTGATGTCGATGATGTAGACTTAGCTGGTCAGTATCAAGGATCTGGATTTGGTAGTCAAATCGCTACTGTTGTAAAAATAGGACGAGGAGCATATACCATAGATAAGCTATTAGCTAGTGGGAATAATATTGGTGTTACTTTCTATCATGTAGGTGGAAATATACTAAGTATTCCTGATCAACCTGGCCCTTTTGGTAATGTTAACACGACCAGTCCAAATACTAGTGCGATGATAACGGATAATGGCTTTGAGTGGACGGCATTCATTGGTTGTTGTGGCAATTTTGGCCCTATTACTTTTGTAAAACTTTAAAATTAAAAGAAATGAAATCAACCCATATTTTATTTGTTTGCTTTTTAGCAATTATTAGTCTTTCTTCCTGTGTTACAGGCAATGATGATAATTTAGCACTCCAAGACCTTGAAGCAGCTTTTGCGCAAACCCCTCGAGTGTTAAATCTGACCGTTGATGGCGTAGCTCCATCTAGAGATCAACAATCTCATTGGATTGACTTTGAAGTTTCTCCCGGTCAAACGCTTAGCATAACCGCAGATTACGACCCAGGAGAAGGTGCTACTAGTGCCAATTTTGATTTTTCAAGGTCCTATTTTCATACGGCTTTTGATGCAGATGATGCAAAGCCTGTCGAACCTTTTACCGATAGAGTTACCACAATAGGTGGAGAAGTGATGACCTTTGATTTTTCCTATACCGTACCGACAACCGATGACGAAGGAGAAGCATTCCAGTCTGGAGATCATATTAATCTTACTTGGCTATCATCAAATAACCTAGATGGGCAAGGGTTTAATGATATAAATTTGATTTACCAATAGATCTGGCTTTATAAGGAAAAGCTGTAGAAGCATGCTTAGTCAGCAAGTGATATTACAATAAAAGAACGACTGTTGTATTATTAAAAAGGATTTTAGGGGCAAAACTTAGTGGTTTTGTTTCCTGAAATCTTTTTTAATGGGAAGGTTTTGAAAAGATATTTAAATTAGAATTAGAGGTATTAGACGTAAAGTTGACCTTTTCCTATTCTTTAAAAGGGTAACAAAATATCTCTGTCTGATATCATACCCCATTTGTCTATACTTTTAACTGGGTATTCATTTTAATTAATAGTTTGCTGTCAAAATCAGCCGTTTTTGGCTAAAAAAAGTAAATAATATTATATGAATTGGTTTAAAAAGAAGAAGACTTGTGTACATTGTAATAAAAATAAAACAAGACGTGATTTTGAAAATCAACCTACTTGTGGAGCATGCCAAACAAAAATCCTAATAAGCAGAGAGCCAACTCGTATCTGTCCTGTAGATGGTGCGACTTTACTCAAGGAACATAATAATGAAATAATTATTGACCGCTGCCCAACATGCAAAGGTGTTTGGCTGGATGCAGGTGAAATTGAAGCGATAAAAGAGGCTGCAAAGCAAGAAGGTATGGCAGTTGGTATGGTCGTTTTTTAAGGCAAAATTGTAGCTGATAATAGATTCTTTAGTGTACATTTTTTGAAGAGAATATATTTTATGCAGCTTGATTTCAACGCTCAATCTTTTACTGTAAAAATTGTTAAGGAGTAGGTGATAACTATTGATTAAGCCCCGAATTATATATCGGAACGAATAGGAATGTTGATTTATCGATATTTGACTAAAAATAAATATCATGAAAAAAAGTAAAAACTTTTTAGAAATAAAATTAGTATGTCCAATTGGAAATGATGAAATTATACGCCTTAAATCGGAGCTAATAAATGCAAAAAAACACGATTTTTTAATTATAGATACAGGGACAAATGATTTTGTCTCCATGGAAGTGATTAAAAATTTTAGAGCCCAATTAACTGATTTAGAGCCCTGTTTAACGAAGTTCAAAAAAATAGCTTTAATACAGACACCTTCCTTCATTAATGAGGATTGTAATCCCAATAAATATCATTTCTTTACCTCAAAAGAGCTGGCGACCAAATGCTTTTTAAAACAAAAAAAAGACATTAAAACCTTCCCTTAAAGAATTTGTCCGCTTAAAATACTATTTGGTCTAAAGTGTTTTCTCCAAAACTCATTAGATGCTACGAATTCAAAAAAATATTGTAAATTTAACCCTATCGAAACCCACCAAAAAGGCATAGAAACTTTTATTATAAAAATAATATATAAAAGGTTCTAGTGATGAAAGAAAAGAAAACCCGCCGACTTGCTGCCATCATGTTTACCGACATTGTAGGTTATACCGCATTAATGCAAGAAAATGAAGCGATTGCTGCCGCCGCTAGAACTCGCCACCGACAAATATTTGACCAACAACATCCACTTCATAATGGAGAAATATTGCAGTATTATGGAGATGGCACTTTAAGCATTTTTCAAAGTGCGGTAGAAGCAGTAGCATGTGCTATTGCGATTCAACAAACTTTAAATACGGATAAGCCCGTGCCTTTGCGAATTGGGATACATCTTGGCGATATTGTTTTTGATGGTACAGCCGGGGCATTAATCGAAAAAATGGATTTAAATAATGCTTATTTAGCAAAACCCCTTGGGGAAAGTGAATTGAGGGGAAGAGCGGAAAAAGTTAAGTTGTTTACGATTATTCCGCTTCCTAAAACATAAAACTACTCTTTTCTCTATCCAAAATTTCAAAACCATACAGTTTTGAGAAAAGAGAAGCGAGAGTAGAGAAAAGAGACTTTCTTCGCCGCAAAACGAATATTTTCGGCTATCAAAAGCGGGTTATTTATGAGATTATCCAATCTTTTGTCTCTATTCTAGCTTCTCTACTATCTATTCTAGTTTTTGTATGGTTTCAAAACCCAAAATATTAAATTAGACTTTATATTGTTTTGTCGTTTAAATATTAAAAATAATGTAGATTGGCATCAATACTTTTTTTGCCCCAAAGAAATACACTTTCCAAAAACTATTTCATTCTTGAAATAGGAATTTAACACTATCTAAAGGTTTGAATCCTTTATCCTGATAATGTTATTTATACCACTATATTTTGATGAATACTTATATTGATTAGTACTATCAGAAAAAATTGGTTAGTCTTGATTCAATATCAATAGACAAAATTCTACGCGCTCAATTATTCACTAATCAAATAATGGTAGTCAATAGGCTACTTAGTTCAAAGATATTTTTGAATGAAATCCTTTAATGATTCTCTTTATGTATAGAGGTTGTTAATTCCTCCTCACTTAAGGGTTCGGACATATTTATTCAGATAATAATTGTCGAATTGTTTTATTGCTATATTGTTGTTTGACAATGGGTTACGATAACAATACAGCAAGTTTAACAATACAACAATTTTGTCCCACCACTTAATCGACTCTTTAATTATTTATTCATTTTATGGATAACCTGATAACAACTAATGATTGAATTTAGACTAGCTACAAAAGAAGATAATGCACAATTGATAGAGTTGACTGCTGCCGTTGGAATGGATGGAGAGATTTCACTTCGTATTGATCGAAATCCTGATTTTTTTAAGCTATTGGAATTACGTGGTGAGAGTATGGTTGCTGTTGCAGAAGACAATGGTAAAATTATAGGAGTTGCATGCGCTTCTTTACAAAATTGTTATTTGGATGGCAAATTGTGCCCTGTCCAATATGTAGGCGATTTCAAAGTTTTAAAAGCATACAGAAAAAAAGGGGTAGGCTTAAGCCTTTTGAACTTACTGGTACAAAAGGCTAATCAGGTAGGTTCTGATCTTGTTTTTCTTAATATTTCAAAAGGAAACGAAAAACCTATGTTTCATTTTAAGAATCAATCAACATATCCAGATTTTGTAAACATTGGCCTCTTTTCTATTTATCAATTTATCGGAAAAAAGAGAAAAAGTCAGAAAGAAAAATATCCGATTACTTCGGAAACGTCTTCAGTCGAGCTGTTAAATTTCTTAGATGAAAATTATCAAAAATATGAGTTGGGTAGTCAAGTAACAAAAGAACAACTTGAAAAGACCAGCATTTATACCATTCGAGATGGAGGGCTTATTCTTGGAGCGGTATGTTTGGTTGATACCATGAAAATCAAACAAAACGTTGTCACCAAAGTCTCTTGGAGATTGAATCTCTTGCTCAAATTGTTGAACCTGGTAAGTCCAATAACGGGTCTATCCAAAATGCCTGTTCTAAATGAACCTGTCAAAATGATGTATATCAAATTTTTGGCGATTCGAGATAACGATAAACATATACTTAAGCGATTAATCGATCATTCCAGAAGCATAGCCTATAATAAGTCCTATTCATTTGTTTCCATTGGATGTCATGAAAGAGATCCTTTACAGCAACAATTTTCTGGAATGAACAAGCTTACATTCGAGTCAATCGGTATGATGACCAGTTTGAAAAATAATACGGAATATATAGACAAAGTGAAAGCTGGAATTCCTTTCGAAGACTTTTCTTTAGTATGATTAGTCAGCAGAGGGATTTAAAATAGAATTTTGACCTAAAACAAGTAATATTCCTAGGAAATCAATTCAATTGCTTGCGTCTAATCTCTTCTCTCTCTGCTGCTGAATAGCTAAGATTCTAAAACCTAATTAATAATAAATTTTAAATTATGGAAACCCTAAAAAAAGAACTCAAGAGTATCGAAGAATTTAATGTAATCTCTGATTTGTTCTCTCAGGCAATTACTGGCGAACTGATAGGCATGTCAAATTTTGCGTCACTTGCGGAAACGATTGATGACTATCTCGAAAAAATAGAAGCTGTAGAACATGCGAATAGTGAAAGAATGCATGCAGAAGCATTTTTGGGATATGCCGAGAAACACGGGCTAAATGTAAACATCAATTTAGAAGGCGAATATTGGCGAACCGTGCGGGAACACTTTTTATTCTACGCTAAAAAAAGGGATTTTATCGCTTGCCTTTTTATACAAGAAGTGATTTTAGAGTCTTTTGCTGTTTCTATGTATAGAGATGTAGGTAATGCCTTAGGCGGTGAAGCTAAGAAATTATTTTTAGAAATTTCAGCTGAAGAGCAAGAGCATCTCGAACATTCTTCAGACATTTTAAAAGCTGAATTTAAAAAAGATCCAATAGCTTTTCTAGCCAAAATTGAAGAAGTACATTTTAAATGTATGACCATCCTAGCGCAGTTTTCTGCAACTACTGATTTGCGAGGTCATTGCGGTATTTGTAATGGTGATTGCATGAAAGGATCGTTACATCATGTTGGTCTTAAAATTGAAACCATGCGAGGAAATGCGCTAGCACTGTATGCTCAAGCACTTGATAATATTGGAATACCAGGAGAAAAATCAATTATATGGATAGCACAACTACCAGCTTAGACTTTGCTGTAATTGGTCATCAGGATTCATGGGACAATATCCATGGCTTTGTGAATGGCCTTAGAACGAGTAGTCAGGGAGAACTATCGTTGGAGAAAGTGAAAAGTATATTTCCCTTCATTCCGCCCAGAGAATTATTCAGGGTCGAAGTGAATTCAATAACTGGTAAAAAAATAAATGGGGTTTACATTGATACTTTTATTGAACCTGATAAATTAGATCCCAGACATCTAAGAGCTAATATATCAAAAGTACAAGCAGCTTTATCGACTGCAAAAAAATTGGGTGCTCGAATTGTAGCTTTAGGTGGTTTTACATCCATTGTATTGGAAGGGAATCTAGTAGAATACACCTCTGATGAAACAAAATTTACAACTGGGAATACACTTACAACTGCCTATATCGTAAATGGTCTCATCAAAGCTGCCAATCAATATAATGTTAAAATTGAGGATTCTGAGCTGCTTATCATTGGTGCTACTGGTGATATTGGCAGCGCATGCGTTCAGTATTTTAAAAATAAATGTAAAAAATTATTATTGTGTGCCCGCAATAAAAGACGATTACATGCACTTTCTGAGCGACTTGCTACTGAAGGTATTAAGAACGAATCCTCCACCTCCTTAGCCGAACTGCTTTATAAAGCAGATTTGATAGTTTGTGTCGCTAGTTCCTCTGGATTAGCATTTACAAAATGTAAAGAAAATGTTATTATCTGTGATGCTGGTTATCCTAAAAACTTAGACACGAAAATTGAAAACAACTATCGGCAAATATTTCACGGAGGCATGGGACAAGTTTCTGAAGGATTTGTTTTTAGCCCAGACTATACGGATTCATTTTATCAATATCCTGCACCCTATGTAATCCACGGATGTATTCTTGAAGCGATGATATTGGCATTTGCCAATAAGTACGAAGCATATTCCTATGGCAAGGGTAATATCACCCTAGAAAGGATAGCCGAAATTTATAAGCTTGGCTTAAAACATGGAATCAATATAGCGCCTTTTTACAATTCTAAAGGGCTTTGTACCTAACAACAAATTTTAATAGTTCAAATTATGGATAAAAAGAAAGAACAGGTTTCTATATTCAAACTGGTTTTTACGCATAATTGGGAAGATCCAGTAAGTGATCATGCAGCATTGAAAATCAAACCGAATGACGCAATTATGGCTATAACATCTGGAGGTTGTAATGTGTTAGGTTTTTTAATGTTTGATCCAAAAGTAATTTACAGTTTGGACATCAACCCTACACAATCCTACTTGTTGGAACTGAAGATTGCAGCCATGAAGACATTTGACTTCAATGATTTCAAAACTTTTGCTGGTTTGACTCCGAGTACTGGCAGAGCAGAGATGTATGAAAAATTACTTCCTCTACTCAGTCAGGAGGCCATTGACTATTTTAATAACCAGTCAAAACTTATCAAAGAAGGATTTATTATGAATGGTCAATATGAAGGGTTCATAAAAATTGCAGGTAAACTGATTATGCTGTTACAAGGCAGGAAAAGAGTACTTGGATTATTCGAAGATAAGTCCCAAAAAGATCAGGAAGCCTACTTTGATAAAATTTGGGATACGAGGCGATTTCATTCCATTTTTAAGATTTTATTTAATAAACATATACTTGCAAGAAGAGGTTTGGTGGCAGATTATTTCCACTTTGATGATGGCAGTACCTCATTTTCAGAGAGTTTTTACAAGCGAGCAAAAAATGCTTTCAGAAATATTCCGATAAAAGGAAACTACTTTTTGTCTTTATACTTATTAGGGAAATTTCAGAATGATGAGGAAGTTCCCGCATATTTGAAAGAAGAAAATTATCAACTTATAAAGTCAAGGTTAAACCGAATTAAAATCTATAATCAGGACGCACAAGGCTGGATAGATTCCATGCCAGATGAAAGCATAGATTGTTTTGCCTTATCCAATATTTGTGAGCTGATGAGTGAAAAAGAAACAGCATGGTTGTTTAGTGGAGTCTTGAAAACTGCAAGGAAAAATGCAAGAGTCATTTTCAGGAATCTGATGATTCCTCGAGAAGTTCCTGATGAACTTAAGAATGATATCGTAAAGGATACCCTTCTTAGTAAACAGATTTATGCCAGCGATCGCTCATTTGTTTATGGAAAAGTTGCTGCTTATTCAATCCGCAAATAAATTTTATGAAAGATTTATACCATATTCCCACTCGCATCAATCTTATTATCGCTTTCTTTTGTACCGTCCTATACTTTTTTCTGCTTCAGGTGGGGTCAAATACGCCTGAAATAGGTTTAAAGATACTATTGGGTATAGCATTCGGCGTAATTTTGATTCCTGTTTATTCTCTAATGCACGAAGCTGCTCATAAATCCTTACATCCTAATAAACGAGGAAATATTTTTTTGGGGCAATTCCTTTCCAACATGTTTGGCGTTTCTTATCACTTTTTCCAACATTGCCATTTAAGGCATCACAAAAAGAACAGAACGGATGAGGAAATGTGGGATTTGTATTATGAGCATCAAAATAAATGGTTGCGGCATGGAAATTTATACTTAATGATGATTGGCCTTGGATATTATGCACTTTGGCTTAGCGTAGTTCTTTTTGCGATTTGGCCTTCTTTGGTTCATTCAAGTTTCTTTAAAAAACATCGGGAAATAGCAGGTTTTTTAGAGGGAGGAGATAGCCCAATGGATTTAAAGAAATCTCAAATTGAATCAATCGTAGTCATACTTTTTCAAATCTTTAGCCTTTGGCTCATTAATTGGGATTTTACAACCTGGATTATTTTTTATTCCTGCCATGGCTTTATCTGGTCTTCCCAAAATTATGTCAATCATGCCTTTAGTCCACGAGATATTATAAACGGTGGACACAATTTAACGATGCCAAAATGGCTGAATGTCATATACCTCAATTTTAATATTCACCTGGCACATCATCAGAATCCAAGTATTCCATGGTTACATTTACCTAAATACATAAAATCTAAAGAAGGCCGTATTTCTTTCTTTAGAAATTACATCAGATTATGGCGAGGCCCTAGATTGACACATGAACCAAACCCAAAGGACTAGGAGGAAGGGGCTTGATACCTCTAAATTCAGTTGTTCGACAAGTTTATCAATTTTATAAAAGTAGTTGACATTTTTAATTTAAAAATAACCTAACTGTCAACTAGCTAGATACACTTGCCAAGCTTTCCTATTGTTTTTTACTTTTAAGCAACAAAGTCAGAATTACGAGATCACCATATATAATAGCAATAACGGCTATTAATGACAGCAATCCAAAATAAAATACCGTTTTCAAACCTGCAAATAGCATAACCGAAAACCCCAGAAATAAAACTAAACTGGTCAATACAACTACTCTCCCTATATGATAATGGGTCGCTTTTATTGCGTCTTCTATAGATTTTCCTGTTTTATGCTCTTTCCGAAACCTGTATAGAATATGAACAGTATCATCTATCGCTATTCCTAAAATTATCGCAGCGATTGTACAGGTACCTAAATCAAGATTAATCCCACTAAAGCCTAAAAAACCAAACATTATAAAGACGGGAAACATGTTGGCAAGCATCGCATAAAACGCCAATTTAATGTCCTTCAAAAGCAACAACATTATAGTGAATACCAGAATGAAAGCTATGGTAAGACTAGATCTCATAGATTCGAAAGTTGTATTCATAATACTAACAAAAAGAGCTGGATAACCAGATACTTTTATCTGTGCTTTGTCCTTAAAAACGGACTTGCTGATTTCGACCATTTCTTTAATACTATTCTCTAGCGATCGAACACTTTGAAGAGAACCAGTCATTGTTACTCTTGTTTTTTTTTGATCATCGGTAATCAAGCTATTTGATTCTTTTTCTACGACCTTTTCGAAACTATTTACAAAACTTCGACTTTCAAAAGGACTCCTTAAAATTGCTTCTAAAGATTTATTATACCTGACAGCTGCAAACTGTTCCATAATCTTTACAAATGAAAAGGTACTTCTTGCCAATCCTTGTTGGGTCAATTGGGCATCAAAATCAATGAGTGTATTGATTATTGCTTTATCATTTATTTTGAAGGGATCATTTGCTTGAACAACAATATCAATCGGATAATAGTCGCCCCAATTTTTCTCCATGAAATGATGGTCTTTGACTACTCTGTTATGATTCGGCAAATACTCGATAGGGTTCATATCAATTTTAATATAGAAAACACCTATGATTGCTATGATGGTGGCGACTAAAGAAACGGAGGCAAAAAGCTTTCGTTTTTGTAAAACAAAGTCAATAAAATTACCAACAAGCGTAGCTAGTCGATACGTTTTATTCAGTTCTTTGTTGGCTACATTTACGTATGGCAATAAAATCGCACTCCAAGCAAAAGTCAATAAAAAAGCAAACAAACATCCAACCGCTGTAAGCCAACCAAATTCTTTAAGCACACTTGTTGGGGACGACAATAAGGACAAAAACCCTATCATAGAAGTCAACACGGCAAAAAGACAAGGTCGAAACATGGCACTGAGACAAGCGACTGCCTTCTCCTTTCCAGAACTATATTCGCTGGAATTTGAATCTTCAAACTCGTTAAAAATATGCATTGACATCATTATACTTATGATAATAACAAGGGGTGGTGTCATTACGGTAAATATATTGAGGCCTAAGCCGAAAAAACCATAAGTAGATAGCGTCAACCAAATGGTCGAGAAGGCGATTAAAAAGGATAATAAGACATAAATGACTTTCCTGTAAAACAACGCAATTACCAGAAACATAATTAAATAACTCAAGCCAGTAAACTTTATAAAATCCTTTCTTGATAATTCGTTTAATCCAAAAGTTATAATGTCTGCCCCACTAAAGTGAACCTGCTCTTTTCCCAGACTTTCTTCACAAATTCTTTTTATTTCTGGTATTATTTTATCCATCCGTTTGTGCACTTTTTTAAAAGAATCAAAACGGACGATAAGTAGTGTTACATCACCAGATTTATTGATTAGCCTGCCTGAATAGAGCGATGAGTTTAATAGATCATTTTTAGCTTCGGTTGTGATGAAATCAATATTCTCTGGTATAAATGGAGCTAACTTCATCACTATTCTATTCTCTTCAACTTGTTTAGTAAAGTCCTTTGCATCTACAATGCTTAAAACAGAAGCAACACCTTCTATTTCTTCTATTTTCAGCTTTAATTTATTGATACGCTGTAAGCTTTCTGAATTTAGAATGCCTTCCGATTGTTTATAAGCAATGCTTATAACTCTGTCATTTCCAAAAATTTCTTGAAATTTATAATAGTCTTTTAATGCTGAATCTCCTCTATCGAACCAAAGCTCCAAGTCATTGTTTGGACTTAAGGCAGTAAAAATATTGCTACTTCCATAGGCACAGAAAATCAGGATAGCAACTAATATTGCCCATCTAAATTTGACTAAAAATTTCATAAATAATCTTTAATTTTTTACAAGTTACCCTAAATTGGTCAATTTATTTCTATATCATTCTAAAGAACGACTTATAACCTTGCTTTTAAAATAAAACCACCATCAATTGTACAAAGTCTCCTATATTTGTATTCCCCTAAAAATATAGCACGAATAATGAATTATATCTCTATTAGCCTATATCAAAAATTGATAGATCACGCTTTGAGCGAAGGTATGACACCTGAATATTTTAAAGACCTTCCAATACCAATAGCATCAATGGCCGATATACAGGCAGTTCCTGCAAATGTCTTTTTTGACTTGCACGAAAGGCTAGACCAAATGCTCGGGCCAGGTTTTTCCGTTAGGGTAGGGCAGCAGATGAAGATGGATGATTATGGGGTGTTAGGACTATCTTGGAAGACTTGTTCAAAAGCAGGAGAGATATTCGAACGCTGTGAACGCTATTTTCAGCTTTTATCAAACACTTACGTCTTTAAAGTAGAAAAAGAAGGGGACATATCTAAAATATATCTATACCGTAATGCGCATCGAAGAGGGGTGGAATTGTCGAACGAAGCTACTTTTTCCGCAACGATAATCGTCCTTCGAGCAATGACAGAAACCGATATTGCCCCAATTAGTATATCTTTTAAACATGGAGCACCCCAAAATCTAAAAAGCTATCAAGATGGATTTAAGTGTCCCATCCTATTTAATCAGGCTAACAATTTTATGGCCTACAAGACAATTGACCTTGAAACTCCAACAGCCAAAGCAGATGTTAGTATCAATAAATTCTTAGTAGAAAGGGTCGAAGAGGAAACCAAAGGCATAGAAATCAGTTCTATTAAAATTGCAGCTGATGTTGAACGCTTAATAAAAGATGCGCTCCCAAGTGGTATTCCTAGTATCCTTCAAATAGGAAAACACATCGGCATGAGTAGCCGAACCCTTACCCGACGACTATCTGAAAATGGCATTACGTTTAGAGAATTAGTACAACAAACACAAGAAAAATCAGCAAAGAATCTACTCAAAAATTCGACTAGCTCCGTAGGCGAAATTGCTTTCCAAACTGGTTTCTCCGAGCAAAGCGCTTTTAATAGAGCATTTAAACGTTGGACTGGTCAATCACCTACCTCCTTTCGACAAAAATAAGTTAACAACTAAAAAAGTAGCTGGTTAGGACTTTTAGTCCGACACCTCTATTTTCTGGCAAGCATTATTATTAAAATATCAAAAAATAGATGCGCTAAACTCGCCAGAGGCGAGTGGATAAAGGTATCAGATTACAAATCAGCAGGTGTCTTTACTACCAATTCTCTCCTCATTTTTCCACAACTTGGGTTATATTTTCACTTTGGCTTAAAGTGTCAAAAACTTGGCTTAAGCGGTCAAGTTTAGAATGCTTTATTGCCGCAACTTTGCTTTTGTAATCAATACAGAAGTAATATGAAAAAAGTAATTGAAATTATTCGTTTAATTGGAGTGCTTATCTCCTACATCATGCTCCTAACTGTTTTTAGTCCATCTGAAGCAGCTACGGAAATTGTTGAAATTCCCATTTCAAACAATCCCGAAAGTGAATTAAAAAAGCAGGCTTATGACCTACTTAAGGCAAAATGCAATGTCTGTCATCGAAAACAAAATCCATTTAAAATATTCTCTTTAAGGAACATGAATAAGCATGCGCCTAAAATATATCAACAGGTATTTATCAAAAAGAGCATGCCTAAAGGAGATACTATTCAACTCACGGAGGAAGAATATCAGGTACTTAATTCATGGCTTCATTCACAAAACATCAAATAATTATGGAAATTTCACTTAAATCAATCTCATTAATTACCGCAGTAGTTCTGACTGGTCTATCGGCGGGTTTATTTTATGCTTGGTCCGTATCTGTTATCCCAGGCACTCGAAAGGTCATCGACGGGACTTATTTAGAGACTATGAAGTCCATCAATCGAGCTATTCTCAACCCAGCTTTCTACTTAATTTTTATGGGAAGTTTTGCCTTGTTGGTTATAGTTACTATTCAACAGTATAATGTCAGGCCAACTTTTTGGCTATTGCTCGGTGCGACCCTCACTTACTTATTTGGAACGCTTGGGGTTACTATTTACGGTAATGTACCACTCAATGACGCTTTAGAGGCTTTGAATCTTGAAGAAATGCTTGCAAGCGAGCTACCCGAATTTAGACTTTTTTATGAACAAAAATGGAATCGTTTGCACACCATAAGAACCATCTTTTCTGTGCTGTCCTTTGTACTGTCTGTGCTCGCAATTTTCTCTTATTCCAATCAAAATAATCTTTAGATATGCGCTTATTGCGCTTATATATTTTAAAAATCAGAAGCCAGATAATTCATGATTAGAAATATGAAAATCAAGTATTTATATGAAGTTACGCTGACTTCTGACCTCTTTTAAATCACTAAAAATTAAATTCAAATGGTAAGTAACATTTTAGTAATCGGCGGAACAGGTAAGACTGGTCGCAAAGTTGTTGAAGGATTAAATCAACAGCATCAAAACGTAAGAATAGGTTCTCGAAATAGCAACCCTATATTTGACTGGGATAATCCAGAAACTTGGCTGAATGCCTTAACGGGAATGGATAAAGTATACATCGTTTACTACCCAGACCTTGCTGTTCCTGGAGCTTTAGAAGCAATCAAAGGACTTACAGAAGCAGCAAAAAAAGCTAGTGTAAAGAAAGCTGTTTTACTCTCTGGTAAAGGAGAGAAAGAGGCGGAACGTTGTGAGCAGGTGGTGGCTAATTCTGGTTTGGATTACACCTTGGTAAGAGCATCTTGGTTTAATCAGAATTTTAGTGAGAGTTTCTTCCTAGACCCGATTTTGGCAGGTCATGTCGCCTTACCTATGCCTAATGCTAAAATCCCATTCGTGGATACGAGCGACATAGCAGAGGTAGTTGTGAAAGCACTTTTGGAGGACGTTCACAATGGAAAAACCTTCGAGGTAACTGGCCCTAGAACGATGACCTTTGAAGAAGTTATTAAAGAAATTGCCCTTGGTACAGGAAGAAATATCAACTATCAAGCGGTGTCCTTAGTCGAATACAATTCAATGATGCAGGCAGCAGGGCTTCCTGCGGATTATATATGGTTAATCGACTATCTATTTCGAGAAGTATTGGGCAACGAAGATAATCAAGTGGTTACCAATGATGTTGAAAAAGTACTCGGAAGAAAGGCAACTGACTTTAAGGAGTATGTGCAAAAAACCGCTCGGACGGGTATTTGGAATCAAACTCTTCCTCAAACTATTTAAAATAAAATTATGAAAAATCTCCATATAAAAAGTGCTGCCATTTCGGCAATTATTGTTTGGACTTTGGGAATCATTGCCTTCGTCACCTCCTATTTCTTTCCCATCATTTCAGATGCGGACTTGCAAGCAAATTGGGTATTAACAATCGCTATAATTCCAGCCGCATTAATTGGTGCCCATATATACTATCGAAAAGGACATCAAACGAATGGTTTTTTATTAGGCGTTTGTATGTTCTTGGTGACTATGATTTTGGATGCAATTATTACGGTTCCATTTTTTATTATGCCTTATGGTGGTAATTATGTCAGTTTTTTCACAGATATAGGTTTTTGGTTAATCGCGGTAGAGTATATTAGTGTCATAGCTGCCTATTGGCAAATTGAAAAAGGAATTGAGCAAACACGAGTAAAGGAATATTAAGAAATAGCTTTTATTGACTAAAAAACGTACGGAATTATAAATCCGAGCGAAGGTAGCACTTTAATTTTAGACCTTTGATTAAAGAAAACAAAACAGAAAACTAGTGGGTTGATTTATAAATGATTGACAACTAATATTTAAGGTTGCCATGTTGCGTTGTTGCCATGTTTTATCGACAACAAGGCAACACGGTAACATCGCAACAATACAAGTTAATCTGTCAAAGACTTATAAATTGTACCACTAGTAAATAATTATATCATCCACTTAAAAAAATTAAATCATGAAAATCCGACTTGTTATTTGTTTATCCATGTTATTACCTCCTTTTTTTATGACTGCTCAATATGACGCAAAAGGATTGGAAAAAGAAGAATCGACCATTCAGGCTTTTAAGCGTAAAAATGAAAAATTTGATGCCTATTTCAACAATGCCTACGGTTATATTGTTTTTCCTACGGTGGGGAAGGGCGCATCAGGAATAGGAGGCGCTTTTGGTAGAGGAACTGTTTACGAAAAAGGCAAACCAATTGGCAAAGCCAAGATAACTCAAATAACAATTGGGTTACAGTTTGGCGGACAATCCTACAGCGAAGTTATTTTCTTTGAATCAAAAGCAGATTTAGCCAGATTTAAAGAAAATAAATTTGAATTTGCTGCCCAAGCTTCTGCCGTAGCCATAGAAAAAGGTGCAGCGGCTAATTTTGCTTACGATGATGGGGTAGCTGTTTTTACTATTACGAAAGGTGGGCTGATGTATGAAGCATCTATTGGAGGGCAAAAATTGAAGTTTAAGCCTTACAAGAAAAAGAGATTAAATCAATTATAAGAGCACAATTATAAGAACACCCCAAATTTTTGTCAAAATGAAAAATTATTCAATGCTAATAGGATGGTTATTGTCGCTAATTTTTAGCAGCAATGCCATATTATTATTTGGACAAGAAGTACCAACTTCTACCAATTCCTCCAAAACAGGTAGCGCCATAGCAGGGCCACAATATGCCAAGAGTAATTTGAAACAAGCCATCTTTGGAAAACATTATCGCTCCTCTTGGACGACTGAAATCCATAATATACCTTATTTGGATTTGGAACAATACGACGGCGGACTCACCCCTTATGAAAGAGGAGGTGGCGCGCAAACGAATTCGCTTAAATTCAAATCAAAAGCAGGACATCGTTTTGCCTTTCGATTAGTGGATAAAACGCCTACAAAAAGATTAGACCCTGATTTGGCCGCAGGCTTATATGGAAAGGCAGTCCAGGGCTTAACTACCACTCAGCATCCTTATGGTTCGACCATCATTACTGCCTTGATGGATGAATTGGAGTTACCTCATTCCCAACCCACATTATACCTGATGCCTGATGATGCTCAATTGGGAATTTATAGAGCAGAATTTGCCCGACAATTAGGTTGGTTAGAAATCAAACCTAGAGGTAAAAAGAAAGGAGTACCTGGTTTTGAAGGTGCTGATAAAGTATTGAGTACGCTTGAAATGTATGAGTCTTTAATGGATAGTTACGAAAATAAAATAGATGTAGCGGCCTATGTCAAAGCAAGAATTTTTGATATATGGATTTCTGATTGGGACCGCCATATTAAAAATTGGAAATGGTTAGGATATGAAGGGGAAAAAGGGATGTTTTTTAAGCCTTTTCCAAAAGATAGAGATAAAGCCTTAGTCGTTTTGAATGGCATTTATAAAGCATTGGACTGGGAATTTGTCGCCCCTGACATGGCTAATTTTAAAGAGAAATACCAAGGATTAAAAAGCCTTAATCACAAAAATCGAAGTATGGACCGTTGGTTGGCAAATTCCTTTACTTATGAGGATTGGAGGCAGGCCGCCAAAGAAGTTCAACAACTAATGACAGACGAAGTGATAGACGAGGCTATTGCTACCATGCCAAAAGAAGTGCAGTCGTTGACCCAAGCTAGAATTAGTCGAGTATTAAAAATTCGGAGAGATAATTTGCCACAAGCAATTGACCAATACTATAAAATGTTGGTGAAATATATAGATATAGTTGGAAGTAATAAAAAAGAATATTTTGAATTAACTAGGTTGGAGAACGGAGACGTGGCCGCAAAGATTTATGCCTTAACAAAAGACCAAAACAAAGGTGAATTAATTTATAATCGACTGTTTAGAAGAAACGAAACTAAAGAAATTCGCGTACACGGTTTGGGAAAAGCAGACCATTTTAAAATAATAGGAAAAACGAATAAAAGTATTAAAATCCGAATTATAGGAGGCGATGGTGCTGATATTATTGAAGACGAATCACTCGTAAAAGGTATTCAAAAACAGACAAAAATATATGACAATCGAAATGAGGATAAACTAATTTTAAATAGCGAGGCTAAAAAAGCATACACTCCTGAAACGCTAACTTTTAAACCCGAGGAGATTTTTGACGATGACCATTTTCTAGTCTTACCTTTTTTCGGATTTAACCAAGACGACGGTTTTATTTTTGGCTTAACAGGGCGGTCAATTTTACAGGGTTTTAATAAGCCCGAATTTAGCCAGAAATACACTTATCAAGCGGGGATAACCACTATGGGGAATTATGAACTAAGGGCGGATGGACAATTTAGACAAGTTATTCGACAATGGGATATGGTTACAGGCATTAAAGTAACAGGAAGGGATAGGGATTTTCAAAGATTTTATGGTTTTGGCAATGAAAGCACCTTAGATGAATCTTTACAAGGGTTGGATTTTTATGAAAATAATACCGCCTCTTTTGAAGTTTATGCTGGATTTTCTAGACAATTTTGGGATAAATCAGCATTTACTGCCAGTATTCTTTATGATTATAAAGAAGTTAAACCAGACCTTATAGATGGAGAATCTGCCTCCATTTATGATGTATTACCCGAAAATAACGGGCTTGGAAAGACCTCTTTAATCGGTCCAAAACTCGAATTGAATATCGACTTTAGGGATGCAGATGCTTTCCCAACGAAAGGAATGCAATTTGAAACGAATAACTATACCTTTTTCAATCAAGATGTAAATTGGGAAGTAGGCGGAAGAATGGAATCTGAAGTATCTGCTTTTTTTACGAAAGGTATAAAAGTGCCAACTACCTTATCTTTGAGGGGAGGATTTTCTTATGCTTACGGAGATTCACCTTTTTATTATAAAAGCTTTTTAGGCCAACAGGGCAATCATCGTGGATTTCTAAAAAACCGTTTTGGAGGAGATGCGGCGGCTTATCTAAATACCGACCTTCGCTTTCATTTGGGGGCTACAGTCACGCCAATTGTTCCGATAAAATATGGCATTTTTGGCTTGTTTGATTTGGGGAGAGTTTGGTCGGAAGAAGAGGAGTCAAGTGTGCTACATTCAGCTGTAGGTGGCGGCATTTATATTATTCCTTATAAGGAGTCGTTTAATTTCACTTTTACAGCTGCTCATTCGGATGAAAAGGAATTATTATTCAGTTTTAGACTTGGTTTTTTTGTGAGATAGATTTCAAAACGAATAAATTTGTTATACCCATCCGTGGAGGTAATCCGTGGAAATAATTAAAATAATGGTTATGAAAAATTTTAGGGTAATGATTAAATGGAGCTTATTAGGACTATTATTAAGCTCTTCAATGGTAGTTTTTGCTCAATTAACACCTACAAATTATTCCAATCAAGCAAACAATTCGGGCTTTAGTTTAGGGATTTATACGCTAAAATCAATTCATCTTGAATCTACTTTTCAAAGTAGTGACAGATGGAGTGGTTTTGGAATGGGATTAGACTTGACCTACCAATTTAAGTCAGGATTTGGGGTAGCTACTCGATTGAGTTATCGAAATTGGGATATTTTTGATAAATCGAATATCCCCTTAACAATAGGCCCGATTTATCGTTTTCCTTCCACTTCAAAACTGGTGGTTTCTATTTATGGTGGCCTTGGTCCTGCCCTTATTTGGGGAAATGACTATGCTAGTATTTTTGCGAATTCTGAAATAGGTGTCCGCTTAGAAAGGAATGTATTTAACAACAAAAAACTATTTCTGGGAACAAGTTTTGCCCAAGGGATGAGTTTTCATCCAGACCATTTTGAATATTTGGAGGTATCTATTGGTATTCGTTTTTGATAAAATAAAATGGGGTATCCTTCTAAGGTTGGACACTTAGTTTTTAAGATGAATATCATACTACATTAAAACATATAAATTACTGATTATCAATAATTTAATTTTAAATATAGTACTACGTACTGCATTTATTCTAATAAGTTATTTATTGTCCAACCTTAGAAGGATTCCAAAATAAAATATTAAATTTTAACAAATATTATTTTTCCCATAATTCAAATTATGTTAAGTGAAATTTTATACTCTCAACATTACTACTCTCTCCAATTCTTTTTGTCTTTGAACTAGCCCTAATTGGTTCCTTTTATTAGAGTACCAATAATTGGAAGACAATTTTTAGTTGGGCAAGTTACGCTTATTAAATAATCTTCTACCTCTCCTGTAGTTATTGCTCCGTATGGTGTCATATTATCGGTTTGACTTAGACGGAAACGGACTCCTATATCTTGAGCTTGTACCGCATCGGATGGAATATTGACCGTAAAATAAGCTTGACCGAAGTCTCCTGCCCCATCATCGGTTAAATCTGCAATCATTTCTTCAGCATCAAATTCACCATTTCCATTCCAATCTATCCAGGCTTCTAAGTGAGCGGGGATGCCTGTCGTATTGACAATATCTAAAGGTAAATTGATAATACGACCCGCAGTAATCGCCATCGTTGTAGGAAAACTATAGCCATCTTCATCAGCCTCATCCCCTGTTGCGGTTGCATTGGGTTGTCCATCTACTTCATTATCCAGTGTACTACCGATTGATAAACCGTCTATTATTAAATGAGATGGGCCACCGTTTGCTGCTTCCGTTTCATAATTGCCACTGCCTGTTCCACTCCCATTATCTGGTAAATCACCAAAATCATAGCGTAGTAAGGTCGGCATTATAGAGCAAGTATCTATACAGCAGTCTGTACCCGTTGTAATTAACTGAATTTCAGACACCATATTCCCGAAATCTATCACTACCGTTTGCGTATTTGATGCACCATCTATCATTGCATCACCGCTCAAAATTAACCAATTGTACGTCATCATACCAGCGGGCGCAGTATATAATTCATCTTGAGCAAAGGCATCAATGGTGTTATTACCAGTTATCGAGCAAATTAAGAAAGGACTTAGCGTACAATCTTTGAAAATCCCCATATCCCAACTTAAATCTTCTGCGCCATTCGCCAAATTAATAATAGGAGTCCTACCCGTATTGGCATCAACGTCTGAATCATGCTCATCGGTCGACCCAAGTGCATCTTGCGTAGTAATGTAATAGCTAGTATAAGGAAAAGAATTGATATCAAATTCAATATAGTAGTCTCCACCTAACAAATCTTCAAATAAATAAGCACCTAAAGCATTGGTTACTTGGGTAGCTTCTAGAGCGTCGTCTCCGCCACCTATCATCATATCCAAACCTAAAGAATACAATCTAACGGTAATGCCACTTTGACCTATTTCTCCCATATCCTGAATGCCATTTTCATTAGTATCCAACCAAACAGTATCTCCTAAAATTCCTAGGTCTTCTCCAAAGTTATATTCAATACCTCGGTCACCGCCGTCCAACGGAATAGTGATATAAGCTTCATTACCATTTATAGTATTGACTGCTCCAACATCTTGGGTTGTTCCAGCAATAGTGCCATCTGTCACATCACCAATATCTGTCACTGCATCTAAACCAGTGGTCGTAATCGTCAGCCAGCCCGACGGCTGTACCTCTTCTACACTATATGTTCCTGGATTCAAACCAGGGTAGGAATACTCGCCAGATGCATCTGTATAGGTTGTATCGGTTACGTTATTACCAAAAATATCTGTTCCTGTTAAAATAACAAGAACACTATCCAAACGATTTTCTGTTGGATCAATGATACCATCCCGATTGTCATCATGCCAAACGGTACCTGAAAGAGAAGCTAATTCTAATAGAGCAACAGGTATTTCATGGTCAGCTTCATTATCTGAAATATCCGTTTCGGGAGTTGTTGTTTCAATTTCAGCGACATTTTGTAAGGTTTGCCCAATTAGATTAGGGTCATTGGCAACTTGGAAATCGATATTGATAATACCAGTACCACCAACCGAAATAGTTCCTAGCGTACACTCAATTGCTTGTCCTGTTATCGTACAGTTGGCGTTATTTGTCATGGTTGGCATAAATCCGACAGGTAGGGTATCTCTAATTATCACATTGTCAGCAGCAATATTACCATTATTGCTGTAATTCAGCTGATAATCCCCTGTTTGATTGATATCTACTATAGAAGATCCTTCTTTTTGGATATAGACATTGGCATAATCACCTACTATGGTAAGTGCTTCATCAGCGTTATTGTCATAATCGGTTTCTTGCCTATCATTTTCTATCCAAGTGATATTTGTTAAATTATCACCAATAGCAGCCAATGTTTCTTGTGAGGTGATTATAATACTACCAGTTGAACCTACGTTAAGTTCTGCCCCTAAAATCCAAACCAAGCTATCTTGACCTGTAGCAGAAGTTCCTGTAAAAGTGGGTGTAGGTATAGCAGATTGATAACTGATATTATTGGGTAAGACATCATAAACTACCGTATTGATTGCCGACTGTGGTCCAAGTACTTCCCAATTCAAGGTGTAGGTGACGGTTTCATCACCCGATGCTTGTATGGCAGTTTTATCGACTGACTTTGTAATGGCTACATCGGTCAAGCGAATATTGATACTATCTTTACTTTCATTATTACTATCATCCAATTCTGGGGTAGTCGTTGTAATTTTTACCGTATTATCCACAGTCGTTTGACCTACTTGTACAACATCATCTACTTGTACTTTGAATTCCAGCTTAGGTAAATCTGTCCCAGTATATACTGCTGTCCAGTTTTGAATACAAGCATTTGCAGTACCATCAGAAGTAAATTTCACTCGCAAAATTAAGGTACTATTTGTTGGTGAAATAGAAGAAATATCAGCAAAACTATTTTCTATCCTTTGTGGTCCCCAAAGAGGCGTATCATTGGTGACATCTCCATCATCGTCTGCGGTTTCATCGTATAGACAATATTCGATGCTTGCCCCTTCTTCTACCATTTGATCGACCAGCAGTTTATCCCAACTGGTAATGTTATTAGTCTCGACTAAAGTTTCATAATAAGAATCCGTTAAATAGGGTTTATCGGAGGTGTTTTTTAGGAGCTGAAGACCAATTGAAGTAGTCTGAGAAATAGATACCACATCCATATCACCGTCTCCGTCGAAATCACCACTCACTAAATGGTGTGGACGATTATTTGCGGCCAACTGTACTACTGATGCAAATGTCCCGTCGCCAAGGTTCTCCAAATATTCTAAATGGTTCCCATTGGCATGAACAATATCAATATCTCCATCTTGGTCATAATCAACTGCATTGATTTGGTCAGGCCAGTCGCCTCTAAAAGTCGTTGCAGCAGTAGCAAACCCTCCCATCCCATCTCCGAGTAATAGTCCATCCCTTGATGAAAAAATATCAAAATGACCATCCTTATTAAAATCTCTAACAAAACAGATCTGTCCTCTTGAAGGATCGGTCGTTTTAAATTGAAAAGTAAAGGTTCCAGAACCATCATTTTCAAAATAATAAGCATTAATATTATAATGGCCTGAAAAAATATCCAAATCTCCATCCCCGTCAAAATCTACGGATTGAATCCAATTTCCAGCACCATCTCCACCAACATTAAGGTCTCCTTGGTCTGCAAAGCCTCCAGCACCATCTCCTAAATAGATAGTAAGCCCTGGAGTGTTATATCTTCCAGAAACTAAAGCAATATCCAAATCACCATCGTTGTCATAGTCTTGGAAATCAGCCTGACTGTTGTTAAAAGCACCATAATTTAATTGATTGGAAGTACTTTCTGCAAAATCTCCAGTACCATCGCCAAAAAATAAATACGCATTTTGGTAACTTGCATAGGCACCAGTTCTAACTCCTCCAGAGATAAATATATCTGCATTGCCATCCAAATCCACATCTGCGAAATCAATTTCAAATACAATTATCCTTGAATAATCAATCTTCCCTGCAAAAGGGTGAGGACTCATTTGTGTAAACATACCTGTCCCATCATTAATCCAAGGACTAAAAATAGTATCTCGCTCAAAAGAAATGATATCTAAATCACCATCATTGTCAATATCTCCTGCTCTAACAAACTCTCCATCTATACTACCTGAAAAAGCATTGGGGGTGAAGTCAGATTCAAAAACAAATAGCTTATCCGTACAAGCAATAGCGGTCGGGTCGCCAGCGTAAAAAGGTAAAGATAAGCTTGGCGTACCACTATAAGGCGCAGATTCACTATCATAATTAGGCGGAGCAGGCAGTACGGGCAAACACACCTCAAAACTGGTAGGGTCACTCTCATTCGGAGTGTATGCTACCGAAGCACCAGGTGGCAAAGTTAGAGAACCCCCAACAAAACTGGTTCCTTCTGGAATGATTTCTTGGATGCAGACCTCATCGGCATCCGCATTTCCTATATTATTATACGCCAAAGTATAGGTCATAATTTGACCCGTTTCTGTCCATACTTCTGAACCATCCGAGTCATTGACCACCGATTTTTTGATAGTGACATCAGGTCTCCAGATAGCTACTTGGCTACTGTCTACATTATTGACCAGAAATTCTTCTGGGGTCGTGTTAGCAGGAAGACCTTCATAGACAACTTGGGTTTCGTTAGAAACTATATCTCCATCTGAAGCATTGCTATCAATCGTACCTTTAATGGTAAAACGAACTTGTCCACCAACTGGAATAGCGAGATTTCTATAATAATCTGCATCCCCTGCGCTACTATTGGTACCCAAATACCAAGTTACAGTCGCCCCAGCTGCAGGAGTTCCTATTTCGGTAACGGGCCCAGAGAAAGTAACAGGGGCTCCATTCAAGTCTAACATCGTAAGTATCCCTCCTGAACCATCTGTAATTTCAGCGGAAGTAAAATCATCAAAATTAGTAACGTCTGGAATGAAATTACTTGGAAGCATATCGGCTACTCGGATTCCATAAGCATCAATCGAACCTCGATTACTTACTGTGATTTCGTAAGTTATCTCATCCCCTGGTCGAATGCCTGGAGAAACGCCTTCTTTACTGCCTACTTTGGTAATCCCTAAATCCACCCCTGGTGTTCGAGTTACCATTTGATTGATGTTATTTGTTGGGTCATCATCCGTTGAGGAAGTAAATATCTCTACCCGATTCACAAATTGAGTCCCTGCCGCAGGCGAACTTCCATCTAATCCATCTAATAGCGAAGCGGTCACTTGTATTTCATAAGGACCAGCTTTGGCAGGTAATGTTCCGACCAAATAGGCAATATGATTTACTGGGCTAGTAGATGTAGCAGACCAACTTCCAGCGATTGGATTATTAGGATCAAAAGCTGGTGCAGTGCCTGCCGTGGCCGTATAATAAGGTGTTACTGTATTCGGTCCATTGGCAATGGTGTTGATGAAGGTTACATCTGCACCGTTTCCATTTGCATCAGGTAAACTTTCGATAATATATACATCAGAAGCGTCTGAGTTATTCTTATTTAAATAGGTCAATGTCCAAGTTACACTTCCTCCTGCGGTACTAATAAGTGGTCCCGTTTTTTGAATAGTTGGATCGGGAAAAGGAATGGTCACTATCGCACTATCTCTATTCGGGGCATCGGTTTTTTCAGGGCTGGTTGTACTGATTGCTGCAAAATTAGTGTAACTCTGTCCTTCTACACCGATTACTTCCACTTCATAAGTAATGTAAGTATTACTATAATTAGCAGGCAAAGTACCAGTAGGATTCGCCCCTACCGTGATATCATTCCATTCCAATACATTTCCAGAAATAGTTGGTTCACCAATAGTTGTAGTCCCTGAAAGTAAAAATGTACTCCCGTTGATATAATTAAAACCAGCAGGTAAAGTGTCTCTGATTATTACACCTTGTGCTTCAATAATGCTTCTATTGGCTATATTTAAGGTGTAAGTTAGCGTATCTCCATTTTGTGGTTCCGCATTAGAAACACTTTTACCTAAATAAACATCGGGATTGTAAATAGTAATCGGATCTTCATCACTTACCAATGATGCTCCTCCACCATTGCTAGCGTATCCACTGACCTGATTAAATATCAATGCTCCACAAGGTACTTCTGGTTTTGCTTGAACATTAAAATATATCGTTCCTCCTTCTTCTTTGAATAATTCTGACCTAAAAGCAGCACTTCCCGCAATGCGCAATTCAACAGTGGTACTTCCATCAGCGTTATTGGTAATAGTGACATTTGGATCGGCGGAAATATTAGTGACTCCACCGCCACCTGCCTCCGCATTCCACTCATGGCTAACAGTATTCAGTGTGAATTCTGAAGGAATTATATCCGTGATGGTAACAATATCATTTTTAAAAGAAGAATTATTTCGATAATCAACGATCCAATCAAATGTTTCTCCATTCGTCACAATTTCACTTGAACTTCGTTTATCCAATTCGAGTCCTGGAAAATCTTCAATAGTGGTGCGAACTTCGTTCCCTACCGCCATCAAATTTTGGTCAGAAAATATAACTTCTTCATTAAAAATAACAGTTCCTTCTGGAGAACCTGTGGTATTAGGACCTGATCCGTCATCATCATTTTCTACTAAAAAACTTGTTGTTTTAAAATTAATGTCAACAGGTAACTGATTGGGTGTTAGCGTCGGGTCATCCACTTTAAAAGCAATCCAAGTGGTTTGGTTACCAAAAGGAGAAGTCCATACATCATCCGAATAATCAGCAGGTGTTCCATTATCATTCAGTATTCCTAACGAAAAATTGGAAGAAATAGTAGAAAAATCTACTGGATAGATGACGGAAATTTGGTTGGCAGGCATATTAGGGGGCAGTTGGTTCGTAAACCAAACTTCCTCCCCATTAGGAGCATAAGCTTCTACAAAAGACGTCAGAAATGGGATACGATCAACCACCCAAGTATTGGTGGACGGTGCATCTCCAATATTTCTATAATTTAAATTGTAATAAATGGAATCACCCGAAGAGATAACATCTAAAACATCTTCTTTATATACTTGAATAATTGGTGTCGCACTGACAGGAATTACCTTTTGAGTACTTGCTGTTATAGGGTCACAATAAGGATCCTTGCCTGTTGCTATTGCTTGAATCGTAATATTATCCAAATCAACAATACCGGCAGGAACAAAAAGGGTAATGGATACCGTTGCACATGCTCCTGAAAGCATCGGGCCTGTATTTAAAGTAATAGAACCATTTGCAGGGTCAAAATTGGTCACAACCCCTCCACTCGACTCAACGAAATCGGGATACATCGTTTGACCATTGACCATGACTCCTCCATACTTAAATTCTACATCCGTATCAATAAAGGGAGCAGAAGCATTTGCATCACTATTACAAACATCAATTGAAAAGGTATAGTCATCGGGAGCAAATAATGTACCGTTTGACTGCGCATTATTTAAAGTAAATTCAAATTGACCAATTGATCCTTGAGCCAACGTCAGGTCTTCATCCGAACTAGAAAACAGGGGCGAATTATTATCAGGGCTTACTTGTACTGCACCACCTCCAGACGGGGCAAACTGATAAACATGTGCCAAAGCGACATTTTCGATAAGTACAGAAACACAAGGATCATTACCTAATGGGATAACGTCAAGCGTGGTTTTTACCGAATTTGGTCGAGTAGGATCTGCATTTCGATAGGGAGAGGTTAGGCCGTCTACATGCCATGCGACCCAGATAATTTGACCAGCACTATTGTTATCAACAGGTTTGATGGTCGTCCATCCAGTCGAAGTAGGATTTTTCCAATCAAATGGCGGCGGTATTAAAGCATCTGTATAAGTTGCTGTTAAATCTTCATAGTAATAAACTGTACCCGTTAACAACCCCGTAGGATCATCAAAACTAGCGCCTATGAACTGCGTCTCTTCAGGCACCATATCATACAATACAATTTCTTCTAATTCTCCGCCTCCACAATTGCTAAACCCGTATCGATATTGAAGTGGATCACCAAAATTTATTGGAACGGATCCATCTACACTACTATTTTTGTCTTGTTCCCCACTTGGATAAGTACTAAAATATCCTATTTTATTTCCACTGCAACCTCCACTCGGAAGACCTGTATTAGTTGGCTCAACTGCCATTTTATCAGAAACCTCATCCGTTTGATCGCTATCTAAGTAAACATAATTGGTATAGGTCTGAACAGTTGGATTGGCAATTAATGCTACTTGAAAAGATTCATTGGCAATAGCTCCAGGATTAAAAGTCCCGTAATTCCAATAAATAGAATTTTCGGGAATATTAATACCATTTACAATCGTGGCAGTAGCAGTAAAAACTCCTCCACCAGAAATATTAAATGGCGTTCCGACAATCAAACCATTATCTACCAAATCGCTCAAATTGTCCCACATAACGGTATTATACATCCGCTCCCGTCCTTCAGCAGTATAGGTGTTCTTACTCTGCAACTGAAAAGTAATCGTATCTGCTCCAATGATATAATTGGTGTCTCCTAAAGGATATATTTTGTTCCCTACGGGATTCTTATTGGTTTTTTCTTCCTTAATTACTTCCGGTGCGGGAGTAAAGAGAATAACTGTTTGAACAGACGGTGCAGATTGATTATCTCCATTAGAAGTGAAAACTTCTGCTGTATTTTCCCAAATAGTACCATCCAATGTTCCATTGGGAGCGGACACGAAGAATTGAAACACATTCGATACTCCTGCTTTTAATTCATCAAAAGTCCAATAAACAGCATGGGCAGGAATAGCGACCCCATTTACAGTGATTGGCGTTGCAGTATATTGCCCCCCATCCGAAATTTGACCTATGGTAGGATCATCGCTTTGTCCATAATTTTCACCTGTTTCGTATATCACCGTCCCATTTATGGTGGAAGGCAGTGGGTCATAAATCACTATATCCTTGGCATCAACGAAGTTGGCAGAAACCCGTACCAGATATCGGAATTCTTGTCCAGCTAGGATAGAAGTTGGAGCTACTTTATCAAATAGCAGAAATGTCCGAGGATTCCATTTTACCTGTAACTGATTCACCACTGGTGCAGTATTGCCTCGTATATGATTAATTTGAATTTTCAGTTCGGGGTAAGTATTGATATCAAGTCCTGAAATATCGTAACAACCACCAGAAAAACTACTGATAGGTATTTCCATATAACCGCTAATGATGGTGTCCGTGGATGCATCCAAAACATCAATAGTCAAGTCATTACCTCCTGAATAATTAGCAGCTAAACAAATAGAAAGCCAAGAATCAAAACTAGGTGGAGCAATAACTACGGATTGTTGCACTCCTGAAACTTGTCCAGTTGCCAAGCTCACGGTACCTGCCAAAACATTAAAATCAAGGTTGGAAGTATTGGCAACGACCGTTCCTACTTGATCATTAAAATTATCAGTCCAGCAGCCAATGTTATTATCTACTTCTAGATCTTCAGCAATGTTTAATCGGGTATCGAATGTTAAAGGTATACTTCCTATAGTTGCTATAGCAATTTTTTCATCTGACAAATGCTTAAAAATGTCCGCTAAGGGTTCTGTTAAGGTAGATTTTTCCTTTGGTAGGAGTACAGAATTATCCATAGCCTTTGCCTTTTGAGGAAAGACAAAAAATAAAGCTACTAAAGTCATCAAAAAAAACCTTAAATAGGTACTTGATGATATCATGAACTTGCCTAATAATTCGTCATGAATCAAGTTTAAATAATTCTCTCTCATTTCTTTTTTTAAATGACTCAGATCTTAACTAACCGATGAATCGATAATAGCAGAGCCATAATACCTACATATCAAAAAGTGTACTAATTTGGGTATTAATTGTTGAAAAATGATATATTTTTAGTAAACTACTGTAATCCTTATTTTAGGGTCAAGTTCCCCATCTATTAGATTAACAATAAAAAGTCGTGCCAACTATAACGGTAAGACCATATCAATAGATTAATATTGGCACATATGATTTGGGTGGAGCGTAGTAGCTTAGCGCCTTAATATTAGTGGTGCTGCTGACCATTGTCTTTGAATACTATTTTTCAAATCTATGCTGGAAGTTTGAAGAAGAAAGTACTACCTTTTCCATATTCGCTTTTAAAATCTATGCCTCCACCCATTAAATCTAAATATCGTTTGACAATAGTCAAGCCCAAACCTGTTCCTTTGATATTTTCAACATTAGAGGCTCGGAAAAAACGGGAAAACATGTGCTGTTTGTCTTCGTCAGGAATGCCAATGCCTTGGTCAATAACTTTAAAAATTAATTGATTTTTTCCCTTACTAATTTCCAAAGTCACATCTTCTCCTTTCGGAGAGTATTTAATGGCATTAGACAATAAATTAATCAAAATATTTTTTAATAAATAAGGATCCGTTTGGATGACTGGAATATTTTTAAATTGCAATAATAACTGCTGGTCAGGACGCAAAATGGGCTGAATTTCTTCTGATAATTCGGCTAAATAATCTTTTAGTTGAATTTCGGTGTTTTGTACTTCTACTTTCCCTGCCTCCAATTTCTCTAAGGATAAAAAGTCTTTTAAAATATTGGTCAAATTACGCACCGAGGTTTTAATCCGCTTGATATTTTTACCTGTTTTTTCCAATTTTCCAGCGTCAATGTACATTTCTATTAGTTCGGCAGAGGACAAAATAGAACTCAAAGGAGTCCTGAATTCATGGGAAGCCATCGAGACAAAACGGGATTTTAGAATACCCAATTCTTTTTCTCTATTTAACGCCTCATGTAGCTGTAATTCAGACTCTTTTAAGGTAGTAATATCTTTTAAAACGCCAAATATCCTAATCACCTGCCCGTTTTCATCAAAAGAAGGTGGTTGAACATTACTACGCACATACTTGAGAGTCTTATTAGGCGTAATTATTCGGTGATTAACCGAAATACCTTTTTTATTTAGCGCAGCTTTTTTAATTTCATCCTTAATCCATTCCAAATCATCTGGGTGAGTAAGGGCATTTATTAATTCGTAAGTAATAACCTCATTTGATTTAATCCCAAAAATCTGGTACATTCCTTTAGAAAAGGTCAATTTATTTTCTAAAGGAAAATAATCCCAATGCCCCATTTTGGCAATAGATTGCGCTTCTGTTAATTTCAGTTCACTTTCTCTTAACTCAGTCGTTCTTTCGATTACTTTTTGCTCTAATTCCTGCGAATATTCTTCAATTTTTCGCTGACTTTCCTTTAATTCTTGTTCTGTTTTTCTTAACTCGGTTATATCTACTCCCGAACTAATCGTACCTTGCGCATCCCCTTTATCGTCAAACAATACCCGATTATGCCACCAAATCAGTCGTTTCTCTCCATTTTTATCTAAAATAGAATTTTCATAATATTCTACATTCTTCCCTTTTTTATCCATCAAGCGGTCAAATATTTGCCGTACGGCTTCTCTTTCCGTTTGGGGCACTACTAGGTCAAACCAATTTTTTCCAATGACTTCTTCTGCCGAAAGTCCAAGTATTTCTTCTCCTCTTTGGTTTAATAAGCTAATTTGTTCGTTTTTATCAATCACCACCACGATACTACCTGCAATATCCAAATACATTTGAGCGGTTTCCTTTTCTTTTTGAATCGCTAATTCGGATTTCCTTTGCTCGGTAATATCACTAATAAAAGCAACAAAAACGGCTTGTCCACCTAAAGAGGCGTATTGCAGGTGTATCTCGACGGGATAAGTCGTTTTGTCTTTTCGCTCATGAATGGTATAAAATATTAATTTCTCTTTTGTTCCATCTAATAAAGGTTGAATTGTTTTTACAAATTTTTTCTTAGTAAATTCGGGTTTTATCTCAATCGGGGTAATTTGTCTTAATTCTTCTTGGGTATAGCCTAAATTTTGCCGTCCTCCTTGATTGACTTGTATAAATTTTAACGTGTCTGCGGCAAAAATAAAAATTTCATTCAGCGATTCTTCTACAATTTTAGAAATATCTTCGTTATAAGCTTGAGCTCTTTTTTGCTCGGTAATGTCTAAAAAAGTACCAAGTGTGCAAATTGGGATACCTGATTCATCTTTGACTAAACTAGTGGTCACATAAATATCAATTACAGACCCATCCTTTTTCTTTGCCGTATCTTCCCCTATCCATTGCCCTTTGTGTTGGATAGATTCCATTATTTCTTTAACCCGCTCAGGGTTTTTCCCAAAATCAAAAGTAGGTTGCCCTAGTATTTCTGATGAATCCTTATAGCCCCATAAATCTAAAAAAGCTTGATTAATAAAGGTGAATTTGTTGTCTAAATCAGCAAAAGCAATGGGCAGAGGTGAAGAGGAAATGGCCATATCTTTAATCCGTAATTCTTCTTCTCGCTTTTTCTGTTCGGTCACATCTCTAAGGGTACCGAATAACCTACTCATTTTTCCTTTCCTATCGAACTCAATTTCTCTAACTCCGTAAACATGACGCGTTTCTTTTTGAGCGGTAACAATCCGATAGCCAAAGGATAAGGCTATTTTTTCTTTTTTTACTTTTTCGATAAAGTTTTGTAATAATTGGAGGTCATCTGGATGCGTATGGGAATAGAGCGTATCGAAGGTTACTTCAAAAGATTGTGGTTCATAGCCATATATACGATACATTTCATCAGACCAGTAAAATTCATCGCTACCAAAATCCCAATCAAAGTGGCCAATATGCGCTAATTTTTGCGCCTCCTTGAGTAGTTTTTGACTTCGTTGTAACTTTAAGATGGTTTTTCTATGCTGAATCGCATACCGAATAGTTCTTTCTAAAACGCCTGCTGTTATCTCCCCTTTTATCAAAAAATCGACTGCCCCTGCTTCCATCGCTTCTTTGTCCAACGCTATGTCATCTTGCCCAGTCAACAAAATAAACGGGCTCTCTAAGGAAGGTGCATCTACTTGTCGAAGTAGTTCCACACCATCTTCTTTTCCTAGTCTATAATCTAATAAATAGACATCATATTGTTTGTTTTCAATAGCCGCAATCCCTTCTTCAAAAGAAGCTGCCCAATCCAACCGATAGCGTCTATCGGGAATCTCCTCAACGATGTCTCTCGTAATCATATAATCCTCATCATCATCTTCAATAAGTAATATGTGAATTGGCTGACTCATAGGTTTATTAACTGAACTTTTTATTATTTATTAATTCGAGTTGTGAGTTATTCCGATTTATTGGAATTAACAAACTATTGCACGTTTTTTGCTAGAATGGTCTCCCCCCTCTGGAGCAGGGGTGATTGGTTCTGATTTTTTAATTTTAATTTTAAATTTCAATATCAATTGCAATGTCAACCTCAATATCAATTTGTCCCAATAACTTAGAAAATGTGGAATTTTTCGATTTTCGGAGGTTATTGTCATTGCTATTGAGGTTTTATCAATTTTTTAGAATCAATCACCCCTGCTCTGGAGGTGGCTGGGGGAAGGATTTTAGATTTAAATATTTAATAATCAGTAATTTATCATCTTTTCAACCTCCTCCAAAGGGGAAATCTCAACGTTTTGGTAAAGACACCACATCTAACCAATACTGCTTTAAGCTTTTCATCGCCAAGGCCATTCCTGCGTAAGAAACAGGTTTGGTGATAAAGGAATTGACGCCTAAACCATACATTTTTTCAATGTCTTCGGGTGCATTGGAAGTGGTTAAAACCACTACGGGAATTCCCTTTAATTTTGGGTCATTTTTGATTTCTGCCAAGACCTCCCGTCCATCTTTTTTGGGCATATTCAAATCTAACAAAATCAACTCTGGAAGGGGATATTTTTTTGTATCTGCATATTTTCCTCTTCTTTGTAGGTAATCCATTGCCTCTTCGCCATCCTCTACAAAGTGCAGGTTATCCGATATATTATTTTCTTCCAATGCCTCTTCGGTTAACATTCTATCTTCTTCGTCGTCGTCGGCGAGTAAGATAGTAATTGCTTTTTTTTCTTTAGGGATGGCTTCCATATGCTATGTTTTTGTACAGGCGAATTTATTCGCCTTTTTATAACTAAAGTTTGCATTCACCGCGAATGAATTTGGCGGGTACAGATAAAATTTTTGGTATTCGATATTTGAAGTTTGCAACTCAAATTAATATTATTGCTGTCTTTGACAGCACTCTGCCGACTCAGACTAAGTCGATTCCTTCTAAATTAATTAGAAATAGTGATCAAAGACCACCTAAATACTAATTTTAAGATAAAATCTTAAAATATCGAACCTCGATTAAATTATCTGTACCCGTCGAATGAATTCGCCGATACAAGGTCAAATCTGCTCTCCGTCAACCGATTGCTTCGTCGCCAAAGTAATTTCAAAAGTGGCACCTTTGCCAACTTCACTTACTGCTTGAATATCTCCACCATGTCGATTCGCAATTCTTTTACAAATAGCTAAACCAATACCTGAACCTTCAAACTTTCGTCCTTCTAATCTTTGAAAAATTTGAAAAACTTTCTCCTTGTATTTTGTATCAAAGCCAATACCGTTGTCTTTGACAAAAATCTTTACAAAAGTATCGCCGGGCGTGCTAATTAAATGTGCCGTTTTTTGGTGAAATTCACTTTTTATTTCAATATACGGATTTTCATTTTCTTTTCGGAATTTCATCGCATTAGAAATCAAATTTTGAAATAGCTGCCGCATTTGCGTTTCATCCGCCTCAATAGTTGGCAAGTCACCAACTTCAATGGTAGCCTCACTTTTTTCAATGGCAATTTCTAAATCTGATAAAACGCCTGATAAAATGGTATTCAAATCAATCAATTCAAACGGTTTAGAACGAGTACCAACTCTAGAAAACTGTAATAAATCAGTAATTAACCGCTGCATCCGAGTAGCCGCATTTAACATTCTATCGAGGTAATCTTTGCCTTTATCTCCTAATTTATCGCCTTCTTTTATTTTTAATCGGTCGCCAAAAGCCCGAATTTTTCTTAGTGGCTCTTGCAAATCATGAGAAGAAACGTAGGCAAAATCTTGTAACTCTCGATTGCTGCGTTCTAATGCTTGCGCATAACGCCGCATTTTTTCTTCGGCAATTTTTCGGTCAGATAAATCGTGTAAAATGCCTGTATATATAGATTTTTGACCAAATTTGACTTCACTTACACTCAAATGAAAAGGAAATTTGGTCCCATCTTTTCGCATACCCGTCACTTCCCGACCGATACCAATTATTTTTTTGACTTTAGTCGTTCGGTGGTTTTTTAAATATTGGTCATGCTGACTTTTATCGGGTTCAGGCATCAACATTTTAATATTATTCCCAATCACTTCTTCTGGGGCGTAACTAAATAATTTAGCCGCCGCAGGATTGATGCTTTCTACAATTCCTTTTCGACTAATGGTAATAATGCCATCTACTGCCGTTTCAATAATGGCAGCCATCCGAGATTTACTTTCTGCTAAATCTTCGCTGACTTTTTTTCTGGAAGAGATATTGTTAATGTAGGCAATCGCCATGCTTTCGCCATCAAATTCGGTATGTCCTAAGCTGATTTCGACTGGGAAGGTTTCGCCATCTTTGCGTTTGGCATATAAATCTAAATTCGCCCCCATCACTCTTTCTACAGGTTTTTGATGATAGCTATTCCGATGATGGGCATGTCCACCTCGAAGGGCATCAGGCACTAGAACATCTACGGATTGCCCTTCTAATTCGTCCGTATCATAACCAAATAGTTTTTCTGCAAAAATGTTTGCTTTGACAATGGTGCCATCACTTTTGACAATCAAGATACCGAGGGTGGCATATTTGAACATGACTTGGTAGAGGTTGTCCTGCTGCAAAATATTTATTGGTTAAATTAAGTAAAATAAAAAAACGCAAACCTTATGAAATGAAGGATGGCTAAGAATAACAGACATAGGTGAAATGAATATTTGTGGGTTATGGTAGAAAGGAGTTTTATTGCATTACCTATTTCTAAAAAAAATACTTAAACAAAAGTAAAGTAAATAAACAAATTTTTCGACATTCTTAAACAGTTATTTCTTTTACTCACAAATGTTTTAATTTTAAAAAACAGTTAAATTTATTAAACAGTTGATAATCAGTTATTTAATATTAAATTAACACATATAAACTATACTAAAACAAGGTTGAACAAAAAGTAAATTTATCACAATAAAGAAAGGATTTTTTTTGATTATGGTGGAAAAATTAGGCTATAAACTGGTGGGAAAATGGAAAATATACGGG
>Ga0136655_1000080_pt1 | contig 38801 bp, 58 predicted proteins | sample CPBDNA_2_FD_94863 | JGI IMG/M metagenome (GOLD analysis project Ga0136655, IMG submission 94863) | Freshwater to marine salinity gradient microbial communities from Chesapeake Bay, USA - CPBay_Spr_15_0.8_DNA (version 2) | ecosystem: Environmental > Aquatic > Marine > Coastal | place: USA... | reverse complement strand
TAGATATGATTTTAGAAGGTACTGTAGCATTTTGTAACCTCGCTGAGACTGAGCGTTACAATGGTCAAGACACTGGTAAATACTCTGTCGTTCTGGTGATGGATGATGAAGATGCAGCTACCCTTGAGAACCAAGGTGTTCGTATCAAGGAATACCAGAACAACAAGCAGCGTAAATTCGCCAGTAAATACTCTATTGACGTACTGGACGCTGAGGGTAATGTAGTTTCTAAACATATCCCTTATGGCTCTAAGGTACGTATTAAGTGGAAAGCAGGTCCTGAGCATCCACAGTGGGGTACATCGACCTACCTTGAGAAGATCAAGGTTCTGGAGTATGCCGAACGTGATGGTGATGACGCTGGAGACGAAAAGGACTTCTAATATGTGGTCGGGTCAACCAGACTCTGTGGTTGTCTCTAAGGTTCCCTGCCCCTCATGTCGTAATGAGGGCAGGGACTCCACCGGAGATAACCTAGTAATCTACGACGATGGTCATGGGTATTGTTTTAGCTGTGGCTTTCTTCAGACTACATCACTTACTTTTAATACGAAACCTAAGCTAGTAAGGAATATAGAAATGTCAGGGACGTTCAGTCCACTCAAAGACCGTAATATCTCTGAGAACATCACACGTAAATTTAACGTGACGGTGATCAAAGACGATAAAGGAAACATTATTAAACATGAGTACCCTTATTCAATCAAAGGCGGGACCGATATTGTCGGTAAGAAAATCCGCTCAGTTAACGACAAGAAGTTTTTCAGCGAAGGTGATTTAAAACAGGCTGGTCTATTTGGTCAGCAATTGTGGCGTGAAGGTGGTAAGTATGTGACAATTGTCGAGGGTGAATTAGACGCTCTCGCAGTCTCTGAAATGTTTGATGGTAAGTGGCCTGTGGTCTCCCTTAAGACAGGGGCTGCAGGGGCTCGAAAGGACATCAAGGAGCATCTTGAGTGGCTTGAGACCTTTGAGAATGTAGTGGTTTGTTTCGATAATGACCCTGCAGGTCAAAAGGCTACTCAAGACGTACTTCCTTTATTCTCCCACGGTAAAGTTAAGACTGTCGCACTGCCCCTTAAGGACGCAGGTGATATGCTTAAGAACGGTAAGGTACGTGAGTTTGTATCTGCATGGTGGGATGCTAAACCATACCGTCCTGTGGACGTTGTGTCCTTCAGTGACGAGCGTGTATGGGATGCCTTTGTCAAACGTGGCACTGAAGAAATCATCCCACTACCTGAGGCCTATGGCTCTTTGAATGCCATGATGAACGGTGGTATTGCTGCAGGTGAGGTCACTGTGATTGGAGCCCTTACGTCTATCGGTAAGACTACTATGGTATTCAATCTGTTGTATGACATGGTGACCCAAGGGAATAAAAAGATTGGTGCAGTGTTTCTTGAGGCCGACATTGGTGAGATTGCTGAGAAGGTTGTGTCACTTCATAGTGGTGAGAATATCTCATTAGTACCACAATCCCAACGCGACAATTCAGCCTATCGTAATTTCTACGATGACTTTAAGAAGAATGAGAACGTATATCTTCTTGAACACCTAGGTATGTCTGACGTGGACGCATTGTTCGCTAAGATGCGTTGGATGGCTAAGGGTATTGACTGTGATGTATTGATTGTAGACCCTCTACATGCCGCTGTACGGTCAGATGAGAACGGGACCATTGATGCCTTTATGGATCGGTGTCTCAAGCTCGCTAAGGAGACCGGGGTATCCATCATCATCATTAGCCACATGCGTAAGCCTAATGTTAAGGACCCGCATGATGTCAATGAGTATGATATGAAGGGCTCTGGCTCTATCAACCAGATTGCATTCAACACGATCCTGTTAAGCCGTGACAAGATGGCTGCAGACGAGTATACTAGGAATAGTACACTTGTGCAGCTAGTTAAATGCCGCCGTACTGGTCGTACTGGTCAAGCAGGGTGGTTGTACTACGAAGAAAACTCTGGTAGAATGATACAAGGCACCGCACCAGAATTGAAGGCAGTGGAAGATGAAGAGTTCTAAACTGGTTGTAGATATTGAGACTGACGCTATCCCTTCTACTAAAGTGTGGATGGTAGGCTGTCTAGATGTAGACACACAAGAAGAGAAGACTTTCCTGTATCCTGTGGACACAAAGGAATTGACTGAATGTTTAAATTCATACGAGACTATTATTGGACACAACATAATCGGGTTCGATCTGCCTGTGCTAGAGCGCGTGTTAGGCGTTACCGTGAGTCCATCCGTCAACACCGTAGACACCTTAATTCTCTCTAGGCTCTACAATCCACAACTTGAGAACGGTCATAGTCTCAAGGCTTGGGGTGAGCGTCTTAAGTTCCCTAAAGGTGATCATAACGATTGGACTAAGCTTACACCTGAGATGATTGAGTATTGTAAGCAAGACCTAAGGGTCACTGCTAAGGTTTATGAGGTCCTTATGGGTAGGCTTGCCGAGTTTGAGGGTGAGAGTATTGCCCTAGAGCATCGCGTACAACATATCATCACGTCACAGATTAATAACGGATGGTTGTTAGACACTAAACAATGTTGGAACCTTTTGGCTGACCTTAAGGTTCGTAAGATGGAGTTAGAACATGAAGTACATGCCCGATTTCAACCGCTACCAGTATTTATTAAAGAAGTCACTCCAAAGATTAACAAAGACGGTACGTTATCAACTGTCGGTCTTAAGTTCATTAGTGATGACAAGTCATACCTTAATGATCTTGTGGTTGGCACTTTTAGTCGGGTCGATTTTCCTGAGTTTAATCTAGGATCACGTCAACAGATCGGCAGGTACCTACAGTTCTTTGGGTGGGAACCTAAAGATTTTACAGAAAAGGGACAGGCAATTGTAGACGAGGCGGTCCTTAAAGATGTTACAGATATCCCTGAGGCCCAAATGATCGCTGAGTATCTATTGATCACGAAACGTATGGCTCAGGTAGACTCATGGCTTAAGGCACGTAAAGACGATACAGGACGTGTACATGGGGATGTCAATACAATAGGTGCTGTTACAGGACGTATGACCCATAGCAGCCCTAATATGGCTCAGGTGCCAGCCGTCTACTCAGAGTATGGTAAAGAATGCCGTAGTTGCTGGGTGGTCCCTGAGGGTTACAAGCTTGTTGGGTGTGACGCTTCAGGCCTTGAGTTACGAATGTTATGTCACTATATGAATGATGAGGAGTACACACATGAAGTCATTAACGGCGATGTCCATACAGCAAACCAAAAAGCTGCTGGATTACCAACAAGAAATGATGCAAAAACTTTCATCTATGCGTTCCTCTACGGGGCTGGTGACGCCAAGATCGGAAGCATTGTCAAAGGCACAAGTGCAGATGGTGCAAGACTTAAAGAGTCTTTCCTCAGCAACGTTCGATCTCTTGGAGAGTTACGAGAACGTGTTGAACGCGCTACAGGAAGAGGATACTTACGAGGTCTAGACGGTCGTAAGTTGATCATCAGGTCCCCTCATGCGGCCCTTAATACACTACTGCAGTCTGCAGGTGCCATTGTGATGAAGAAGGCACTTGTAATCTTTGATGATTATCATCGTAAGTGGAACCTCGACGTTAAATATATAGGCAACATTCATGATGAGGTCCAGATGGAAGTCAGGGCTGATCAAGCAGACAAAGCTGGTTGGTTGTTTGTAGAGTGTATTAAGGCTGCAGGGACACAGCTTAACATGAGGTGTCCGTTGGACGGCGAGTACAAGGTAGGTGACACATGGGCAGAGACCCACTAAGACGTGATCAGGAACGCAAAAGAATTCTAGATAATCGTAAGAAAGTTCTTGATCACTTTAATCATAGGTGTTATATTTGTACTATAGAGAGTGAGTTTACTTCGATCTATGATCTACACCATGTTAACGACAAAGAAAAAGAATACTCAGTTTCAAACATAATTGGACACAGTTGGGATAAAGTAGAACGTGAAATAAATAAATGCATAATGCTCTGCGCCAACTGTCATAGAATTTTACATGAGAAAGAACGGAGATTTAAAAATGACTACGAAGACACTTGATACCCTTGTAGAAGACATCTACGCACTTATGGTCAACAAGAATACATCTAAAGATGTTGATGTTGAAGCTGAGATTAATCGTTTTGGTGAGTCCATTAAGGACCTTATGCGTAAAGAGTTTATCCCTCAGCGGCGTGATGCACGTAGTCTCCGTCTGTCGGCCATTGGTAAGCCTCTACGTCAACAGTGGTACTCATACAACAAATATAGTGGTGAGAAAATTCAACCACACACGTACATCAAGTTTATGTACGGTCACTTGATCGAAGAAATGCTGTTGTTCCTTACACGTCTGTCGGGTCATGAGGTCACTGATGAACAAAAGCTTTGTGAAGTCAATGGTGTCAAAGGCCACATGGATTGTAAGATCGACGGTGTGGTGGTAGACGTTAAGTCCACAAGCTCCTATGGCTACAAGAAGTTTAAGGACGGTACACTGGCTGCTGATGATGCCTTTGGGTACATTGATCAGATCAAAGCCTACGCTCATTCTGAGGGTAAACGTGAGTGGGCATGGTTAGCCATGGACAAACAAAATGGTCACTTGGCTGTACTAAAATATGACCTTGACGATAAAGAACATCCAATGTATAATTTCTATAGTAGGGACATTGAGGAAATTGTTGAAGAGGTAAAAAAAACTGTAGTGTCGGAAGACCTACCCTCTCCATGCTCGGAGCCTATCGCGGACGGAAAGTCGGGAAACTTCAAACTCTCTACAATGTGTTCTTACTGCCAATACAAAGAACATTGCTATCCAGACTTAAGGGCCTTCTTGTATTCTACTGGTCCAAAGTTTCTCACTACCGTAGTTAATGAACCTAAAGTAGACGAACTCAACTGGAAAAAAGGAGACTTAGATAATGGAATTTAAAGTAGTCAACACTCCACGGCATGACCGTTTCGAGAGTACAATCACAGGTCTACTGAATGACGGGTGGGAGCTTCATGGGTCTCCATTTGTATCACAGACGGGCGGTATGACCCAAGCTCTTCTCCGTAACACTCCAGCACCTAAAGCTTCTAAAGCTAAGACGAATGCCTCAGAAAAAGACGTTTCGTAACCCTTGGGAAGCAAGTATCGCAGAGACCTTAGGTGGTCTCTGTCGATACGAGCCCTTCACCATCCCTTACATCACACACCGGGAGTACACTCCAGACTTTGTTGGTCAATCTTCCTCAGGTAAACAGGTTATCATAGAAGCCAAAGGGTTCTTTCGAGTAGGGGATACACAGAAATACAAAGCCATTAGAGACGCACTGGAAGATCATCAAGAATTAGTCTTCATCCTATACAAACCAGAGACTAAAGTACGTAAGGGTGGAAAGATAACGATGGCTAAATGGTGTGACAAAGAAGGTATCAAATGGTTTCTAGCGGAGAATGCATCAGATGCCCTTACTATATGATCAATTCATTAAACGTTTAGCACTTATGGCGGACCCTGATCTACTCTGTGATGTCCTTGATATTACCTCTGAGGACCTTCTAGAACGCTTTGGAGATATCGTAGAGGATCGTATAGAACTCCTACAGGAAATCTATGACGTAGATGTCCTAGGAATAGATGAAGAGGATGACACATATGACTGAAGACAGTATGTTCTTTGCCCCTCAGGACCCTTTAGTACCCCGCATGGAACAAGTAAGGATCATGTGTAAAGAGCTTAAAGACTATCCTGATGATACCTTTGAGGCTCAAGCACTTACTCAGGCTATTATCCTTCTTCTCGACTCTTGTTCCTTAGAACATAATCAACCCACAGGAGCTATGCATTAATGATGACTAAAACATTCACCCGTGAAGATAAAGTAGCTGAGTTTCATAAGCACATGAAGCTAGATTTAAATAGCCAAGCCCGTGCTTCTCTGGTACAATTACGTAGTAAACTGATCCAAGAGGAAGCCTTGGAAGTCGTACAGGCCCTACAGGACGTTGAAGTGTTCCTACATAGGGGTTTAAGTGTACCACAGATGATATGGGCTGATCTCTTGAAGGAACTAGGAGACCTGCAGTATGTCTTATCTGGAACTATTGTATCACTTAAGCCGATTAATGGACCTTTTGATGTCGCATTTAACCGTATCCATGACTCAAATATGTCTAAGCTAGACGATAATAATAACCCTATTTATAATGAAGACGGGAAGGTCCTAAAGGGTCCTAACTATAAAGCACCTAACCTCATTGATCTTATAGCCTAAGGAGTTACCTATGTACGGACCTAAAGTTAAAGAATGCAGTGATCTACACGCACGTAAGTATCGACTGCCTAATGAAAGTTTTGAAGAAGGATGTGAACGTAATGCCGCAGCCATGTCAGACAACGAAGGACACCGTAAGGTCCTCAAGCAAATCTTCCTTGAACAACGATTCATGGGCGCAGGGAGAGTACAATCCGCTATGGGGTCTCCACGAAATGTTACCGCCTACAACTGTTTCGTATCGGGGCAAGTTGAAGACAGTATGGATTCGATCATGTCTGCTGCTTCTCAAGCTGCTGAAACGATGCGTCGAGGCGGTGGTATTGGTTATGATTTTAGCCGTATTCGTCCCTCTGGTGATCGCATTGTCTCCCTTGGTTCTACTGCCAGCGGACCTGTTTCTTTTATGCGGATTTTTGACGCTGTTTGCGGAACGATTGCAAGCTCAGGTCAGCGCCGTGGAGCGCAAATGGGAGTCCTTAGAGTAGACCACCCTGACATTGAGGAGTTTATCCGTGCTAAACGTAATGAGAACCAGTTGACTAATTTTAATGTCTCTGTAGGCGTTACTGATGAGTTCATGAGTTGTGTTCAAACAGGTAAACCGTTCACCCTTCAGTTCAATGGACAACAACATGGCACCTTAGATGCAGCCAAGTTGTGGGATGAGATTATGCGGTCCACTTGGGATTGGGCAGAGCCAGGTATTCTATTCCTTGATCGTATCAACGAAGACAATCCACTTCATTACTGTGAGGTTATTGAAGCGACTAACCCATGTGGTGAACAGCCTCTACCGCCTTTCGGTGCCTGTCTTCTTGGGTCCTTCAACCTAGTCAAGTACATAGCTGACGGTAAGTTTAACTTTACTCAGTTTAAAGAAGATATTCCTCATGTAGTACGTGCTATGGATAACGTTATTGATCGCACCAAGTACCCTCTAAAGGAACAGGAACATGAAGCTAAACAAAAGCGTCGAATGGGTCTTGGGATTACTGGGCTTGCTAATGCCATTACTATGTGCGGTTATAGCTACGGGGATGACAATAGCCTTCGTCTTACTCGTAAGATAGTAAAGACACTAGCCTGTGAATGTGTGAGCGCCAGTAGTGATCTGGCTGTTGAGAAGGGTAGCTTCCCATTGTACGATGGGGACCAATGGCTCTCAAGTGGTTACGCTAAGAAGCTTCCTGATGACCTACGTGCTAAGATCGCTGCACAGGGTATGCGTAACAGTCACTTGACTTCCATTGCACCTACTGGTACAATTAGTTTCACAGCAGATAACATTAGCAGTGGGATTGAACCAGTGTTCGCTTATGAAATGAACCGTACTGTCCAGACTGAGAACGGTGCGACCATTGTGCCTCTAAAGGACTACGCTTATCACTACTATGGTGTTAAAGATAAGACTGCTGATGAGTTGACTGTAGACGATCACCTTAACATGCAGATTGCAGTGCAGCCGTGGATTGACAGTGCTGTATCTAAGACCATCAACGTAGGTGAGAACGTAAGCTTTGATGAGTTCAAAGATGTCTACATGAAAGCATGGAAAGGTAAGCTTAAGGGTGTTACAACGTTCCGTCTGTCAGGTAAACGTTATGGTATCCTTAATAAAGTAGAGCCTGACAATAAGATTGAAACTGAGTCTGACGGGGCCGCATGTTTCTATGACCCTGAGACCGGAAAAAAGGAATGTGAATAATGTACGGTAAAGATGTCCACGAAATTATGAATGAAGCACATAAGTTGTCTAATGAAGATCATCCTTTGGAGTCCTATAGTCGTATCTATGAAGAGGACCCTGTAGTCGCCACTAACATTGTACGTCTACGCCAACGCAGTGCTGAAGGTATGAAGAAGTATGGCACCACTATGATGCGTGATGACCTGAGTGCTGAAGAGTGGATTGAACATGCTATTGAAGAGGCACTTGACTTTGCTAATTACCTTGAGGCCCTTAAGAGAAAGCTTAAACGTGATGAGTAACTTCAGTGACAACACATTCCACCCTGTAACTGGAAAGATCGAAAGGGCACAGTGGTTGGATGATTACTTTGGGCGTTATCGCTACGCTGTGAAGTTTCCTAACGATGATACCTACTACGATCCCTACGGTGCAGGGGTCATTATCGAACGGGTAGGCCCACAAGCTATGAAGCTGATTATGGAACTTGAGGTGTTAGTTAATGGCAGTTAAAGAACCTGACTGGAAAAAGATGGTACTTCATGCAATGGCAGAGCGTACAGGTTTGTACTTTATCTGTGGCGAAGGTAGGGAGAAGGAAGATAAACATTACTTACCTAAGTACATTCATGTCTGCCCTGCTTACGGAGCAGATATGAGGTCAACAGTACGCTACGAAAGGATAGATACTAATGAAGGTTGATTACATACAACACTGTGGCGACGATCTTACTGTTGTCAATGCAGCACGGGTCAGCTTCGATAAGGAGAGTGGTTGGGAAGTTGATGACCCTGAAGCACTGTTTAAGGGACAGGACTGCCACTTATATCTAAACCAGAAAGACACTAAGCTTGTTCAGTATCTTGCACGTCACCAGCACACAAGTCCATTTAATCACTCATTCCTAACAGTCAGAGTTAAAGCGCCTATCTTTGTAGCACGTCAGTTGGTGAAACATAAGTTCATGCCTTGGAATGAAATCAGTAGACGCTACGTAGATAGTGAACCGGAGTTCTATAAGCCTGAAGTATGGCGTAAGAGAGCTGATGATAAGAAGCAGGGGAGTAGTGAGAGTGACTCTGGATGGACACCTACATGGTCAAGCACTCAATACACCTCAACTGAACATGCCTTAGCTGAGTATAAAGATGCCTTAGATAGTGGTGTCTGTCCTGAACAAGCACGTATGGTACTACCTCAGTCAATGTACACTGAGTGGTTCTGGAGCGGTACTCTAGGGGCTTTCTGTGATATGTTAAATCTTCGATTAAAAGAGGATACCCAAAAGGAAACGAGAGAGGTAGCTACACTGATTTCTGAAATAGTAAAGACACATTGGCCGGTTTCTTACGAAGCTCTTGTAGGTGATAAGTAATGACAGACGATATCTTTATAGCTTGGGCCGCAGGGCTGTTAGAGGGCGAAGCGTGTTTCTCTAAATCCTTAGATAAAAGAACAGGACATTACGCCTGTAGAGTTTCTGTTGAGTCTATCGACATTGACGTGCTTAAAAAACTAAAGAGTCATTTAGGTGGAAACTACTATGAAAACAAAGCCCCGTCTAAACCAAAACACTACCAAAGAAGTTGGCGTTGGCAGCTAAATAAACAAAAGGATGTTTATTCTCTACTCTCAGCTATTTACATTTTTATGTCAGCGCGGAGAAAGAAGAGGATTAACGAGATACTGGAGTACTTAGATAATAAAGTTTAACTGGAGTGGCACGTTAGGTGCCTTCTTAGATATGCTGAAGCTACGGCTTAAGCCAGACACACAAAAGGAGACCAGAGAGATCGCAGTGATGATCGCTGAGATTGTTAAACAACACTGGCCTGTAAGCTATGAGGCTGTCTTAGGAGAATTGTAATGAAACTGATCTATTTTATCTTGTTTGCTTTTGTTGCCCTTCTGACATATGCTTGTCAAAATACCGCTCAAGCGTATCAAAAGGGTGATACCACTACAATAGCCTATATCTGTAAGACTGAACAAGCTATGTTAAAACTTGCAGAGATAGACGCACAGGACACTGACGCTGCTGGTTTGGTAATGCGTATGTATTTTCAAGAGCGAGAATGTATCCTCTTTATGCCACCGGGGAAGACGGCCTTTGTAGCTGGTATCCTTTTAGAGTACCAAGACTCCAAAGGTGTCCTTACGCAAGTCTTAGAGGTCATTGGAGACGATAGACGAACAGTTTATTATACCGTTGTGACTGTTCCTGTTAAAGAGACCCTTTAAAGAAGAGCCACCCCAGCAACCATACCAAACCCACTCATTCCTTCAGCCCAACGTGTCGGATGTAAGTAGTCTGGGAGATAACGTGATGCGAAAGGGTAGCTAAGGCCCCCAAGGGTAGCCACTAGGATACTTAGTAGTCCACCATAGGCAAAGGACACCTCAGGACACGCTGCGGCAAGGCCTGAGGCCACTATGAAGACTGCTGAGTACCTAAGTGTCATCCACCAAGACTCCCACCCCTCACCAGTTAGTTCCTTAATGAACCTTGAGGGTCCTAAGAGGTAACTTACATAGGCTAGTACAGCTACAAAGAGACCCCATAGAAGGGGTAGACTCATGTAGGCCGTCACTAGGATCGTAAGGGCCATAAGGACATTAGGGTGTAGGATACTTCTCCATTTACCACTCCCATCCCATACACGAATTATAGCACCTAAAATACCTGCAAACATTATTCTTCATCCTCTGTTCGTGCTATGGGTTTACCCCCACGTAGAATAGCAGCCATGACGTTCTGAGCTACAGCTCCTGAGTCCTTTTGTGTCGGCTTAAGGTTAGCCAAAGCCTCACCAGTGCGATATTGAGCTTTGTTAATCACGGCATTAGGCATCTTCTTTGTAGGATCAGCCCCAAAGAGTGTAGTCATTACCTTCTCTACAGACTCTCTAGCTGCCTGTTGTTCTGCCCTCTCAAGGTCCATAGATGTCTCTACTGCCTTACTCTTACGTCCTTTGTTCAATAGGTCGTAATGCATTGGAGTAGATACAGCGACCAGACGGTCTGCCATAGGGGCCTTAAGTGAAAACAGATCATGTTCATCGTTCATGAAGCTAGTCATTGTACCATCCTTCTTAATGACAGTAACAAAATTAGCACCACCTAATTCATAAGCGTCAGTCTTCTTAGCTCCTTGAACAATGATAGGGTCCCCTTTGAGGGCCTTTTCTTTGTTGTACACTTTAATACCTTGTTCCTCTAAGGAGTTCACCAGTTCTTTATTGGACTTCTTAGGACCACCTGTGAAGGCCCTCTTAACTGCATTGATGTTCTGTCCACCAAATACATTACCACCAGAGGACTTAAAGATAGCCTGAAGGTTACCTGAGGACTGCGTGTTAGGCCTACGTACTGCCATACGGTACGGAACATCATCAGAGACACCCTGTAGCTGTTTAATGGCCCTAAAGACCGTATCTAAGGTGTCTTGTTTCATTCCAGTAGCTTTACCCATAACCTCTTGGTAGCTTTTGGCATCTAGATCAGCCCATGCTTTCTGATCCATCCCATCTAACTGATCATAGAATTTACTAGGAGAGTTATACTGAGTATTAAACTGACGGGATTGATTGATCTGCCCCATTAGTTTCTTATCTGGATTATCATAGATGGACTGACCTGAGATACGAGCCTCTAGTTTATCTCCTAGATTAGGTTTATAAGTACCTTCCATCTTAGCCATCATCTCTTGAGCTACTTTTTGGTCCGTAAGGGATACACCTTGTTCCTTCCATAGCCCTTGTGCCTTAGGGGAGTATGCAGCCTCAAGCATGTTCTTTGCCCCTTGGCCTGAAGCAAAGGCAACACCAGCGGCCTGTTGTGCTGGGTTGCCACCATAGAAGCCGGGAATGTAGTTAGGCGCATGATGTACAGCCTTATTAAGCTGATCCTTCATGCCCTGCTTCACACTCCTAGCGGCCACCATAGGCGGCACAAAGGGCAGCAGACCAGCAGCAGCCAGACCTGCATTAGTCCAGCTAGGATCATCATAGAGAGCCTTAGCGTCAGCGATGCCTCCTATAATATCACCAGCAACAGGGATTGGTGAGGTCATAAGTGCAGCTTTGTCTAGAGCAGACATATTGTCCCAAAGGCCCTTGTAGTTTAACTGAGCCGTAGAGGTACCAAAGTCCTTACGTTTACTCTTGGCCATTGCCAAAGATACTCCCTGTTAGAGATTCAATGATTTCCGCTTCATCTAATCCATCAGCGACCATGTTATCCACAACTTTATTAATCAATACTGTTGATTGCTCTACGATCTTCTCCATAGAGGCCCCTTTGGCACCCATCTTGTCAATTTCAATGAGTTTAGCTACGTACTTAGGGTTTGTAGCAGCCCTTGCAAGGAACACAGGACCACCAAGGATCGCCCCTGCAGACATTGCAGCGGTACCTACATTAACAATACCAGCAGCAGCACCTACCCCAAGGCCCGTAAGGGTACCATATTCCTTCCCACGCATAAACAACGTAGCAAGACCTGACTCAGGACGTGTACCTGCAGAGGCCATCACGTTCACAAGCTTCTTATAGTTCCCGTAGTTAGGACCTAAGATAGCTCTGACCTTCTTAGCGTGTGCAGGGTCCACAAGGGCCTTAGCTTCCTTTAGGAATGCCTTAGGGTCCAAAGTATCAGCAGACAGACTACCTAATTGCTTCTCTACATAGGAACGTCTAATGACTTCCTTAGCTTCATCAGCGGTTCTAAAGGACAGCTTAGATACATCACCTGCAGGTATCTTAGCGTAGGCCTTGTCGATAGACTTCATCATAGCCATGATGTTCTCTACTTTATCCCCTACATTAAAGATATTACCAATGGCTGCATAAGTTTGTTTATTAGCACCTCGAATAAAATTAGCATTGATATCAGGGAACATAGTAGTAACGTCTTGACTAAATCCTTTTTGTAAAGCTCTATAATCTCTACCTGATACCTGACTAACCTTCGTGATTTCACTACGAATACGTACCTTAACTCGTTTAGATAAGTTGGTTAGCTCTCTTGCTGTAACAGGATCAAATGCAGCAGTGTCAAAGTTTGATACTTCGTTAATCTTCTTACCTAAGGCCTTATCAAAGTCCAATAAAAAGTTAGCAGGGGCTTGACTAGTATCACCCATTAGGTCCGTAAGCTCCTTAATAACTGACTGAGTCTTATTATTAAGAACAGAGTTACCAAGGGCATCTACATTAGCCTTCTCAAAGTTCCCAATAGCGGACTTAAGAGGCTTAAGGTCAACCATGTTGTTAGACAACTTAGCTGCTATTTCACCTAACTTAACTCCATACTCTGCATTCATAACCTGACGGCCTTGGTTAAGTGCTTCATTAATCCCTCTACCAATATCATCAGGAGACAGTCCCACAGTAGGACCTAAGAGTTTGTTAATATCATCCTTAACGAGACCAGCAATAGCTTCTTCATTTTGTTTAAATACGTTCTGAGAGAAGATACCAGTACGTGCTAGGTTCTCTCGTACAGTTGACCATGCATCAGTGACACCTACTTGGAAGGGGGTCAAAGACAGCCCTTGGTCCTGAAGTAGGTCTTGGGACTGCATACGTGCTGCATCAGTACCAAAGTCCGCAGCTTGACCAGAGGCCAATTGTTTAACAAGGTTCTCAGCAGGTTCCCCTGCGGCCCAACGGGCCTTAAGTGCAGCCCATGCAGGTTTACCTACAAACTTCCCTAGGCCTAATGTAGCTACATCCATACCAAGAGAGATAGCACCTTCCTTCAAGGCCTGAGTGAAGTCTAGATCATTACCAGTGGCTACATCAGAATACAAAGACCCACCACTGGACCCTGCAGCACCCCCAAGGATAGAGCCTACTAAAGCCCCACCTGGGAGAGGCGTTAGGAAACCTAAGATACCGCCAGCTACAGCACCACCAATTCCTCCTGGTAGTTCACCATTCTCATTGAGGTACTTCTTTACATCATCTACAGTCATGTCCTTAATGGAGTCATAAGCATCCGTAAGGAAACCCATGACAGTAGCCTCATCAGCAGGTTCCTCTGTAGGGGCCTCAGGAGCCGCAGGTTCCACCACAGGGTCACTATCCCAAGGGTTACCACCTGAGAGGTCCTGAGGGGCCTCTGGAGAAGCTCCTACGATAGGGTCGTTGTCCCAAGGGTTCTCCATTATTGTTTAACCTTCTTGTCTCCGTTAGGGGTGATGTATGTCACACCCTTAGGTAACGCATTATACTCAGAGGTATTCTTAATTTGCTTAGGATTTTCCCAAGAGTTAATGATAGCTTGAGACTCTTTAGAGGATGCTGTTCCACGGTCTGAAAGAGCCTTTTGGTAGTCCTTAGCAGTAAAGCCGGGGCTCAGATACTTAGACTCACGGTTAACTTTCTTCTCCAAGACCGTCACAAGGTCCTTAAGGATAGCTTCGTTGACTGCATTACCTTGGTTAAGACCTGCTTCAACACGCTCAAGGAACTTACGTTCACCTTCAGTAGGTTGACTACCAAACTGTCTGATCTGAGACACAATCTTACGACCAGCTAAGGTGTTAAAGTTACCTACGTTAGCTGGGGTGATACCAAAGAAGTCAGTCATCTCTTTAGTCATGGCCTGTAGACCACCTGTCTTAATGGTAGGCAGAATACGAAGCATTTCTTGTGAGGCCCTAAGGGTCGAAAGGTTACCCTCAAGGTTCTCTGCGATTGAAGCCTTAGTATCCACAAACTTCTCAGTCTCTTTAGTCTCTCCAGCTTCACCTACACGCTCTGCCGCAGTGAGGCCTTTGGAGCCTAAAGGTTCCACAGCACCCTGAGGTTTAACCCCTTGAGTACCGTCTTGAGCTACATAGACTTCTTCAGAGGTACCGTCCTTATAGAAGTTCATAAACTTAGTGAACCTACGGCCTGTAGAGTCTTTAAACTCTCCAGCTTTCTGAGTGTTCTTAAGTTCCTTAGTAGCCTTACCTTCAGCCATAGCTTTAAGTAGTTTAGAATTGGCTACGGTCTCGTTCTGACGTGTCTGAGCCATGGACTGAGCCATAACAAGGAACTGTTGGGCCTCTTGTACATACCCACGGGACATAAGCTCACCAAAGCCCATCTGCATCTCTTTCTCAGAGATCACACCATCATCAGCCTGAAAATCAGCCAACATTTTAGTAATGTCTGCTTTATCAGTCTCACGCTTACGTGCAGCTTGGAGCCTAGGGTCTTCATCTAGACCGGGGACTAAACCTGTTAGACCGGGGACACCTTTAGCCAACATAGGTGCAGCAGCCCGTAAGGCCTCTGCTTGCTGTTGTGCAGCCTTGGCAACCAAAGACGAGTAGTAGTTACCACCAGCACCAGCATTATCAGCCATAGCCTGACGAATACGTTGGTCACGCTCTGCCCCCATGGTACGACCTACATCGTTGAATGTAGTTCCCGGTTGAAATAAACCCATATTGTCTTGAGCCATTATTTTAATTCCTCTTTAAATACATGTTTGTAACATTCACGCATAGTCTTCCCCGGTGTTGGTTTAGCGAAGTTAGAACCTTTAACACCCATGCCTCGTACTGTGCGAATACCATCTGCCGTGTATGAGTAGTTATCGGCAGTCATAAAGTTAAAGACAGGCTCTACAGTGCCCTTAGGCTCCACACGTCGAACCGAAACAGTACCGTTAGCAGTCATGAGTTTATCACCCAACTGGAGCCATTTGACCCTAGCAGCCTCACCGTTGGACCTAATGACCCACTCTTCTTTAGAGACACCAGTGTCATTAAGCCACCAGATGTTCTCAGGTAAGACAGTAAGTTCAGTGATTGCTTTAGGTTCCAAAGGAGTATTCCATCGTTGATCATCCTTAGGGAATGTCATAACGACATCACCAATAGCTAGGTCCTCAATGTTCTTAGATGAGTTATCACCCATGATCACCTGAGTACCTGCTACCCAACAGCCACCTGAGGAGTCATCACCACCTGAGCCATCACCGCTTTCGGAACCACCACCACTATCAGACCCACCAGGACCTGATGTGGTACCCATACCACCAAAACCAACTCCATGAGTGTCCTCTGACATGTTAATACCTAACGCATTAGCAACGCCTTGGACACTTTGAGCAGCCTCTACACCAGAAGCAGCATCACCCGCAACACTGCCAAGCATCCCACTTACCGCAAGACCTACATTAGGGTTAGACATGTGGGCCAATTGAGCCATAGTTAGAGGAGCGGTGATGTTACTAATTTCACCAAACATATTATCTTGTTCGGTTAGTTGAGATACAGCGTTTTGAGGACCAAAAGCACTAAAGGGATTAAAGGCTGAAAAGAACGCTTCAACAGGGCTAACGTTAGCAGCTAAATCTTCCCCAATAGTCACATTCTCATTCATCATGTTAGCTTGTACTGCTTGTCCAATAGCGTTAATACCTAACCCTACTGCCATAGGGGCTCCAAACAACCCAAGACCCTTACTTGCAACATTGGCCATATTACCTATGTCCATCATGCCTAATGTTGTAGGGTCAGGACCGGGGTTATTACTTCCACCACCACCGCCTAAACTATCAAATAGTCCTTTGGCCCCTTGTAGGACCACAGGAGCATTTGTAGCTGGAGTAGCAGCGTTAACTTGACCCATACCAGTAGGTAAATTACTCTGCCAGTTTTGTAGCCAATTAGAGTTAGACTGACTATTATAACCTGACTGAGGGGACATAGGGGCATAAGTAGCTCCTTGACCCAACAGCCAATCCCCTAACCAATTAGGGACATCTGCCCCTAGTAGTCCATTTACAGCCATTAGGTCTTCCTAGGAGTTAAGAACAATCCACCCATAGCATTCAATGCTGAACCACCGGGGCTAATGGCCTGAGGCTGATACTGCATACCAGCCGCTGTAGTACGAGCCTGAAGGCCTGATTGAGCCGCTTGTCCAGTAGAACTACCGACACCAAGACCCAACTGACCTTGTTTAAATGGCATCTCAAGGAGCCCTTGAGCTTGTCCCAAGTCACCAGACTCACGTCCAAGAAGCTGATCAATAAGTTGTTGTGCTTGACTAAAACTCTGTGTCTGTCTCTGTTGTTGTGAGGCTAAGATGTTTTCATTAAGTTCACCCATAGCCCGTTGGCCCCCTGTGGAACCTAAGCGTCCTTGGGCCATGAGCCGTGTCTCAGCATCAGTACGCATCTCGTCTTCACGGGGTTGCCAATACTGCTGTTGTTGATTATAGAACTCATTAGCAGCATTAAAGGGGTCTATAGACAATGCTGTAGCTTGTCCACCAAACATACCTGAACGATCAAGAAGACCTTGATAGATATTCTGTAGGTCTGGCGATAGGTTCAAAAGGGCTGATCGACTGTCTTCATCAAAGGTAGCTGTACCACCTAAGGACCCAACAGACCAAGGTTGTGCAGCAGCTTGAGCGGCTGTAGCTGACTGTCTAATAGCGTCAGCATTAGCACGTCCAGCAGCAATAGCGGCCTGAGAGTTTTCTCTAGCACCTAGGTAACTAAGACCACCTCCAATTAAGCCACTATAGGTATCAGGTGAACTAAAGAAATTACCTACACCAGATACAACTGAATCCCATAAACCCATTTTAAAATTCCTTTTGTTTCATTGTAATATTTTACCTTATTTTACCTTGCTTTGTCAATAGAGTTGTGTTAACAAGGCTTGAATAGTTACCATTAACTTCTACGGTCATCTTAAGACGTATGACTTTACCAGTACGTGCCAAAGAGACTTTATATTCTCTAGGTCCTTCTGCAGATGCATATGTAGCAGTACCAAAGAGAGAAGCAGTCTTACCGTAGAGGAATATGTTACCACTAGAGGTTAACGTAAAGGAGTTAGAGAAAGCAGAACCTGTCTCATAATCTTTAGAGACAAATACTTCTGCAGTGGCCCCTCGACCGCCAACAATAGTAAACAAACCACTCTTAACGATCTTAGAGAATACAGGGTTATTGAGGTCCAACCAAGCACTTTGGAATGTGTAACTATAGTTAGAGTTGGTATATTCCCAACAGGTAGAGGTTTCCCAAGTGTTTAGAGCGGTCTCACAGACCCCTTGGTTAGCATAAGTACCTGTGACGTTTGCAATAGTTACGTCATAATATCCATCATACTCAGCTATGGAGTTTGAGAGACCTAAATATAACTTTCCATCAATAGTACCAAAGCCGCATAAGGGTGCAGATGTAAAGGACCATGTGGTAATCCTAGGGAGCTTACTAGAGGTAAAATCAAAGACGTAGGTGATGGACTCATTAGGCATAAAGAGGACTACAATACCATCTTCAGGATAATAAGTTGATTTGACTGCATCTACGTCTGTAGTAGCCAATAAACGAGTTAGGTCGTTACGTACTGCCACTGAGATATCATCAATAGGGGCTTTACCATCAGTCTCCACAAGACGGCTAAGGGACTTCATGCCCTCATATGATAAGAATAGAACATCTGTATTAACATACGTGATGTTATCTCGACCTGCTAGACCATCCCCACGAATAAGTTCATCAAGGACCATTGTGGTAGGATCAGAGGCACCATCATAAATAGCAATGTTGTTGGTACCAAAGATAATCAATTTATTCATGATACCAGCAAGACCGACAATACAGTCATTACCCCATACGGTCTTAAGGTCAAGAACACCAGCAGCACCGCCACTAAGTTTTTCACCAATAAGGTTATCAGAGTAATAGACTACGCCGGGGTCCTCAGTGATACCACCATACCACATACGACCATATTCACCTAAGGCACATGCAGGGTCAAATGTAGACACACCTGCAGGTGCAGCATAGGTCCCTAAGTCTTCCATATCGTACCAATCAGTCCCATCATAATTAATCACTTTATGACCAGACTGAACACCCCAAAACTCATCATTGAAGTTAATGAACTGCCAATTGGAGTCTGTGATGGTCTGAGGGGTACCTGAGAAGGATTGAGTAGTTAGACTAGCAGGGATTACTGAGGTGTCTAGTTTGACAATAGTGGCCCCTGAGGCACCAAAGTATTCCTTAGTTTTATCAGCTTTAGTATATTCTCCAATAGACTTAATAGGGTTAGCTATTGTCTTAGAGATTTGTTTAATACCCTTTCTAGAGGCAATACGTCCTTGAAAGTCAAAGACACAGTTATCAGCTAAGGTCAACCATTCAGGCCCAAGGGTAGAGTCCTGAGATTGGGTGTTTAGACCCGCTGATCCTAGTCCGTTGAGGACTACTGGTGTGATAGGTTTAGACGGCATTCCAAGTGGTCTCATTTACTGTTCTAAGTTCATCTTGGGAAATAGCATCAGAGAGAGCATTAGAGAAACGAGATGCAGCAGCATCACTTACAGTACCAGCATCCTCTCCACGCTCATTAAGGGCCAATGCGTAGGCACCTAGGACTACTAGGTACTCTTGGACCGTAAGAGTGTCTGTTGCGTCTGTGAGGTCATCCTGAGGCTGTACAGCGTGTACCTTAATGTCATAAGTAGCATCAGGGGTAGGCCAAAAGGAAATCTCATTGTCCTTAAGACGATAATAAGAAGGGACACCAGTTTGAGTATCACCTACATAAGTGTAGTGATAGAATTGTGCATCAGAGATATGTGTCAGAACTGAGTCATTAGTGTTGTCAATGACCTGTAGGACCCTTGAGCGTTCATTGAGCCCTGACATGGTGTAGGAAGCTGTAGAGGCTGCTGTCGTAACCGTCTCAATGGTCCTAAGGCCACCCCAGTTCCATGCATCTTCTACGACCTGTTTAGCTTCATTAACCAACTCACCAATAAGCTTCTGATAGTCCTCTACTGATGTAGAATCATTAATAGCTCCAGCCCAATCACTGGCGATAGTGTTCTCTCGCATCCTAATTAAGATTTTATTGATAATCTGTCTAAAGGCCATTATTTCTTCCCATCAATGTAAGTTTGAACACCCTTAACGATGCCTTTGACCCCAAAGGATGCAGCAAAGGCTACAAACAAAAGGGTCCAATATTGTTCTGGTATGTTTGTTTGAATGATCACAAAAGCATCTCTAATACGATCTACCATCTCCATGTTATTACAGACTGCAGCAAGAAACATGGCTACAAAAGGTGCTGTAATAATTATAGTTAGATACTCATCCTTCCAAGACTCTCCACTATTGGTAGCTTGGATTTGATCCCACTCTTGGTCCCCTTTGATTACCGCTACTTCACGCTCATGTTTAGCCTGAGCCTTCTCAGCTTTATTCTTAATTAAACGTTCACCGATACCAAAGATACCAGAGATAAGGGGTCCAATGAAAGGTATCATTTACGTAGTTCCCAATGTGGCATATCCCACTTCCAAAGATCATAACCCCAATGTAGATCACGTTCTCCAACGGTATCACAAGCCTTCTTAATTACTTCAGAAAGCTCATGGAACCTTTGTAAGTTCTCCCAGTCAATAGGGTAAGGGACAATATCTACAGCTTTAGAGGGGAAGTGATTATGATTAGACTTAGGGTACTTAAGTTTTGAGGCTCCTGAGGTATAAGCTTTGTTCTGTTCTTCCTCAGTACGATAGCCACATAAGACACTAAAGTCATAATGTTTAATAGCTTCATTCAAGACAGTAATGATACGTTCATCACAAGTCTTAAGTGCTTCTTTACTACGGGTTCCAAAAGTGTACATTATTTATTCTTATCTGCTAACCAAAGGGTCAAAAGACGATCTACACTATCTTTAATCCCTTTGGTACGTTCATCTACTGCTGTGACTTTATTAGCAAGGTCGCTTACAACAGCCTCTTGATTTTTAATCTGATCCCACATACGTCTACGTATTTCAATGTTATCAGCAATATCCTCTTCTACACCTTGCAGCCTTTGATCAGTCTCAGCTTTCCAAGTAGCACCTACGAAGACAAGGCTAGCTGTCTGAAGGAATAAAGCAGCTATGAGGCCTAAGGGGACCCTTTTGTCTAAGTGCCATTGGTTTTCCCTACGGTTTTCTCCTTCAAATTCAGCCATTATCTCGCCCGTCCTTGTTGTGAGAGTGTGTCGCCGCCTTGGAATGGTGAGCCAAATACTAGCTGTACGATCTTGTCACCACTCGTCCAGTTCAATGCCGTTGCTGTTGAGCGTAGTTTCTGACCGTTCGATAACAGGTCTATGTTTGCGGTAACGCTTGGCGGTGCGGCATTGTGATAAAGACCAGCCGAACTAGAGCGGGGGTTATATGTTTCAGACGCGGCATCATAAGCAAGCATACCGCCAGCACTGTTCCTTACCACGGTCCACAGATAAATCGGAGAAAGACCGTTGTAGATAAACGGACCATCAGTGCTTCCGTTTGGCACGGCTGACGATAATGAAATACACCCGCTGTCAGGCGTCATAACAATATAATCGTAAGTGCCGGTCGCCTCTGCTGTGTCAATGTCGAAAGAATTAGCGCCCACGTTTTCAATGGCACTATCTAACACCTCTGCCGAATAATTTGTGATGTCGTACAAGTCACCCGCCGTAAACTCAGGATGATACATCCAGATAGGGCGAGAACCAGCCGTGTCGCGGTCAAACAATAAGATGCAGCAGTCGGCATTTCCAAGATTGTGCGTAATGGTCGTGTTGGCCCCGTTCGTATGCGACACGGAACCAATGGCAACCCCTGTCGCGTCACCGTTTAATACAAACCCCGTCCAATTGTTTGTGCCAGCAAGTGTTCTTACAGCTTGGTAGTCTCCCGTCGCAGATGCGCTGAAGCCGCCCCAAAAGTGTTCATTGCTGCTGTCATGTGAGAAACGAGCAAACCATGTTTCAGTTGCATCACGGTTCTTGCAGATTTCAACCCAAGACGACCAACCTGATCGTGAAGTCGCAAGGGTGGATAAAAGGTCAGCTTCTTGCGCCAGCACAACATCAAACACATCGGTATAGTCTCCAGTATCGGGCGCTGGAAGTGATTGGGTGGCGAGTGCGGAGAAGCCGGTTGGGGGTGTATAGGTGAAGCCATTAGCCCCAAAGTTGAAAGTGCCTTCATCTGTGCCGCTACCACTCGCACCAGCAGGGAAGAACTCACCAGTTGTCGGGACTTGACCCGTAAATGCTGCGTTGGTCGCGGCGGCGGGGTCGCCTGAGTTGAACCACGTTCCGTTCTTACCCCACCACATATCTCCATTATCTGCATCAAGTGCAACCATTAACACGTCGTTCGTGGTGAGTGACGATCCATACGTCGTGTTTACAGAAGCTCCTGGGTTGTACTTATTACCGTTAAACCCGTCTACACCCCAAGCATCAAAAGTCGCAACGCTTCCTCCTGTAGACCTTCTATCTCCATTACACCATCCGGCTCCAAGTCGGGAACCGCCTGTAGATAAATACGTGAACTCGTAATACCATTTACCGGAAGATACACCGATCCCACAAACGCTATACACGGCGCCTGCATCTATGGTTAGATTTCCATCTCTATAGGTTGTTTTGTTTCCAGAAGCATGAGCAAACAACGGATTGCCCGTAGCAGAGTTCCCCGCCGTGTCTTCAACGTCTGTCGGGCTGTCTGCCGTCTGGTTCGTGCTGTCGATGTTGGTAGGTGTGTAGTTATTACCGTTGCCGGAACTATCGGCCCCAAGAGAAGCACCATCGGAGAAAGCGTAGACGCCGCCGTTTGTGCCGAAGCCTGTTGACGCTTCAACCATCTGCATATTCTGTACTTGGGTATAGCTGCCATTTCCGTTGTTTGCTGTAACTGTGACACGGTAATAGGAATATGAGCCTGTCGTATCACACGCAAAGTATCTATGCTGATTTCTAAAACCAGTCCAACTTTCGCCCGTTACGGTATCAAGAGTGGTGTACGTTGATCCGTTGTTAGAGCCTTCTAAAGTCCAATCAACAATATCTCTATCGGTGTCGCCAACGGGCATAGCAATGTAGTAGCCGACAATGGTTTTTGCTGTCGGGAATTGGTACTGCCAAAAGCCGGTCGATCCAGCCATGACGTAATAGGAAGGAGCCAATGTGCCATCAAAGATGTTCCAGACTTGTGCGTTAGCTGTGGTTGTTCCAGTAACAGTTCCGCTTGGAGTAGTGAAACCCGTCATTACTGGAACTACATTACCCCCCAAGCCGTCTGCAATAGCAGCCGCAGACAATTCTTTAGGCGCAATCCAGATGCCGTCGATTTCCAAGATGTCAGAAATTGCCGGGGTCGCGCCGTCGATGAGGCGGGGGTAGGCGATGTAGCCTTCTGCAAACAAATCCGTTGCAACTCTTGCTCCGATTGAGTGTACGTTTGTGCTATTAATATCTAAGTCTTGGTTTAATGTGGGGTATGTCGCAGTAACAAAGTCTGTAATCTGCGTACCATTTACATACATTTTTACACGATCTGAGGCGGTTGCTTGAGTTGTATCAACAAGAACTGCTAAATGCCGCCATGCAGCAGGATCATTAAACTTAGCAGTTGTGTTTACATTTACTACCGCAGACCCCCCGACCACCTGAAGAAACCTAAAGGTTGGGCCGCCGGGAGCGTCAATCCCTGTCCAGTTGTTTGTGTCTGTACCCCCTGAGAAAATATCTTCACCCGTTCCAGCAGTGACCCCTTTCACCCAACAATCATACAACCACTTCTTACGGTTCCCCGCCACCGAAGGGGTGCGCGTGAAGTATTCGTTCGTGCCGTTTAGAAGGACGGCGTTTTCGAGGAGGAATTCAGCTACTCCGGTCCCTAATGCTGGGATGACAAGCATTATACAGGCTCCTCAGGGACCACTACAGGCTCCCATGTGGCATCATCAGTAACGTCAAAGGTTTGAACAGTCTCAAGGTCCATAGGGTCTACAGAGGCCTCTAGTTCATCTGATTTAGTACGGATAGCAGCTACTTCAGTCCAAATGGCTACACCAGCATCCCACATGGCCTGTTGCTCCACAGTCAAAGGAATACCATCAGCCACTTGTTTAGCGAACTGAGCCGCTTGTGCCGTAAGGTTCCGTTGTTTCCACTCAGGTACAATAGCCAAGATACGACGGTTTGCCTCAACCTTAATATCTGCTACTTTATACTTCTTAGCGTCAACCAAAGGATCAGGAGCTACATAATCAGGATCCTCAACCCATACGGCCTTACGAGTAACGACAAAGCCTTCCAAAGAGTCTACTTTACCACCTTGGGTCATTTGACCTACAGGCATCTTAGGCTCTTCAAAACGTACAATACCTACGTCCTTTAAAGCCTCTTTGGTCCAAAGGTTCACAATGTTCTTTTGATAAGCAAGATGATCTCTCTTACAAATGAACTCTACAACTTTAGTCCCTACAAAGACTACCGGAAGATCGTAGGTATTTCCTACTTTAGTGAGTACACAATACATGATTATTTCCTTACCCTACGTTCAATGATTGACCAAGATTGTACAGGTTCGTACCATCTGATCTAAAGGTAAATTCATCCTTAGCAGACGCTGTGGTCGTAAGGGTAGGGGCCGTAGCAGCAGCCCATTTGAATACAGCATTCCACGTAAGGGTCCGACTACCAGTACCATCCTGAATGACCGTGAGGTGGTAGAAGCCACCATCTACAAGATTCGTAGGGGCTCCCATGGTACGGTTATCGCCAAGGGTTACTGAGGTTACTTGATTGGCTTGAGCATCCCAAGCAATCGTAGCTGCATCAGTCAACGTAGTGGCATTAAAGTTCTGAGTGGCTGTATACTCTTGGGCTACATCAGTCTTAGCGGTATCAGCATCATAAGCTTGGACATCAGTTCCAATAGTGAGACCTAAGTTAGTACGTGCAGTGGCTGGAGTCGTTAGGTCACTAAGGTTGTCTGAAGCATTGAGCTTAGAGTTCACTGCAGTACGGACTGCTGTAAATTCAGTGTTGAAATCAGAACCTGAAATAACTTTATTAGGGTCTGAGTCCGCTAGACCATCTTTACCAGACCAACTTACTTGGATTGTATAATCACTCATTTGAATTACCCTTTTGTGCTATATTTGGCTACTGTGTAAATTGATCTCACAGACCCGTATGTGAATGGTTCTCTTGTGTCTTGCTTTTGGTTAGATAACTTCATAAAGAGTTGCTGTTGTTGCCATGTGTGTTGACGGCCCTGAGGAAATGGTTTAACTAGAGGCTTAGTCCGTCGCATTACGAGACCAAACGGCGCTCAGTGACCCAACGGGCAGCATTACGCTTACGGTCTTCCTCAGAAACTTTCTTTTTCTTTGGTTTAACCATCTTACCCGCTTTACGTACTTTACATGATTTCATTTTACTCACCAGAATTTAACCCCATGTTCTTTGTTACGTTTACGTACTAACTCTAGAAGTTTCTCACGTTCTGCATTCCATACGTCCTCAAGAGACTTAGTGCTAACCTTTGGAGCATCATCAATTAGACGTTTAATAGAACCTGTAGGGGTCCTAAGAGGCTTAGTAGAAGGACGGTATTGGCTCTCTTTACGGTTAAATAAACCACCACCAGCTACATCAAAAGGCTTCGTAGGGGCCTTAAAGAGCCTGTCATGGGTCTTGTCTTTAGGTACAGACCCTTTGGCTACATCATGCTTCTCATAGTCCCTCTCAGCAGCCTCATCAGTATCATCTTCGTGAGTTAAGAGGTCCAAAAGGTTCTTAATACGATCAGCTTCTTCATTAAACCCATCTTCACCTTTGAACTCTATAGCATTCTCTTCTAAGAATTCTTCAATGGCTTCTGGAGTGGCCTGAGGATTCGATTGACGGTAGGTATTTACCACAAGTTCATTATACAGGCCCATGATCTTATTCTTGATCTTCTCAAGTTCCATATTGTAACTTGTGTCTTCAAAACCATCTTCATAAATCATAATAAACTACCTAGCTATTATCGTACAAGTTAAGGCTGAACCGACAAACGACACTAGCAGCAGCACCACCGCCAGATGCAGTAGCAGTGAAGTAGATAACATCACGCGCTGATGCTCTAAACTTAACAGGGTCAATGATAACCCTGTCTAATCCTACTGCCGTATCAATATTATCTCTGTATATTTCATAGCGTGAATTAACAAGACGACTGAATGAATACCCTTTTATAATTACGTTTTTAGATTTGTTACTACTACTAATATTTAAGAACAAAAGCTGTAAAGCAGCAGTCTGATTAAATCCAATATGGAACATAGCTTGCTGAGTTACAGAACCCGCGGCGGGAACGACAGCTTGAACTGATCCACCTGTTGTAGCTGTAACTGTAATGGTAGCAGCATTGTAGGTTAAGCCGCCATTAAGATTAAGTGCTACCCGATTAATTCCCAAGCCGGTAAACGATGTAACATCTGAACCAGTGTTTCCGAGGGTGTGAACTGCAAGAGCCTGATTACCATCAGCATCTAAATAATAGAATACAAGTGACAGTGCACCAGTTCTGCCGAGACCATCAACTGTATTGTCGTAAGTAATGGTGAATGTAGATGCTGTAGTTATGATGGTGGGAAGATTTGGAGTTGCTGCCCAAATGATTTGCTCAGTATTCTCAGTTAGATTGTCACGGTATCCAAACTTATTCCAACTCGTTACACCACTTCTAAGACCACGAAGAACTTCATCTTGAAAGTCTGTTGGTCGGGTCGATGCGCCATCGCTGTCGAGGCCGATGCTTTGATTGTTTGGTGTGTTGGATGCGCGAAACGTGCCGAAGTAGGTGTACAGTCTTAGGTAGGTCTGAGCGTCTGTACCGTTGACGTAACGCAGCCGAAAGTATCGTGGACCTTTAACCGCTATGTGAAACTCATGGATGTTTGCGGCAACGCGAAAGCCTTGGACGGGGAACGTGCTGTCAGCGTTGATGCCATCATTTGAAAAGTCGAAGTACAAGGTGCCAGCGCCGTCAGTCTTCATGGACACCATGACTTCAGACTGGTTGTTCTGTTCCCATTCACCTGTGAACGTGGCGTCAGCAGAAAGAGGCGTTAAGGAATTATTACTTCCATCGCTAGGTATACCTTCAGCGTGGTTAATCACATGGACACCAAAGGTATCCCCTGTGATCCGGTCTACGTCAGGAGTGGTGTACTTAGCATCAGCCATTCGATCTTATACCATTTCCTTCAACTTCGTGTTGGCGAATCCAACGAGTATCTACATCATCCCATACTACAGGGGCAGAGATTACATATTTAGCCTTAGAGCCACACTCTTCACACTTTTGAGACTTTTGACGGTCTTCAAAAGAAACAATGTTATTTTGTTCATGGTCACATTTAGAACAAGTGTAACGATAAGAAGGCATGTTAACTCCTTAAGAGTAGTAGTTGAGGGTCCCCTAGAGGACTAGAGGACCCTCAGGACTACTTAGGTGGAAGGAACAACGAAGGCTACACCAGCGTTGTCACGCAACTCACCGACACCGTACAGGGTATCAGCGGTGAACAGGTCACCAAGATACTCTTGCTTGTACTGAGTCTGCGAACGGACACCCATTTGCTCAACGAGAGCCAGAGCGTCTTTGTGCATCATCAGGCCCACACGATACAGCGTGGACGTGTCAGCAGCAGTCTCAACAGGACAGTTACTGGACACAAAGACATCAATACCGTAGATGCTACCGATTTTGCCCGTCTTGATGGCGTTGCCGTCACCAATGTACTGCTGTTCCGTAAAGCGGTTAATGCCCAAGAGGTCATTAGCAGCAATCGGAGGGATAACCAAAGCACGGTTGTCCATAGGAACATCAGCGTTGTCCAACGTCAGGATCATCTTACGAATACCTGCGTCGGTGATGTCCGAACCGTTACCAGCGTTGGTGTTGGCAGTCTGGTTATAAGCCGTCGTGCCATCACCACCGATAACAGCAGCAGCCCAAGTGTTGGCACCTTTGGTACCACCTTGGAGCGACTCTGCTTGGATAAACAGGTCATCGTCAACCTGCGTAGCCAAAGCGTAACCTGCATCGTCCGTGTAGAAGCGACGGAGCGACTGAAGAGCTTGGACTTCTACGATGTCTTCGATGACAACCGAATATTCGTAGTGCTTGTCGATGCTCAGGTTAACAACAGAGTGGGTATCACCCTGCAGCGTAACTTGCGTGTTAGCTGCTTTAACGTTAGCCGAACCACGAACAGGCGCAGGGATGTGAATCGTGTCACCCTTTTTGCCACTGTGGTTGATCTTCGTAACAAGGTTACCAAGAACCAAGTTCTTTTTGTAACCAGCGATGACTTCATCCGACCAAAGTTCTGGAATGAAGTTTGCAGCAGTCGTAACTGTCTGCCCGTTAGTACCCAAAGCCATTGTTATATCTCCTTAATCTTTAGGTTATTTAACCCTACCATCAGCATAGGCTTGAAGAATTTCATCCTGTAATGCCTCATATCGGTTAGGGTCAGTTGCTCTTAGTCTGATTAAATCAGCCCTACGATAAGTTTTCTTACCTGCTGTGGATTCAGCAGAAGACCGGGAAATAGATTTACCTGCCTTCAAAGCCCCTTCACGTTTAACAGTCTTTTGGGCCTCTGCTGCATTAGTGTTGGTGATTAATGAACGCTCTTTATACGTCCCAATCAACTCTACTGCTGCATTTAGGTCGTAATTGTGTGCAGAGACATAAAGCTGTGTGCGAATAGGGCTAGCCTGTACCCACTCCTGAAACTTTGGATCACTCACGATCTGCAGATAGTCAGGATGCATCTTTTCGAGTTCCTGAGTTGTAGCGTGGGCTTTTTGGACCTTTTGCTGCTCTTCAAACTCACGAAACTTAGGATGCTTTTCGATGGCCTTGTTAATGGCTACATTAGGGTCATCATAAAAGTCAATCTCTTCTTCCTCTACTGAGGAACTAGCTCCGCGTTGACTAGTGGTAAGTTGTTGCTTCAGAATTTCATCAGTAAGCTTACGTAGCTCACCAATCTCCTGACCTTTCCGACCTAATTCTTTCTCTAGGTTCTCATAAGAGTCTAGGATTTCCTTAGTAGATTTACCCTGAAACTTAGCGGGAAGTTCTGGTTCTTCCTGTTCTTGAGGTTGTTCCTCTTCAGGAGCCTCTTCAGTAATGTCCGAGAATGCTTCCGCTTCTTCCAACGTTTCTACTGGTTCTTCAACAACTACACTATTCATAATACTGATCTCCGTCCTAAGATTATGGAGTTATAACAAAGCTGGGATTAGATTATTCTAATTGATCCAGCGCGAATTTGGTGGTTTCCTCTAGATTGATCATCATATTAAGGATATCCACCTGACCTCTCCGTAAGAAGAGGGTTCTCTCATCGTCTATGTTTTGAATGTTCTCAAGTGACTTAGCCATGGCGGTTAACTCTTTGCTAAAGATCGACCATGCTTCACTGGTGAACAAATCTAGACGTTTTTCTAATATCTCTTGGTCACTCATCATTGTGAGGACCCTCTAGCTTTAGCTAAGTTAAGGATAGTCTCTGAGCGAAGGTGTTCAACCTCAGGGATATTACGCATGGTCTCAGACTCAATGTTCTTAGAGGACATACGCATATTTTCAATCTTAGCCATCTTTTCAGCTAGTTCAAACTGCTTCTTAATCATTGTGTCTTCAGATTGCTTATCGTCAACTTCAGACTGCATCTTAGCTGCCTGAGCCATATCCTTCATGACTCCAGCCTTCATCTCTTCGATCTCCATCTGAAGCTTCATAAGCTCCAACTGCTGTACCATCTGCTTCAGTTGTGCCTCCTGAGGGTCAGGCTGCATCATCTGCTGTACTGCCTGTTGGAGTTGTTCACGATTAGACATAGAGCTATTCTCAAAGATAGACATAAGCAAGATAGAAAAAGTAGGAGTACCTGGCTGAGTCATGGAGAGCAATTGGATCATTTGGGTCATCTCAAGCTCTTTAGCCATAATGCCCATGCTCGAATATGCTTTAAACTTGTAGTCACCCGTAGGATAACGCTCAGGATTAAACTGCATATAACGCCAAGCTGCCTTCATGATCAACGGGATCAGGAAGTTCTCTTGGAAATTCATAATAGTACGCTTCTGACGCTTAATAGAAGCTGCCTGAAGCATTGACATACCGGAAGCCGTACTGTTCCGTGGGTTACTGAAGTTACTATTGGCACTATCCATAGCACCAGTACCCATTTGGACCATACGTTCTAATTCTGCAGCCTCAGTAAACGTACTATTAGACAAGGAACCAAAGTTAAGAGGCATAAGGGTCTGACGAGGATCACCGTTAGTCAGGATCGTCTTACCTGCCTTAACTTCAAACTTAACGCCACGGGGGAGACGAGTAGCATCTACGCCCATCATTGGGTGAGTCGTAAGTGCCAGAGCGTCAATCCGCGCCCGTAGCTCCGCATCAAGGGCCTTTTGTGGATTGTAGCCCTTCTCTGCGATCCCACGGCCCCAAAACTTATTAGGGACACGATCATGCTGGTAGGCTACAAAAGGACGATCACCCATCAAGTAGGGGTTACGGACAGCCTTAAGGACCACACCATCATTAGCAATCACTACACAAGCTTCTACAAGCTCATCTTCGTCGTAATCAAACTCTTCCGTCATGGAAGACTCTTCAGTATCAAGGAACTTAGCTGGTACACGTCCCCAATACTCAGTAATTTTAACTTTATCGTCATCATTAGATGAGCTTAGGTCTTCATCTTCAAACCCAAAGTCTGCTTTATCATAGGAGCCAATAGGTTTATCTTCATAAGCACCACTATTAATCATCTCCATGATCTCATACTTAGGCTTAATCACGATCTGAGCGACACCAAGGGCCTCATCAATCGAAGTGGCCGTAGGGTCAATCACGAACTCCTTAGGCGTAAGGGCCTCTACCTTAATACTGATGATATCTTGTTCTTGAATGACAGTATCAGTGGTTAGGGTGTCTGGAATGTTAATCTCTTTAAGGGTCTTACGGACTTCCTCTACGACATTCAACTTAGCAATACCTGTGCCGTAGATAGCACCATTAAGAAGAGCCTCTACAATGGCATCTTTAACCTTAGTACGCTCAAGGTCCTCTTGAAGGTTCATCTTGACTACTTTAATGTCCGTAGGGTCTTGATCAGCGACATCATCACGTAGATCAAACCATTGTTCACGTCCAAAGATAGCCTCTTCAAGCTCGGATACTGTGGACTCAATGGCTTGTTGGGTAGCTGGAGAGATCAGTTTAGAGTTCTCTGAGGCCCGCATACGGTCAGTTTCAGACCAAATACCACGCCAGATACGATAATACTCATCCCACTTGTCAAGATAATTGACATTACGGTGGTCTTCCCATTGTGTAACACGCCCAATGATCCACGCACTTAAGGTGGCCTTAGGGTCCATGTAGGCTAGCTGATCAGTATCCTGAGACATTATCTAATGGTTCCCACTCTTCTAAGTCAATTGATTGTGCAAAATCAGATACACTAACTTGGTCTATGTATGCCAGAGAGTCCAAAAGGTCATCATGTGATAGCCTACTAGGAAAGTCTAACATCTGTGTCACAAAGTCGTGGTTCCAATCTGCCTTTCTTAGTTTAATTTTCTTACGCTCTAGACGACCCTGTAAGGCCCATACAATACGATCCTGCTTCTTTTGGCCCCCATGGGTCACGTCAGTGATATTAATCCACTTCCCACGGGTTCTCATGAGGTCCTCAAGGTAAGGCATAATGGCATTCTTTAGTGCGCCAGCCTCAATCCCCACGGTGGTCGCTGTAACATCCTCTGCTGCATCTAATATCTTCTCTGCAGTCTCTTTAATACCCCACCTACCGTGTAAAATATCCTTCACATACCATTCGTCTTGACTAATCTTTACGACTGATATTGCAGTCTCGTCAAGTTTAGAACTCTTTAGTCCTCGTTCTTTATCAGCTTTCTCAAAACCAGCAGGGTCAACAGAAATAACATAGTTCCCTGAGACTATCTTATCATCATCGAAGTATGAGTCATCAACATATTCAACCCATTCTTCTTTAAACACACCACCACTAAAGGACTCAAAAGTGGCTTCAAACTCTTGACGGAAGGCCTGAGTAGACATATTCCGTTTAGCTGCTTCAATCTCTTTAGGGTCTAAGAAGGAGTTATCTGTTGAGTTAAACTGGAATGCTTCCCAATCGTCATACTCTTCCTTATGTGCATCCACCCATAGCTTGTAGAAGTGGTTCTTACCTGCAGGGGTACCAATGAATAAAGCACCACCCTTAACGTCTGCTAGTGTAGGCCTTAGGATCATTTCCCACACTTCAGGCTTCATAGAGGCATATTCGTCCATAACTACATACGAAAGACCTACTCCCCGAAGTGTGTCGGGCCTATCCGAACCCTTGAGATATATCTTACGGTCATTGACTAGCGTAACCGTAGCAGTGTTCTCATGGGTAGATTTGATCACCTCACTTCCAATGTCCTTTAGGATGGCCCAAAGGATATCCTTAGCTTGTTGAAATGTGGGAGCTACGTAGAATACATCCTTATCTTTAGACTGTAGAGCCTTAATAATTAATATCCACGCAGCGAGATAACTCTTACCAAATCGTCGGCCACATGAGGCCACTTTAAATCGTGCAGGGGACTTGAAGATTTCCATTTGGGCATCGTGTAGTGAGACATTAATGTCAGTCATCTTCTACTTCACTATACTCAGCCTCTATGGTCTTAAATTCCTTCTCTTCCCTCTTCTCAATAGCTCTTACGCTCTCAACAATGATATTGATCCCAAGGTCTTCATGCTCATGTTTAATTTCTACTGCCTTAGAGACCGGAATGATTCGATCAAGACACATCTTCAAACAATGGCGGTCACCTTCAAGAGCTAGACCTATCACCTTCTCTACAATCTCAGGCCCTTTAGAAGACATCAAATCCCTAGACAGTTTAGTATATTTATTTACTGAACCTTTAGGGCGACCCTTGGGATTTAAAGAAGGCATACCTTTATAGAAATCAGGATTACCTTGCTTCTTTTTAGAAGACTCATCTTCATTCATTGTCTTTTTCCTAATTAAGGGAGACATAACACACTATAGAATACTTAAGTGGATTAAGGGTTAATAAGTGAATAATTTAAGGAAAACTAAAAGGTTAATTCTTAAAGGTTCCACTTAGGTTATCTTAAGAGTACTTAAGTTAACTACTCAATATAATATATTATAGCATATTTTAAGACATTAGTCAATAGGGTAACTAAAGATTCCCCTTTGGTATTCTACCCCGCGACCCCAAAAGTCAAGCATTAAAATTACTTCAGGCCTATTAAATTTCTATAATTCCCCTCTTTTATTCTCTTGTGGTCTTTTGTGGTCCTGAGGGGTCCAAATCCTGTCTCATGTGGGCCTGAGAGTATATAAAAATAAACTGAATACTTCTAGGGTCCCCCCCATGGCCGCATATGTCCACAAAAGGGCCAATGGGTGTGTACCATAGGTAAACAGTTGGCACGATTACTGCATAGGTGCAACATGTGTGCCACTTAGGACCACATAGGTATGCATGAGACGCATAGCAGCCATGCAACCTATGCATACCTAAGGGGCTTGAGTGGTCATGTGTGGTCCTGAGAATACCTGAGGGAAAGAGTACATGAGTATGGTATATTGAGACCCTTAGGACCACCTGAGTACACCTGAGTACACCTGAGCATAGCCTATATATAATGTATACATAGGACCACAACGGAACACCTGAGTAGATCATAACACATAAATTAATTTCTTAGATCATGCTAAGTTATTGATATTAAAGGAAACAAAATGCTTGTATCCTAAGATAATCTCTGTATTATGGTGAAAGTTAATCAACAGATACACAAAGGAACACATTATGTATATCTACACCTTAGAAATCGACCGGAACATTTGTGATATAAATGATGCTGCTAATGTATGGAATTATACACCTTTCAGTAGCTATAAGAAGGCATTGGTACAAATCGAACATATTCAATCTAGCGGTTCTAATGTGTTTCTTCTATCGTCTAAGCTAGCTACTATGACGTCATGGTATGACGAAGGCGGTAATCGTATGGCTATTATGCGGAACAAGGTGTATTGATCATGGAATATCATACGAGCATTCGAGAAACATTGTTGCGTGTCGGTCCTTTTGTCTACTATGTACAACGGAATAGACGGACTAAGAAAGTTATTAGACGTGAGTTTCACTGGGTAAGAAGGGGTTGACTTATAGACTATGGTGGTCTAAGGACTACCATAGTAATAAGTTAAACCTTAAAGGACTAAACGTAATGAAGTCATTAGAATTTATCATGTTGACATTCGGATATCTGTTATTTATATTCGGCCTTGTTGTTGTCTTCTTATTTCTGATAGGGTGAATGATATGTCTAAGTATAAATTGTTAGGTGTCGGAACAAACGCTAAGACCGTTAAAGGTGATGGTTCTGAGTACCTCACGGCCATCTTATATATGGCCCCTTCTAAGCTTGTTGAAGGTGTCAACATGTGCCCTATGGCCGCTATAGCAGGATGTGAGGCTGCATGTCTCTATAGTGCAGGACGTGGTGCATTCAACAGTGTACAACAAGCCCGCATTCGTAAGACTATGTTGTATCGTGATGATCGCTCAGGCTTCTACGATACTCTACGTAAGGACCTGAGTAAGTTTCAGGACTATTGTGTCAAGAAGGACATTACACCTGTTGTACGTCTAAACGGTACCAGTGATCGTGACTTTATGGCTATCATGCGTGAATATCCTTTAATTCAATTTTATGACTACACTAAGGTGTTGAATAGGGTCTATAAGGATATCCCTGATAACTATCATATCACGTTGTCTTATAGCGAGGCTTCGCATGAGTACGCTCAGGACGTTATAGATACCGCTAAGGACCGGAAGGTAAACATAGCGGTAGTCTTTAGGTCCGCTCAGGATATCCCTAAGACATTCAAAGGCATGCCTGTAGTAGATGGCGATAAGGATGATCTACGCTTCTTAGACCCTCAAGACCAGTCTTATGTGGTGGCATTGTATGCTAAGGGGTCCGCTAAGAAGGACGATAGCGGCTTTGTAGTAGACGTGAAATAAGGAGAATATAACATGCTAGACCGTAAAGAAGTCTTTAATACTTTATATGCTGACCTATATGAGGAACATTATGAGGATTGTATTAGTGAAGGTATAAGTGAAATTGAAGCGGAACAATTAGCGGAAGAATATGCTGATGATAATATAGATAACGCTTGTGTTGATTATTGGGCGGATTATGGTGATTATCTATATGAAAAATCACGTGAAAGGGATATGTAATGACATTAACAGTGTATCTTCTAGCCTTAGGGGCCTATAGTGCGTGTCTTATCGTACTAACATCCTTTACAGGTTATAAATGGTTTACCACACTGCTATTGTGGGCAGGACTAATCGCAGCCAGCCCCTTGTGGATACCTTTAAGCCTTGTATATGTTGTTTGTAATGGTCTATACCGTCGATTTAAGAAGGCCTAAGTTATGTGGGTGTTAGTGTTCTCTATTGTAGCGTCTTACGTCGCACAAGGGTCTATGATCCCATATAAAGCCGATATACGTTTAACCTTTAATACGTATCAACAGTGTTCTACGTATAGGCTTGAGCGTATAAAGAAAACTAACGTTTACATTAAACCTTGTGTATTATTGGAGAATAAAAACCATGAGTAAAAACCTGTTGTCTAAGAGTGTTAGTTTTGAGGCCCCTTATGCCATCTTTGAGGGTGTAGGTCCTTTCGGTGTCACTGAAATTAGACTACTCAAGACCTATCAGACACCTAAGAACGAATTAGATAACACCTACGCTAGATGGTTCATTGCCGCTAAGTCAGACATGACACACGGCGGTATTGATATGGGTGATGATTACGTAGACACTACTGTACGCGGTCTTACGTTGACTTATGCCAGTGAAGAGTTTAAAGAACAGTATTGGGAGACCTTAAGTAGTCTTAAAGAAAAGGCGGGTTTTCGTACTTACACTATATTAGAAGAGGACTTAGAATATGCTAAATGAAGAAGTAGAACATGAGACCCTAGAGGCCTTATGGGAACACGAGTTTCAGTATATGCCTATGCATGAGGTAATTAAATTAGCGAAACAAGCTTACATCTTTAAACTTCATGCATTTCCGACAGGTAAATTACAAGATTATGTCTTACGTACCTTACCTATCAGTGATCTATAGAAAGGATTAAAATCATGCGTTGTAAAGTATGTGATAAAAGGTTGACAAAAGAAGAAAGCGTAAAGAAAGACCATAAAGGCAATGGATTTCTAGATACCTGTTCGTCCTGTATGGGTGAAATTTATTATTCTAATTCGCAATTTGAATTCGATCTATGGGTTGACAAGGCGAAAGAAGACCTATAGAATACTTAAGTGGTCCTAAGGGATATCCTTTAAGTTATATCTTAAAGTTAATACCTTAGGACCCTTAGGACCCTTAGGACCCTTAGGACCCTTAGGACCCTTAGGACCCTTAAGACCCCTTAGGACCCTTAAGAAGGACTAGAGACAATGAAGTATAACGGGTGGGTTGAAGTCTTAGACGTAATGGACCCTAAGGGGCCTATAGATAACTTTATTGTAGGTCTTTTTAAGTTGACGTTATGTTTTTTAGTGTGTATGATTTTGTTAATCGCTTTTTATTTCTCAGTCACATAAGGTGAAGGTTATGTCTAAAAAGAATAAAGCTAACCGTAAGGTTAAAGACCCTGTTAAGGTCAACATGGATAAATTCCATAGGCCTAAGGCCTTTAAGTCTACTAAGGTCTTGTTGGACACTAAAGACGTAGACCGTGAGTTGTACGAATATTTAGAAGGTTATGATCATGCGGAATAAATGGGAAATTGTTAGTGAAGTCTATGAAGATGGTTCCTTTTGTAGTGATTGTGAATATTACGATAAGTATGGTGACTGTAGACTACTCACACAAGGCCATATGGTGGCTGAGTATTGTTTAGGTTGGGATACTTGGATGGAACATGAGGAGAAAGAGGAGAAGGACTGTGAGTGACTTTGTGAGGGACCTAAGGGCTCATAAAACTATGAGTCAGTTTCTAACTAAAGAGGACTTGTATCAATCTCTTAATGATGATAGGTTAAAGGCAGCGGACAGGGCTGCGGAGCGTGTTATGGAGCGTAGGCCGTTGCCTAATTTGTCCGACAACGGAAGCCCGAAACAAGCGCCCTCGAAACCGGACGCGAAGGCAAGGGATAACCGGCGTGATTAACTTCTGGACGAAGCGGGTCTATTCAAGGCTTGAGGTTTGGATTGTTATACCGACTATCGGCTTTGCTTTACTGGACCTGATAAAATATCTGATTTCGTAAACGAGCGAGGTAAGGGCATGAATTGGGACCACACATACAGACAGCTTGAAAAAGGCGAGTTTATAAAAGCCACGGATGAATACCTTGAAACGGATCATCCTTGGCACGGTGGAAATGATTGGTGGAGACAAGCGCCGCCACACATGAAAGGGCGTAAAGCGTCCGATCCGAATTGTCCGGCGCATACGATTTATCGCCGTAAGATTAACGCCGACTAACGAGGCTATGGAGGGCAATAGAATGGAGACAAGATTTAGCAGTAAAGTTCCGGCAGATCATGCGGTCTGTATGCCGTCGATGGTATCCGTAAACCTTCGCAGTAAATATGAAGTGCCTGACGGAACAAAAGTCATGGTTTTTAATCCTGCGAACATCCCAGACATTGAAGCCGCTATCACTAACAAGAACGCGAACGCATAAGAGCGAGGTAAGGGCGATGGAAAAAGGTGACTACGTTCTGGCGACCAAGTACAGCGATGGAGACCCTGGCGATCATTGGTGCGTCGGCTTCTATGATCGCGTTTTAGATAATGTCGGCGGCGTTGAGCGACACATGGTTACTGATGATAAGGGCAACCAGTTTCGCGGCAACGGGTTTCGCCGCGTAGCAAAGATTAGCGCCGAGCGTGGCGCGTACTTATTGGAGAACGCCAAGACAATCGACATTGGTAGTCGGTCTGTCTGGTGGTGGAAACGCACTCGCATGAGTGCCGAATAACGAGCCTATGGAGAGCATGAAATGCAAAACGGATATATCGACATACCCGCCGATCAAGCAGTCAAGTACAGCGCCGATTTAAAAAAGAAGGAAGGTGTTTGCAAGGTGATGCCCCGCGCCCGTTTCTCTTTTATGGGTGATGGCTCTATTCAATACGCTGGATTGGTTTGTAGTTCATTAGATATGGCCGGTGACGCAACTGGTATCGGTGCCGGATCATGTAAAAACTGCATCCTATAAAAGAGCGAGGATAGACACATGATTGATAAAGTCTTTATAGTTTTTGAATACGACGGTTATGACTACGCAGGTGTCAAAGGTATCTTTGCGTATCGTCATGATGCTGAAGTATTTCAAGAGACCCTTACGGCCTCTGATGATGGCATGTGGTATTCATACTTCATCAGGGAACATGAGGTTAACTACGCACTAAAAAAAGAACACGTTGTGAAAAAAGTTGTTGACGGGGACATTTATCCTCTATAGAATACTCTTGTAGCTTGAAGGAAAGGACTACACACTATGACGCAAGTACAGTTAATCGAAAAACATCTTGACTCTGGTAAAGGTTTGTCGCACTATGAAGCCATGAACCTCTACCGTATCGCATCACTCTCTCGTCGTATTAACGACCTAGAGGGTCAAGGGGTTCAGATCAAACGTGAGACCCGTAAGGATATCACTGGTCGCCGTTACACCCGTTATTCAAAAGCAGCCTAAGGAGCTTATAGATATGATTTTAGAAGGTACTGTAGCATTTTGTAACCTCGCTGAGACTGAGCGTTACAATGGTCAAGACACTGGTAAATACTCTGTCGTTCTGGTGATGGATGATGAAGATGCAGCTACCC
>Ga0136655_1000079_pt1 | contig 38946 bp, 33 predicted proteins | sample CPBDNA_2_FD_94863 | JGI IMG/M metagenome (GOLD analysis project Ga0136655, IMG submission 94863) | Freshwater to marine salinity gradient microbial communities from Chesapeake Bay, USA - CPBay_Spr_15_0.8_DNA (version 2) | ecosystem: Environmental > Aquatic > Marine > Coastal | place: USA... | reverse complement strand
TAGTCGAAAAGCTAAAAAGTTCTTATGACCATATTTGGATTGTGTCTTCTGATAAAGATTTAATTCAGCTAGTAGATAGTAATGTTTCAATCTTTAATATATTTAGCAGAAAAGAGATTACTATTGATAGCCTGTATGATGATTTAGAGCTAACGCCTTCTGAATTTATGCTGTCCCGTATTATTGAGGGCGATAAAGGTGATAATATTATAGGTATTGAAGGTATAGGCCCTAAGCGTGCGCAGTCGTTAGCTAAAGAGTATAAGACGCTAGACAGTGTTCTAAATGCTCTACCTATCAAAGGTAAGGCTAAATATATTCAAAATCTAAATGCAGGTAAAGACAAGCTTATTAGTAACGAAAAACTAATTAACTTAAAAGAATATAATCAGCTAGCAATTAGCGCATCTAAAGAAGAAGACGTGCTTGAAGAGCTAAGTAAGTTTTGAGGTATTAATGATAAGAGCAATTTTAGCTTGTGATATGCAGCTAGGCATAGGTAAAGACGGCTCCCTTCCTTGGCCTAAAAATAAAGAAGATTTACTATGGTTTAAACGCAGTACTGAAAACTCTATAGTGGTTATGGGCAGGAATACTTGGGATGACCCTAATATGCCTAAGCCCTTACCTAACAGATACAATATAGTAATATCGGATAGAGAATTAGATGCCTTAGGCGCACAGCCTAACGTATTAGTACCTAGGCAGTCTGCAAAAAAGATAATTAAAAGCATAACAGAAGATGTATGGGTTATAGGAGGTGGTAAACTTTTTGAAGAGTTATGGGATACTATAGATGAAGTATGGATTAGCTTTATCTCAGGAGCATATACTTGTGATACCTTTGCCCCATCTTTAAAAACTTTTGATTTATTTTATAGAGAAATAGATTTAGACAAACAGTTAGATATCAGGAAGTACAGACGATGCGACAATACTTAGAAGCTCTAGAATATGTTTTGGACAATGGAGAGACGGTTGATGATAGAACAGGTACGGGCACAAAGTCAGTATTTGGGTACCAAATGCGCTTTGACCTCTCGGCAGGTTTCCCAGCAGTTACAACAAAAAAACTTGCATGGAAAGCAGTCGTCGGAGAACTTCTTTGGTTTCTTGAAGGAAGCACAGATGAACGAAGACTGGCTGAACTCACATATGACAAAGATCGAACAGAGTTGGTTGGAAAATCTACAATCTGGACTGCAAACGCAGACAAACAAGGCAAAGACCTCGATCATGAACACCACGACTTCTATAAAGGGCTTGGACCGATTTACGGCTATCAATGGCGTAACTTCGGCGGTTTCGAGTCACACAGAGGAACAGACCAGATCGAATGGCTTATCAACGAGATTAAAACCAACCCAGACTCAAGACGACTTATTCTCTCAGCATGGAATCCTAACCAGCTTGATGCTATGGCACTCCCGCCATGTCATATCCTCGCACAGTTTCGTGTATACAACGGTCGCTTAAGTTGTCAGCTATATCAACGTTCTTGTGACTTAGGACTGGGCGCAAACTTTAATCAAGCGTCCTATGCTTTACTAACTCATATCCTAGCTAGAGAGTGTGAACTAGATGTAGGAGACTTTATACATACTATAGGTGATGCTCATATATATCTTAATCACATAGATGCTATTAAAGAACAGATTAAAAGAGAACCTTATGATTTACCGGCTCTTCGTATTGATGAAAACTTTAACCTACCAGATAGAATAAAAAATGGTATGAGGTTAGGTGATGTAAAGTTATTTGATCTGATAAACTACACGCATCATTCACCTATATTTATGCCTATGGCTGTTTAAAATCAAAAAAAAACCCTGTAGGATTAATCCTACAGGGTTTTTCAGTATTTTTTAAAAAAGGCGTCTACTTGGACGCCTTTTTCTTTTTTGGTTTTTTAATAGGTTTCTTTTTACCTACACTCTGCTTAAACACTTCAGCGGCTATCATGGTTTCTTAGTCTTAACAGTACCTGTAATAGGGTTTTTTAATTCTTTTACTGTTACTTTATCACCATCGCGGTAAAACTTTTCTGTTTTACGCTTTACTTCAGGGTCATAAGCTTCTCGCAGACCATATCTATTATCACCTATAGTAATAGTAGATCCTGCGCGTTGATTAACTCCTGCTATAGATTTAACCATTAACCTCTACCAGGTTCTTTGATAAAGCGACCACCCATACCTCCAGTTACATTCTCACTAGCAGTAGAAACTTTACCCGCAAGAGAGCCGCGAGTGCCAGCTTTAGTAAATGAACGGCTGTGACTTACATCACCTATATATGTAGCGCCTTGATTTACGTACCCTTCTGCGCCTTTTAGAACTTGATTAGGTCCTGCAGCGCCAGCAGAACGATTATCGTCCGACCCTTTAAAGCTAGTACGTTGAGAGCCTCCCATAGCAGTTTTAGGGGCAGATTTAGAATTTTTTACCAGCTTTAGCTCTTCGGCTATTCCAGTAACTTGTTTTTTAATTAGTGCCATAAGTTTATCTCCTTAAATTATGATATTAGTGCTAACACTGTTTCAGTATTATTACCTGTATTTGCTCCGCCAGAGGTAGATGCTCTTACTGTAACTGTTAGTTCAGCAGCTCCGCCACCAGTACCCGGCTGAAAATAAGCATTAGCACTAGTATTAAGTGCGGAATAGTTTACGCTAACGTTAGCATTAGCTACAATTGCTTGGTCTACTCCAGTAGCATCGCAGAAATCTAAAACTAGTTGAGTTGCAGTACCTACAGTAGCTAACTCAGCATTGTGAGATACGGCGTGTTCTGCATTAGAAAAGACACAACGACTAAACTGAAGTTTAGTAGCTGCTGCACCTAGTTTAGTTACGCAAGAGGTGCCCGAAGTAGCAGTAGCGTTAGACCCTATAAAAGTTATGTTCTCCGCAGTTATATTACCTGATGATGTATTAGCTAAAGACATATCCCCATTGATAATAATTTCTTCTCTATCTCCCATACCTATTATAGCTAGGTCAGACCATGCTACATTGATTGGTGCTGTGTAAGTACCTGGGTATAAAAGAATAGAAGTATCGCCTTGTGTTAGTATAGAAGTAGGTATAACATCTAACGTGCTAAAATTTGCAGTGCCGTCTGTGCCTACTCTATAAGTATTTTTACTTGACATAATCTATTTCTCCTTAGTAGTTAATATATGTATATTATTGCAGAATAATGACTTTCTGTCAAAAATTTATTTTTTGCTTTTTACTCTAGGCTTTCTCGCAACATTGAGCGCAATAGCTACTGCTTGCTTACGTTTAGCTTCTTCGTAACTTATACCTGAATTTTTACTTAGCGTTTTTATCGCTTTAACACGTTTACTACTAGGTTTTTTCACTAATTCTCTTATGTTAGAAGTTATTGTTTTTTTAGACTTGCCAGATTTTAAGGGCATAATATAAATCTCCTTTGTTATATTTTAAGACCATTTTAAATAATAAAAAGAACATATAGCAGATAATTTACTATAAGAAACGCCTGATACAGGGTTCAGGTCTACCCCTCCACCATTAACACCTAAGTCAAATTTACCGTCTAAAGAACCTGGCTGGGTAAGATCTAGTGCTGCAGCAACAGTGACCATATGGCTAGGAAAAGTTACTGCTGTCGGTATATCTCCAGCAACTTCTTTAGTAATCGTAAGCGTATTTGGGTTTGGGCCACGTACTAAAAATAAATAAAATTGACCTCCTCGATTACCGTATGAGGTGTCTACATAGGAGAAATCAAAATTCATACCGGTAGGTACTGAGAATATAGTTACGCGACTATCTTGACCATCACTATTAAGAGTGAAGCTACCGCCGTCAGTATAAAAATGAGAAATACCACTTATAGTAGGTATAGCAGGTATAGGGTTGTCTGTACTAGTACTAAAACTTGTCTGTACTACTACAACCCACCTATTACTTGCAGGTGTTCCAATTTGGTAGGTAGTAGTAAGTGCATCTGCCATGCCAGCATCCTCATAATACGCTAACTGTTCTCCTTCTACTTTAGTAGCTTTAAAAAAAGTTGGAAACGGAAAAGTCACTGTAACGCCTCAATATTAATAGAAGCAAAGCCGTTTAGTTTTGTAATATACGCAAAGAAAGAATGGCCGTTTGTCGTAGTAAAAGCACCGCTTGAAGCAGCAAAACCGCTTAAAGTTACTGCTCCAGCACTAGCGTTATTAGTAACTTGTATAATTATAGTATAGTCCCCAGAGTAAGTAGGAGCGCTAAGAGTGAAGGCCCCGCCATTTATAATTATTTTCATATTACCACCTAAAGGAGTAGGTGTATAGCTGCCGCTAGTCTTAGTACCATCGTTAACAGCAGTAGTAGTATAACCAGCAGTAAGTACGTCGTCAGTACTTGAAGTAACTCTATTATTTAGTTGATTTTGTATAGATGAAGTAACACCATTAACATAATTAAGCTCGGTAGTAGATAGAGTAGCACCGTCTAATATATTTATCTCCGCAGCACTAGCTGTTATTGTCGTGCCACCTATACTAATAGCACCAAGTACGTCTAAGCCGTTGTTATTAACAAACACTCTAGTAAGATTTTGTGTTCTAAAATGTAGAGCATCCGTGGCATGGTTATATATCACGCCACCAACACTTTCATTAGCTGCATCACCAAAATATATTATACTATTGCTACTAGAAGAGCCCGCGCTTCTTATTAAAAGTTTAGCCGAGTCTGCTATAGTAGACCCTCTGGAGATTATTCTGGTAGTAGAGCCAGCAGCACCTTCAACTTCTAATTGATTAATAGGACTATTAGTACCTATAGCAATCTGGTTTGTAGCTAAAAATCTAATAGCAGAAACACTCTGACCTGAAAAAGTAGCATTGTCATTTAAGCCAATACTATAACCTAAGGGTGCTCCTACGTCTAAAAACCCTGTTGTAGAACCTGCACTAACAGTATTACTAACACATAAATATAAACGAGCATTACTAGATAGCCCTGGCGTTTCAGAAACTGTCGCTACTAGTTCTCCTATTTCGTAAGAAGTAGCATTAGCTCCTAGAGCAACTATACCGTTTTCTATTCTGTTTCCTATACCTACTCTAGTAAAATTACCCCCAACTGGGGATGATTTTACGTGAACAGAGTCTGATATATACAAAGCATTAGTAGAGGCACTGCGGTATAACATACCGTCAACTTCCCCTATAGTAACGCCTGCTGCTGTTATATTAATATTTGTGGGTGTTGCTTTAGATTTAAAATTAGTCAGCACAGAACGTAGTGAATTATTGACGTGACCTCTAGCAGCATTTAACGATGTACCTGCCGTAGGCTCTATGTATGTGTTTGAGTTAGTTAAAGGCATGTATTAAACTCCAATCGCCGTTATCATTATATTTGCAGAACTATTAGCAGGATACTCTCCAGAGCCGTCACTAGCAAATAGTTTAAAAGAAGCTTGCTGATTTGATGCAGCAGTAGTTACTACTAGCACAGTATTAGATTCTGCGTTTATTTGGTCTAAAACTGTATATGAAATTACAGGGCGTGAGGTAAAGTTAGCAGAAGCATAGTCAACAGTAGTAGGAGAACTAGAGTATACTACAGTATTGCTATACACTGTTTGTTCTTTATCCACAGTATATCTAAATTTATCTAGTGTAAAGTCAAACTCATCAGGTCTTTTATTGACCACGTCATACTTAATTTGAAAATGTCTAAATGTTTTTGTTCCTGCCTCATAAGGTACAAAGCCCTCATTCACGCTACTACCTACAAAAGCAGAAACATTTACATTCCCATTCGCATAGTAAACAGAATCGGCTGCAGAGGTCCTAACACTGATTTGGCTAGTTAAAGCCCCTAAATCTCCAGAAAAAGTTGTAGCTGAGCCTGTATCGCTATACTGAGTAAAATTAACTAGAGTATAAGTGGAGCTACTACTAGTGATATTAGCAAAAGCATTTCCACCAGTAGGAACGCCATTAGCATGGTAACTCGCCCCCAAAGCTATAGCGTTAGCATTAATAATCCCAGCAATAAGAGCGTAAGAATTAGCATTAGAAACATCTCCGGTATACTGGCCGTGATTCCATATGCCCCAAACATTACCGTTTGCAGGGCCTGTCATAATAGTTTTATTATTTGAATCGTACCTGGTTACGGGGCTGCTTATTATATTTCCTATCCCGGTAAAAGAGCTATCTAAAAGTACATTAGCATATGCCTCTGAATTATTAAATAAGCTGCTATACTTAACCTCTAGGTTAGCACTTATGTTACCTGGCCAGGGGGTGGCAGGCTCTCCTGTCATTACTGATGGAACGACTTGCCCGACTTGTCCGAAACCAGCAGGATTATTACCGGACCAAGTAATACTATTATTACCTACATTATACCCAGTACCTGATAAGTTGTTATTAATCCAGAGTCTGACGGAGCCTGTAGCTGTATTAATATCCCAAGATACTGCATGGTAATTATTATCTTTAGGAAAACTGGTGACATCTAATACAGTAGAGTTAGCAGTACTTTCTTCTAGCTCAAGTATTCCTGAGCCTGTACGTAATCTTAGTACTGTACCAGACTCTCTCAAACCTAAGTAAGTACCGTTATTTGAGCCTCCAGCTTCAAATAAGCACCCGTCTGTGGGTACTTCGGGAAACTGAACAAACGCCCTAAACGATACGTTATTTGAACTATGTGGCAGAGCCCCTAAATCTCCCGGTATATAGGTTTCGTCGAATAGCCACGAAGGCTCAGAAACACTTTCTAAAAACTCTTCATGCTGGTCATTAAAGGTAGACTGTACCTCTTGACTAGTTTCTACATCTATGCCTATACTACCAGTCACTACTTGTCCAAAATCTCGAATTTGTGTTATATAATAAGCACTAGAATCAGCAAGAAGATCAGTAGGGGAAAGCGCTATCGCAGCCCACCCTGATGAAGAACCGTTAGCATTGTCTATAGCACTGGTATAAGCATATGATAAGCCGCTTGTGTTAGAATTAGAAAAGGAAGGAAAATAATATTCATCACTATTGCTATTTTGAACTCCTGCAAATATCTCTGACGGGTCATCTTCGTTATAGGCGGCTACTACTGTAGTTCTCTGAGGCTTAGAAGTAGTTATTGTTATACCTACTACGTTTTCGCTATAGTTACCGCTAGTGTCTCTGGTTCTAGCCAAATAAGTAAACTCTCCGAAGACATCAATTGGGATTGATTTACGTTCTGAGCCTGCTGATACTACTACTAAAGGGGAAGCCGCTAAGAAACTATCTACAGAAGCTTCTACTGTTCCAGCAATCCTTTTTATTACTATCTCTTTTAAATCTAAATCAGCTAAGTCCCCGTTTATTCTCTCATAAGCCCATAATAAGGTAATCTGGTCAGTTTGCTGGCCTCCAGTGAAATTAAATATATTACGCGGAGCAGATGTTTTACCTACTATAAGCTTAGAAGCATTAGCAGTTATACCTCGTATAGACTTATTAAGAGGGGTAATACGTACATCAATAGCATTAGTTTCTGAAATGTCACCTCGGTTTATTCCGTTAATAGTAAATCTAATCTTATTATCATCCCCAACACCTGTTGCCGGTACTTTTACAGTGTTGTAGCTGGTTAGTCCAGAACCGCCGTCATCCGAACCTACAGAGTCTACTGACTCAAGTTTGTAAGATATTTCATAATCAGTTACTTCTTGCCCTATAATATGATCAAAAGATACAGTACAACGAACTGAAACTCCGCTATTCTGTTCTCTATATAAAGATTCTGTTATAGTTACGTTTTGAACTTTTTGTATAGGTAAAGCAGCAATTGTTATAGATTTTTCTATAAAAGGGCTTAAACGACCTATAACATTCCTATTTCGGGCTTTTACGGATGTAGTACCTAAAGGCATTGCTTTGATAGTAGAATCTTCTGTTAAAAACAATTTTTCATAGTTAGACCCAACTGACAATGTGTACACAGCGCTATTAACCAAGTTAAATGACCCAGGAAATTTAGCAGAATCATAATCAAAAGTAAAAGTGTTACTAGAAACATTATTAATAGTCCCTGAAGGGTTAGCTGATATGTTAACAAATTTATAAGCAGACAGATCTATAGTAGGACTACTAGCTAGCGTGATTTTATACACACTATTAGCGGTAAGGGCAGTATTATATTCAGGATTCAGAGGGTCATAGCTAGAACCAATAACACTGTACACGTTATTAAAACTTACTTGTACACTATCCCCTACCTCAATTATAGGCACAGAGTAGCTATCTATTTCTATTCTATAATTAGTTTCATTAGGGCCGTAGGCATACTGTATATTTGCTGATATCGACAGATTAGCGTTGGTATTTACGGTGTATCCAGACTTTTTAAGTACACCATCTATAAATAACCTAACAAATGCAGCTTTACGCGGTTTAAAGTCTAAATCTATAGTGTTTGCTGTTAAAAGACCTTCAGATACATAAGTATTCTCAGAACCTGTGACAAAAAAACTATTAGCGTTATAATAACCTTTAGCTAGTATTTGGTCTATTGTTATGTAAAAAGGAGCAGCAGGTATGTTCTCACTTAGAGTTGCTAGTCCAGTAGAGGTATCTTCTATACATAAACTATTGTTTGCTAGATCATACGATAGTATATCTCTTGCTAGAGTAACTAACCTACTATTATATCCGATAAAGTTTATTAGCCCTTCTGAATCAGCTTTTTCAACTACAGGTATACTAACTTTGTCTGTACCTCGTAGATTAGGTATTTGACCATCATTTACTTCTAGCACGTGCTGATCGAAGTTATTATCATAACAACTACTCAGACCTTCGATAGTTAATTTTATCTGGTCTAAGTTAATTACAGACACGTTATTACATAATAAGCGAATTACTCCAACATCAGAAGTAAAACCGCTCTTACCTGTAATAGTAGCAGTGCTTTCCCCATTAGACAAGAAAGAGTAATCAAGTGCAGATATAGTAAGTGGCTCAGTATTACTTATGCTAGTTAGTATAGTTGTATTGTCTGGAAAAGATATATAGTACTCAGTAGCAAATTGCTGACCGTAGTTTAGCTTTTCTGTACTTGTCTCAAGTACTCCGTCTACAGTTACTGACCCATCTATCTCAGCTCTAGGACGAGCAGTAAAAGTAAAGTTAGGTGCTGGAGGCGTGCTAAAAGGACTAGTTACATCAATGTAAGCAGTAGGTTCGTAGTTGATAAAAGTATCAGAGTCAACATATACATTTGATATGTACTCGATAGCAGACACAGTAATTGAGTGATCTTTAGGGTCTCTATTTAAATTAGTAACTTTGAATAGTTTATCTGATTTATTACTAAAATAGTTACCTGGGTTCTCAAATTCACCAAAACTCCATAAGTCTCCAGCACTAGGGGCGTTATTAGCATAAAATCCGGCTGTTAGCGGTTTTATACTTTTAGTTATAGGATCAAATACGCCTGTCAAAGATACATTAGCCATATCAACACTACTACTAGTATTACCCGTAGAGAATAAACCGTAGTTAGTATTACTAGCTATATAGAGGTCTACTCTGTCAGAGTTAAGTTTAATTACTCGCATTGCAAGAGGGTTATTATTAGCAGTAAATAGGTTACTACTTATAGCAGGTACTGTAAAGTGTTCAATAGTAACGTTAGTGTCTGAACTATTACTGATAGCAGAGTTGGCCACAACTCTGCCACTAAAACCGTATTCAACTCCAGAACTTTTTGATGACACAGCTATAACATCCCCAGGACTCAAGCTTAAAGCATCTGTACTAGTTTCAAATGTTATATTTCTTTTTAAATACTTAGACGACGCTATATGGTACTGACCAGCTCTCATAGCTTGACTGCGTCTTGTAACGCCTGGCATATCTATAGAAGCTATATTTTCTATTGCAGTAATCTCTGAACCGTCATTAGCCTCTGAAGAGTCTATTCTAACTACTTCTCTTTTAAAGTGGTTAGTTGGGTCTAGATAAGTAACATCTACGCCAGTTAGTATACTACTCTCTTTTGTTCCCGATACTTTAAAAGTTCCTTGTTTTATAGTAGCATCGTTAAATAACATTACTGGGTATTCATCTGGTATGTCAGAAGCTAAGGTAATTTTACCTCCTGAGTACACTAACATAGACCTAAAAGTAGCGGATAGCTTATTTAACGAATCTATACTTTTGCTTTGTTTGTCAATACTCACATCTAATATAAAACGGCGTTCGTCTATAGGAGTACCTTTAGCTAGCCCGATTTGGTTTTCTTTAACTGACGTAAAAGTGGATAAAGGCTTATACCTAAATGATCCGTCTGAAAGTCCAGAAACACCTGTATATATACCGTTATAATTACAAGAATCGCAGTATTGACCTACCTGATAAAATTTGTATTTATCTATAAGATTTTCTTCAATACCTAGTCCGTAAGTTTTGTTAGTTAATATATCATATAAAATCCATACAGGATTTTGGGTCCAACTATATACAAAGGTACCGTCCCAAGTACCGGTATATAAGCACGGGTTTTCAGAGTATAGAATATTAGTACCGGATTGTTGTAGCCTATACCCATAAGTAGTTCTGTTAGAAACACCTACTTCTAGCTGCCTCCAGTCAATTTCTCCAGATTCTAAAATAGGCTGATTATAGTTAGAAGGGACTTTAACTATCAAGGCTTTAGCTAGACTGGTAAAGCTAGGTACACCTCCTGTATGTTCGTCCGCTGCTTTTATAGCATAGCCTATTAAAGCTGTTCTAGGATATGCTTGAGGCGTATTTTGTACTTCATCCCAACCCTGTAAGACGATAGAATCTTCAATCTTTGAGTCATCACTTTCATCACTTGTCTTAGTTATGCTAAATCTATAACCATCTTCAGATAAAAATTCTGAAGCAATATTATATTGTATAGTTAGCTTATACGAAGTGTCTGTTTTACCTTGGATAGTATAGCTACTATCAGATATAGTAACTGCTCCTAGATAATCAAAAATTTGAATTCTTAAGTTAATTGAGTGTGGTTTTACGTTACCTTTTTCATCACCTTTAAATAGCCTATCTACTACAAAGTTAAAACGTAAAGCATCCCAAGCACTAGAACTAGTTTCTTGCAAAGTTACACTAGAAGACGGAACACCATCTATGTTTCCTTTTTTTAATTTTACTGCACTAGCAAATACTTGTGGAGAAACTACTACATCCCCAAAAGAAGGTAGAGGGTCTTGCGTGGTTGTACCATAAGCAGCAGTAGTTTTAAATTTATTTACATCTTCTGAGCCATCACCATCTATTTTTATTAGATCGTCTATAGTACTATTTGCTATTTGTATATCCTGAGGCCCGTTAGGGTTGATTCTATAAAAAGGGCCTTCCCCTAATCCATTAACAATAAATAAAACATCAGTAGAAAACAAAGAGTTAGGCGATACTGTACCACCACCTTTGCTGCCTCCGCCTGCCCCAGTTATTTTAGGTACTGTTATACCAGAATGTTTAGTGTATAATTTTGTCATTCAGAATTTCCATTTACTATTCTAATAGCCTAAGGGCTATCTCCAAACAGTGACTCAGTTGTTATGTTATTTGGGTTAGAGGTATAGTCATAAAGCTCGCCCTCAACAGTTACTGTTTCAGATTTGCCATGTGTTACTGTGTTTATGTACCCGCTTAGCATTTGCCCAGCTATTCTTACCATACCATAGTGTAAAGCAACTGGTACGCCGCTTTCCGTAGTATTCTGAAGACCACTAAATAAACCGCTTTCTCTAGACTGTTCCTGTGTTTCTGGTTCTGGCGCAAATAACGATGCTGCAGCCCCCATAGCTAAACTTATACCTATTTGCTTAGACAGCATAGCCATATTCATTTCAGAGCCAAACAAAGTGATCTCAGCTAATCCAGGAGCAAATGTAGGTAAAAATATAAAAGCAGCGGCTAATAATCCCATGATTAGTACATTTCTTTTACCGCCGCCACCAGTAATAGCAGGTACAATATATAAAGTATCGCCTTCTTTTGCTGCTCTTATAGCTAGTTCTTCATTTTTTACTACTTTTAGATTTTTATCTACAATAGCAAAGTCTTCTTGCTGTACTACTAGAGCTTGCTGTTTACAGTATATAGCAAACTTTGGGTGTATAGAAGATAAATAATATAACACATCTGAGTATACGTTTATATCTACAGAATAACTTGGCTCATCAAATAAAAATCTATAGGAACTATGAGGTTTAATAGTTACTAGCAAAATGTTCTTCTTTCAAAGGCTCAAAGCATAAAACGTCTAAAGACTTTTCAAACCAGTATAAATAAAATTTATTATTAAAGCCTACTATAAATTTGTATTGATTAAAAGCTGCGCTCAGTTTGTCTTCTTTACTAGGTATTGGATTATCATCTCCGGGATGTGAGTGAAATATACCCCATATATTTCCATCATATTTTATTAAAGCAGCAGGGTCTAAATAGAAACTAAGCTTAGGAGTGTTGCTTATGTTTTTACAAGGTATATATTCATAATCATTAGTAATAATACCCACACACTCTAACGGATATGAGTCCATAGCATGCTTATTCATTGCATTTTTTAGCTTAACAAGGTTGACCATCTGTAAATTCCTAGAGTATATTGTTTATAGTAGTTTCCGTAAGGAGAGGTAAAGCTGGGCCTATTCTGCATTGTATGTATTATTTTATTTGTTCCTACATACAAAGCACAATGATTAGCAACATTAGTATCACCTATATTTATTAGTATTACGTCAAAACACTTAGGATTACTGACTTTATCCCACAAAAAATCTGAACGTCTTTCATTAATTGCAAGCTGTAAAAAAGACTTATTAGTTTTATTATACCAAGTATCATCGGCTATATTACAAAAATCTGAGGAACTATAGGGTATGTCAAAGGAACATTCTTGCTGTAGTATATAGGAGCATAAATTAAAACAATCTAATCCTGTTTTAGGATTTATACCCATGTACTTATAAGGTATGCCTATATATTTATCAAACCAACTCATTTAGTCTATAGCACGCATAAATGTTTTGTATATCTTCTGAAGTCATGGATTCTATTTTGGACATGCTATTCTCTCTTACATGTAGCATTTTGTAATTTTCTAGATATAGTGAAAAATGATCAATGTATTTAGCGTAATTAAATACTATTAAATCATATTTTTTTAGTTGTGTCAAACTAACTTTTGTAGAATACTTTTGTGCCCAGCTGTCAATGAAAGCAGGGTCGTATACATTAATCCATTTTCTTGATTGAGGATAGCAGGGTAGCTCTACGTCTATGCCTAAAATATCTTTGTAAACTTTAAGAACTAGGGTTAAGCAGTTAATACTACTATAATTATGAGGGATACCTAAGTATTTATTCACGTATTTCTCCTAAATATATATTTTATGAACGAGGCACTGATCTACCTGTTCCAGGAAAACCCCCATAATGTACACCATTATTACGGAGTTTACAAGAAGTAAAAGATTTAGAACATACGTCTTGAAGAGGGTCTTCTGTGGAGACCCCAGCAGCAGTAAACATACCGTTTGCATATAAAGTAGAGCCTGGTATACTACCTACCCCATTATCAGGATATTGACATTCTTCACCTTTGTATTTCCATTGACAAGTATTTTTATAGTACTTACGTTTAGGAGTTACAATTTTAAAATACTGCATCCAAGAAGTTAGGTTAAAAGTAGCAACATGCTCATTCAAACCTTCTAACTGGTCAATCTTAAATTCGTCCCGGCTATAACTATCAGCATCTGCTTCTAGATTAACTATGTATAGAGGATCTCCAGCTGATGTACCAATATTTAACATATTAGATAAGTATAAGTCTTGGTTATTTTCTATACTAATTATAGTAGCCTCAATTTCTCCTTTAGAGGAACGGACATTATCTCCAGGCCTGTATGGTAGAGCATTATTTACGCTTACTGTAGTGCTGTCTACGTCTGTAATTAAACTATATTCTGGCCACACATCTAAGAAGTTAACAAAGGTACTTTTTATCTCGACTACAGCACCTAGTAAATCTCTAGAATCATTTTTATCGCTTCTCCAATCACCGCCTACAGATTCTGTTTGTGTTTTATCAAAAGCTGCATTAGCTTTACCATAATAACTCGTAATAGTTTCATCATATACTAAACCATTAGCGCGAGCTCTTGTTAAAGTATCGTAGGCTAAACTTCCTGGAGAGCCTAGATCAGAGGGGTCTGCATTCACAGTTCTTGGGTCTATGCCGTGTAAATATTCAGAGTTTACTAGCGCCACAACGGAGTTGGATATGTTGTTACCAGATAAGTAAGGGTTTTCAACCAAATATGATATAATATTATCAACATTAAAAACTGTGAGAGATAGCTCATTTATCTTACCATCTGAGCCTTGTTGTAGTCCTGATAAATCTACTGGAAACGGCATATAGTCAGTACCGCCGTATGATACGGCATAAGATAAATCATCAGCAGTATCACCTATTATTTCTGCAAAACGTATAGGAAAAGCACTAGGCCAAGAACGCCCAGCCCCTACTCCTGTAGGATTACCATATTCATTATTGGGATACCAATCTCCAGGGTAGTATATAGAGTAAAGACGTACTACTGGATTCTGAGTAAAAGCATTTTTTTCTGCTATATAAGGGCTAAGAACTATAGAGCTAATTGCAGTACTAGCAATAGTAGAATTACTAACAAAAATATTAGCTTGAAAAGGCAAATTACTAGTATTTAAATAGCCGTTAGCCGTACCACTAATAACAGCTACATTAGAGTGTATATACTCTGATGTGTAAAACTCGGTTAATACATTTGCTAGTTTTACTTTTATAGTACTACTTATATGGTCTACGTTAGATATAGTAGCTACAGTAGCGCTAGTATTACCTACTATAACGTTACCATAACTAAACCCAGCTGTATTAGCTACTGTAAGTTTAAAATCGTATGTTTTTGAAGTCATTAGTTATTTACTTCTTTAAGTTTAAAAGAGACCGTATATATATTAGATAAAACGTTAGAAGATGAGGACTGGTTATGTGTTGAGGATAGCTGACCATTAAATCTCACTCTCATAATACCAGGCTGATTTATATGAGACATATCTAGTATAAAAGATTCATAATTACCATTTCTAGCATTATAAAACGTTTCAATAGCTTCTTTTGCTAGACCGTTTATATTAGTATAAGTAATTTCAACTTCTCTAATACCTCTACGACTACGTAATCTTCTTTTCTCATAACCAGCTTCACTAGTAAATTCTATTACATTAAACATCTTGGTTATTTCAGTTTCTTTGTCTGGTTTTCTATCTATCATTGATGAAAACCCTGGTATAGTAAAACTAGCTACTGCATCGTCTGGGTATGTTGCCATTATATTCCTCCTGAACGTAAACTACGTCTTATTGGTCCGTTATTTGAAAGGTCTCTAGTTATTATATCAATAACATAATTTTCCCCGTCAAATTTTGGCTGAGAAGCTTCAACATCCTTAGGAGATCCTTCATTTTTGAAATTAATTATAGGCGCGCTGTTAGTAGGAACATTGCCTGTCGCATTCATAGACCTTAACGCAGGACCTCCTATAGCACGCGCAGCAGGGCGTCTTATAACAAACTCGCCAGGCTCTAGTAGGGCGGGTACGCGGTCACGTAGTTGACCACCGCTTGCTAGTGTTTGAGCCATAATAGGCGACCCCCCAGCTGCAAATTGTTGTATAGAGCCTCCAGAAGCTTTTTTGCTTACTAAAGCAGTAATACCCATCATTATAAGCATAGGCCAGAAAGATTGTAATAAACTAGTAAAAGTAGTACCAGCACTTCCTACTGCAGTTCCTGCGGCAACAGTTCCTTGAGCTACTGTTTGCCCTGTCGTAGTCACTTTTGTAGTTAGTTGCTGGCCGCCGCTTTGTATTTTATTTGCAGAAGTATTAGCAGCAGTCTGTGTACCGCCACTAAATCTTTGCATTGCGGCAGCAAATTGTTGTTGAGCAGTATTAATTTGGTTTACTGCCAATTGCGTAGAGCTAGCTACCGTACTGCCTAAGCCTTCCATAGCGGTACCAGCGGTAAAAGCACCTTGCCCCATAGTATTAACATTTAACTGCTCAGTAGTACCTCCTGCTATAGAACCTACGACACCACTAAGAGGAGACCCCATTATGTCAGTACCCCCAACCATGTCATATATCACACCTGTTAGCCAATTTGATATGATATTAGATAAAGGCTCGGATATAAGCTTTTCAAATAGCGTTTCTTGTATCGACCTAAAGAATGCAAAAGCAATTTCTTTAGCAGAACCCTCGCCGTACATTATTAAACTATTTAGACTAGAAAAAGCAGTATTTACAGCGCTATCTATAGAAGACTGAATAGAAGATAGACGGCCTGTTAGCGAATCTATAGCTTTAGCACCCTTGTCAGCACCTCCTGCTGCTTCTTTAGCTGCATCACCTAAACGTTTAATAGCATTAGCTCCTTCTATATCACCAGCAAGGTCTAATGCAGCAAACTTAGCGTCATACGTGGCTCCTACTTTTTCTGCCTCTGCGTCTAGCAATTCCATAGATCTAGTATGTCTAGTACCCTCAGCCTCTATTTCTGCAAGCTTATTGTTGATTAAAGCAACCTGCGCATCATTAGCAGTATTAGTAAAATCAGTTGCAAGCGCCTCAAAGTTTGTTTTTATAGCAGACATATCTGGAGGCGTTATAGCTGTAAACCCTACTGCACTAGCTCCTGACCATGTCTCTTGTACAGCTTGCTGCAGCGCAGTAGCTCCACTAGCAAAAACTGTTGATAGACCCGTTAATAGCCCATTACCTACCTCACCAAAACCGTTTACAAGCTGAGCGTTTACAGCTTGTTGGGAGTTGATATTTTCTGCATAAAGAGCTATCAAAGCATTTACGTGTTTTACGTCGGCAGCTATTTTGTCTGCTTGTAGTTTATATTGAGCTTCTATCTCGGCTAATGCATTTGTACGTTCTTGTTCCGCTATTTCTCTACGAGCTTCTATAGCCATTAAAGCATTACCCATCTCCAGATGAAGTAAGTGTCTACGCTCTTCTAGTATTCGCTGCTGTAAAATATTTTCGTCTTTAGCGCCTTCAACAGGGCCTGTAGTACCAGCGTCTACTTTAGCATTAGATAAACTAACTTGTAATCCTAATTGCTCTATTAGTCCTTCTTGTTTTATGATATCTATATCTCTCGTAATCTGAGACATATCAGCTTCAAAAGTTAGTTTTAAAATTCGCTCTTCTGCTACTAGGTTATCCATATTTATATTTAGATCATTTATTAAAGAGCTGTAACTAGCTATAGCCTCTGACATAAATTTAGTAGCCATAGATAGCGCTTGCTTACCTAGTGCTGTAATTGCATCAGCTGCGTTTGTCGCTGCGCCGCCTACTCGAATAATAGCAGACCTAACAGGTTCATACTCTTTTACAGTACTCTTATTTAAATCAGTAACTGCGATTTTATTATCTTTTAATACAGCACTATACTTTTCTAAAGCATCAATTGTTTTAGCTATAGATTCAGCGTTTTCTGCTGTAGCAGAACTTAATAAAAGTTTAAGATGGCTATCCTCTATATCGTCTAGCGATTTTCTGTAAACACTCACTTTCTCAGTAGCATCGCTATAACCGTTAGTTATACTTTTTAAATACTCAATAGTTATAGCTAGTTCTTCAGCAGGATTTTTTGCTCTAGCTTTAAATATATCTAGTTCTAAACCAAATATAGATTGGTCTTTAGGAGTAACCGATTTTATAAAATTATCTATATCAGACATTGTTTTAATAGTATTTTCTTGTTTTTTTAATATGTCTAGCTTTTCTAACTCTACGGCAGTGGTCTCTTTTGCAAGGTGTAATTGCATTCCTAAACTAGCTAGCAGAGTTACATAACGTGTTTTTTCTTCTTCAGTTAATGCGTTAGCACCTTTTACAGCTATAGCTTGTTTAAAAGCTTCTTCGGTTGCTTCTATCTTATTGTTTAGGACTATAGCACCCTCTCCAGCTTCTACTAGCGCTACTCCTATATTAGAAGTTGCCTGTGAAAAACGTTCGTAGTCTATAGTACCGCTTTGTATAGCGCTAGAAGTACTCATTAATAAGTCGGTAGTCCTGAATAATATAGCATTTAACCCCTCACCAGCAGTTATAGATTCAGAAAAACTTTGTCCTATATTGAGAGTTCTAGCAATTTCCTCACCTGAAGCAAGGGCTTCTTTTTCTGCTTCAGTTAAGAGGCTTAAAGCTTTTAGGTAGGCACTAGCCGTCTCGCCTTTCTTTTTTAACGCTTCCAAACGCTTACTAATAGCTTCAGAAAAGCTCATACCCTTAGTATCATCCATTAGCTTTTGCAGAGCGTCAGTATCAGCCTTTATTGCAGCAGTGTCTACAACACCCGTATAATTAAGTGTGGGATCATAGCTAATTATCTTATCTAACTCTTTCTGTATTTCGTCTCTGTTTATTATCTGAAGCTCTATAGGTATATCAGTTATAGCAGACAAATCTGCACGCACCGTAGAGCTAAACCCATCATCGAGTTTTTCAAAACCTTGAAATACTTTTACTATCTGGTCCGCTGATTTGCCAGTAGCAGCTATTATAGAAGCTATTTCATATATATTTTTTTGGTATTTTGCAGATTCTAGTACAAGTTTTTGCTGAGTCATTAAGTATGCTTTAGCTACAGGATCTAATTTAGCAGAAACTCCATATTGATCTTCTAAAACTGCTAGTGCTTTAGTGCTTAATTCTGCAACAGGAGCACCAAGCTCAATCTCTATTTTATTGAGAGCATTTTTATAAACTGCCTTTACTTTTGTCATAGACTCTTCGCTAGCTACTACAGCTTCATTTCCTACTTGTGAAAATAGATAAGTTAAGCCGCCTACAATTGCACCAGCAGCCGCGCCTACACCGGCGGTAACCGCGCCTCCCCAAAGAGCTGCTAAAGCGCCCGCACCAGCACCCGCACCTACTGAACCAAAAAATCCACCACTCGATACAGCATCTGATAAAGTTATGCTAGACTTAGTAGAAACATCGGTGAGTACTTTTGATACTTCTTTGACTAAGTCTTCTTTAGTCTTCTCAATTTCAATAGTAATACCTAGCTTTTTTCTTTGTTTAAATTTAAAGGTATCTAGTCCACGAAGCTGAGCATTAGCTTGCTGTATATTATCTAAACTACCGCTAACTAATCCTGTAAATACTTTACTAGCGTTTGCAGTAGCTACGTCTGTAAAAAACCCGCGTATAGTCTGCCCTAATCCTTTTAACCAGGCACTAAACTCATCACCTTTACCCATAGCCTTTGCTATAGCAGAACCTAGTATGCTAAATATAGAAGCAGCGCTTAGCAAAAAACCACCTAAAGATACCATGCGTAAAGCAAGAGTAGATATAGCCACTATAGCAGCACCCGACCTTAGTACCACTGTACTAGCAAATTTAGCGAAGGCAGCACCACTAGTAGCACTTGCAGCTGTTACAGCTTGTAATTGAGTAGTTGTCGCTCTTAGTAGAACTCCGGTAGCTTGTAACTTTTTATTAGCATCAGTTAAAGCAGCATTAGCAGCAAGTCTAGCAGTAGTGCCTGCTTGAGTTGCTGCTCTATCTTGTCTAGCTGCTAATACTGCTTGAGTTTCCGTAAGCCTAATTGTTTTTAAATTATCAATTCTTTTCTCTAATACTGTCTGTGCTTTTGCTAACTCTTGTGAGTTTAATTTTCTCTGCGCCGCTATTTCTTTAAGAGCTTTTAGCTCAGGTCGTAGACCACCCGCAGTACCTTTACTAGCTAAACTTATACTAGAAACAGCCTGCTGTGCTGCAACAACTCTCTCTGTTGAAGCTTTAGTTAGGCCTATTAGGCTATTGCTTATTTTTGCAGCAATGTTGTCTACAGTATTTTGAAAACTTTTCAGCTTGTCACTAATTACAGATAGAGTCTTACCTAGTACGATAGAGCCAAGAACTCCAAAAGCACCTATAGCAGCTCCTAAATTATTAGTAAAAAAGTCTGCTAAGGGCGCTAAACGTTCCGCAATAAAAGAGCCTAACTGAGTACCCAGGTCTATAATACGCTTTCCAAAAGCTTCAATTTTTTCTGCTGCTGTAGGAACTGTAGTATTTATAGAACTAAATTTTTGTTGACCTTCTGCTATTACAGAGTTAACAAAAGCTTGCCTTCTCTCGTACTCACTAAGCTGTGATACAGTCTTACCTATAGCAGCTGCGTAGGCCCTAGTTGCCGGCTCGATTTTAGTGTATATACCTAGTTCATCTAAAAGTTCAGTTTCCATCTTAGCAGAACCTCGTACTACTCGTGTGTACGCGTCCCCTAAATCTCTACCGAGGGCTCTAGAGGCTTTAAGTGCTACCTCCGATAATCCCTCTATTTGAGAGGTGTTAAAACCCGCACTTAAAGCAAGGTTGGTTTGCTGTGCAGATTCTACCAAACTAAGTTGACCCTTAGTTATTTTTTGTACATTATTTAATATTTCTTTACCGGCAATACCACTAGCAGCGGCTAGAGAAGTAAGGCCCTCAACCGTTTGTAGCGCTCTCGCGCTATTAGCAAGCGCAGAGAAAGCAGCTTCTAAAGCAAAACTAGTAGCTGCTGCTCCAGCATAGGCACTTACTAAACCACCTAAACCTTGAGCCTGAGCAGCAAAAGACCTACCAGCTCCGGCAGAAGATTGCCCGAGTCTAGTCTGAGCACGACCTAAACGTTCTAAATCCGCTGCTGCTCTGTCCGCACCCGCAGTCTGAAGTCTAGTTAGAATAGTATTTATAATACCTGCCAATTACCTTGCTCTCTTTGCTTTAGACAGCTGCTCCTGCTCTTTACGTTTCTGAGCGTAGTAGTCACCTAATTCTTTTTCTGCTATTTTTAGTAGCTCAAACACAGAACGTCTATTTTCTATCTCGTATATTTCCATTATAGCTAGCAGACCGCTATAATCTTTACCTAACCAAGTACCACCCATCCCTTCCCAATTATCGGGCAAAGATTCTAGTAGTACTAAAGCTAGTTGGGAGTCTAAAGATAGTTCGGAAGCGCTAATAGGCATTTGATTTTCATCAGGCTCCCAACCCATCTGCTCACACATAGCTAAATATTGATTTAAGTTCATACCTCCCCCATTAAAAGAATGGCGAAGGTATTTTTTTAGTTTTTTTCGTCTTCCTCGGCTTTTTGGCGAGTAAAGTTCTCAAAATCATTTAGAGCATCGCTAACAAACTGGTCAAAAATTGTAGAGTTAGAAAGAAGGTCTACAGCGTCTTCTCTGCTATATTCTACTAGCTCTTCTTTATTCATAGCAGTAATATCAACAGGTAGTAGCATAGGAAGATGTTTAATTTTTAAACCTCTCCAGCCTAAAATAGCACGTTCTGCATAGTTTTCTATGAATTTTTGAGAATCTACTTCTTCTTCGCGCTGTCTGGTTTTTTTACTAAATTTGTACGTAACACTAGCGTTTCGTATCTTTAATAGATCTTCTCTTGTTAAGTACTGTAGTTGTACTTCAAATCCGTCAATATCAGGATACTCTACCCAGGTAGAAGTATCTTTTGCTATCATCATAGATTTTAGTTTACTCATTGTAGTTTCCCTCAAATAAAATGAACGCCCACTAGTTGATCTGCTTTTCAAAGGTGAGGGGGGTACCTTGAATTGCTAGCTAGTGGACGTTCTATGTTTAATTTTACCCCTCGTTAGTAGTATTAAGACTTAGCAGCTATTATAGTAACTTCTCCGCCCTGACCACAACCATCTCCAGGTTCTTGTGCAACAAAGTTAACACTCATAGAGATTACGTCTTCAATCGCAAGTTGTGGAAACTCAAATTGTACTGCATCTAACTGGAAGGCTACATAAGGAGCAGTAGTACCACCAATTATTAGATTTGCGTTAGCAGTAGAAGAAGAGGAAGTCCTAGCGTCATTCGCAATATTTCTTAAAAATTGCGCTGATTGCGTATCGCCAGAACGCAGATACATAGTAGCAGAACCTGTTACAGCTCTTGTACCTGTAAACTGACCTATCGGTGCGTTTAGTGTAGCTAGTTCTTCTGGAGTTACATACGTAATATTGTTATTATATTCGAACGATAGTTCGGTAACAGGGAATGTATATGTAACATCAGCACCACCCTCGCTAGTTGCGTGATGAAACTCAATAGTACTTAGACGATTTTTAATAAATGAGTTAGTACCTATACCAGCAGCAACATTCATCTGATTAAACGGGTGATAAGCAGCTACCGAATCAAAGGCAACTACATTGGAGTTAGCTGTAACAGTAGTTCCGTTATTTAGCACTCCCCCAAATACGGATACAGCGTTATCTCTAGAAGCATCCTCTAATTCTTTAAGAGTAGTTCCAAAACCTGTCCAAGTAACCGTAGCTATTTCGTCTATACCAGCGTCTACTGTAGCCTGATTTACTGTACTATTAGCAACTTGGTAAAAAACGTTACCTAGCTTAAAGTACATTTGATATTCGGCAGCAGTAGTAAAGTTAGTACGAGATGCATGTGCACCAGTAGAAGCAGCTACGTTAGTAGTAAATAGTGTGCCTTGGCTCCATACAGACTGTTCATCAGTTCCATCTGAACAAGCAGTGTTAGATACCATAGCTTGCCACATAAACCAATCTGCTATAGGTTTTGCGTTACCGGTAGCAGTAGTGCCAGCACCTGAAGTACCAGCTGCAGCACCTGTAATAGCACCTGTAGGGCGAAGGTAAACTTGTAAATTCCAATCAACAGGGTTGATTGCAGTATTAAATCTTTTTTGAGATCTATCTGGGTTAGTACCAGACTCCATCGAAGTAATATCTTGGGTTTCAGCAGAAGAAGTAACAGCGAAACCAGCTAATACCTCTAATTTCCAAGTATTAGAAGGAGTCATTGAAGTAACTGCTCCACCGTTAACTAAGTCAACAGTAGAAAAAAACACCTCAGAATCTCTTTGTAAATTAAGACATGACATAATGTATTTCTCCTTAATATTCTAGTCTATAGACTACGGATAATTCTATCTCAGCAATACCATATGGAAATGCTAACCCTTCGTCCGCAGATATATTATTTATTGTTATATCAAATATACCTTTTTCAGGGTTATCACCAATAGAGTATATAACGTGCTCTAAGTCATCGAGTAGATCATCAGAGATAGTTTGAGAATTATCTTCTCCATATACGTATGCTCTTATAATAACCTCTAATGAAGCTTCCGTCAAATTTTGTGATTGAAAATTTCTAGTTTCGGTTCCTGCAACTATGTACAAAGATGGAAAATCATTTACCTCGTGTAAAAATTTTAACCCCCTAAAAGCGTTATTAAATATATTGGTTCTAAAAGTGTATAAAGAGTTAAATGGAGATATATCTCCATCTATTTCTTTTAATAGACTAATAATATAATTTACTATCTCAGTTCTTCTATTAAACATTGTTAAGCCTTTATTAGGTTAAATTGTCTAGCAAATGCTTGTTGAGCTACGTAACGTACAGCACCTTTTATTTGTTCATCGGGGTTATAACCATATTGCTTATTTGATTCATACAAAGGGTTATACGAATAATATATCAAATTTCTTCTATAGTCTGGCGATACATATACACTAGACCTAAATCTACCAGAACGTTCTGTAAAGTTAGGGGGACTAGCTGCTCCAACTTTTCGCATAGTAGCGCCTAATCTTTGCTGAGTTAGAGCAGTAAGTTGTATAGCCGATATAAATTTTTGTTTACTAGGCTGCTTAACTTTAGCTACGTTATAAGTAGCTTTTATAGATAACGCTCCAGAAGATGCTTTAGGTATCTCAGTAACTATGTCTATTGGCGTATGTGAGCTGTCGGCAAATTCATTAGCTAAAGTTATGACATCTCGCATATATCCAGCAGTGTCTTTTACATTACCAGAAGATATTCTTTTTTTAGCGTAAGATATAAAACTTGCAGAGACCCTTTTACCTAAAGATTTATGAAATTTAGCAGTAACATCAATAGCGTGCTTCTCTAAAAGTCGTTCGCCAGCCTTACTTAAGTTAATCTGAAAGCTAATACCAAGTGTAGTTTTAGCTACATTTCTAGTTTGTCTAGCTTCTATTTTTATATAAGGAGATTGTAACGAATTTAGTTTAAGTAGGTTAGCCGCGTCAGGAACTAAAGTAGCGCTAGGCTTATTATTATGTCGTTTATCTAAGTAGTTTATTAAAAGATAGTTTTCAAATTTTTCTTTAGCAGCAGCTGTTATAGTAGAAGATAGTTTGGGGTCTTTAGAAATAAAAGTTTTTATAGTATCTGAAGGTATTGAAGAGATAGAGGTACCTTTATAACTTATTATACCCTTATCATTTTTACCAGGAGATATGCCCATAGTCGATTCGAAAGACTTTAAAAGTTCTTTTGGTAGGGTTTTAGAGGTAATAGTAGTATCTGTAGAGCTACTTACTTTCTGTTTTAACTCTAAAAAAGCGTAGGGGGTATTAGCACCCTGTATATTTGTAGGAGCTATACTAACTCCAAAAAAGTTTTCAAAAGCTTTATCACTACCTTGAATATCAGGAGCAGCTGAAGGTAGACTAAACAAATTTTTAGTTCTACCAGAAGGTTCCTTAAAAGAGCCTTTTTGTCCTAAAAAATCAGAGAAAAGGCGCAAAACTTCATTACGAACTTTTAGATTTTGTTTTTTTCCTGATTTAGTAGCTGCCCTAACTTCCGCCACAAACTTGTCAACGCTTTTACCGTCTATTGTAGTAACTATAGATTCCTTAACCATTATTTTATAATCCTATACATATCTAACACTCTTCTAATATGAGGAGGGAAACCTCCAGATAACTCAGTAGACTGACCTCGCTCGCCTTCAAAACTGAAACCTTGTTTTTCTTGATCTTGCTTATATAACATTTTTATATAGTCTAAGGTAGCTAGTTGTAAATCATAAGGTACTTGCGTACTAGGATACCCTGCTCTATAGGAAATCTGCACACCGTTAGGAAAAGGTAAAAATCCTCTAGGTCCTGCCATAGTCAGTGACGGATATGTTCTTCTAGAAGAAAAGCTACCGGCAATACCCATTGCCCCAATATCTCTAGTTATTTCGCCAGTATCTTTGGCAAAAGTATATTCAGGTACTTCTGCGTGCACATCTCTTGCTGATCTACTATTATTTTTTCCATCAAAATGCACTAATAAAGTAGTATCTTCATCAGGCCTAAACCTATGACTTGTAGGCACGAAACTCTCAGAGTATCTGGCTACAGAGGATACTCTTAGCTCGTCTATATAGCCTACAAAGCTTGACCCTATAAGTACATTAGTAGTGAATGAATGCTCTGTTACAGTATAAGCAGCATTAGCTATAGTATTACCATTATAATGTAGATATAGTCTTTCATTATCTATATCGGCAGTAACCGCTATATGTGCCCACTTTTTCTTTTTAAACTGTTGAGATTCTAAGTATACATTAGCGCCATTTATAGTAGTTATATCTCCCGCGTCAGCACTACTAAAAGTTAAAGCATAGGAATTTGCTAGACCAAATTTTAAATAGTTATTTTCATCTGTATTAATCTCGAAAATAGTCTTATTTTCTAGGGTAGGTGGGTCGTATCGCATAAACAGCTCTACTGTAAAATTAGATTCTTCAAAGTCTAAGCCGCTAGATACGACTGAAGATTGTAAATAGTCATCAGCTGCTAGCTGTAAACTAGATTGTCCAAATTTTTTAGTTCTTGTAGTGATAGAAGCATTATTTACAAAATTTATATTTAACGCATCAGAACTAGTAGTACGAGGAACTCCAGAGGTACTAGGGTCGTTAAGTAATCTATGTTCTACGCCATTAAACTCACTAACATAGTATACATTAGATAGTGGTAGCCTATTTACATAAATAGACGAGGTACCGCCATCAAAAATTTCGGCATAATCGTTCTCAACTATTTCTTGACCTATATAATGCTCAACTACACTAGTAGCATAGCTAACAATATTAGACAACCTAGCATCTTGAGTATTGCTAGAGATACTTAAGTAATCTTTTACCTGATTTATGCTGATATAGGGATTTCTACCTAATCCTTCTTCAAATGTGTCTGCCATTTAGCTCTACCTCCCATATAGTAAGGGGAGACGTGTTAGCGCCTCCCCCTCTTAGCTTTATTTGTATGTGTAGCTACTATTAGCCTGCTATAACAGTTGAAGCATACGCATACTTGCTTGAGTCTAGAGCCGCACTAGAATTAGTGGTTAGTGCTTTAAAATCAAAACGAGTGCTCATATACATAGCAGTTACTTGCTGACGTGGTTCATACTCAGATTCAATCTCAATACCACGACGCTCTGCTATCATAAAGCCTGGCTTATAAAGTAGGGTACCTAGATGGTTACCTGTAGTACCTACACCGTCTAGGAACTCGGAAATTACGATAGGAATACCGTAAACAGCACCTACTGAACCTGTTAGGTAAGTAGCGTTTGGACCGAATTTATCAACAGTACGGAAGTCAGAAGTAGTAACTAGGTTATTGTAACCTTCAATAGAAGTCACATATACTAGGTCGTTACCTAGCTGTAGTCCATACTTACCCATCTGCGCGCGAGCAGCTGCAATATCAGAAGGATCAGCTTTATCAGTAGAAGAGCCTGTTGACACTGTTAGAGATGCATCACCAGTTAGGTTAGTAATACCTTCGATTACAGAGGCATAACCCGCACCAGCGGTAATACTGTTGGTAGGTGAAGCTGTAAATCCTGTTAGGGCACCTGTACCACGTAGAATAGACTTATCGATTGCACGAGCTAGACGACGAGTAGCCGCTGCACGTAGGAAATCTAGAAGTGGAAGTACTGTATCTTCTTCTTCGTCTTTTGCTAGGTGAGTTGTAGCCATAAACTTATGTGGCGTAAAGTCTACAGAAGCTATAGAGTTTTGATTGGATGTAGGTACGTTTGTTAGATCAGCAATACCAGTCGCGTAAGTACCCGAACGGAACATTGCTACATCACCATCAGCATCCTCATCTGCTACTGGTACACGAAAGGTTTTAGCATCTACAGGTAGACGGTTAAACATAGGAGCAATAACTAGTTGTTGTTCCATTTCGGTATATATATTAGAAGAGAAATTAGATAAGAACTGGTCTACAGAAGTAACTGCTTTCATACGTGAAGCATATTTAGTATCAAATACGTCACGCTTGTTTAGCATCTTAGCTAGTAGAACAGCATTTGCCATTTCTTTTTCGTTAAACTGGGAAGACCCGCGTGAGTTCTCAGCATATAGCATCTTGCTATTTTGTAGAGACTTTATCTCATCTCTATACTTTGCAATTTGCGATTGAAGCTCTTTAACTTCAGAAGTCTCGGCGATAGAGTTATAATCACCGTATTTATCTTTAGCGTCTGCTTCTTTTAGCATAGCTTCACCAGTTTTTTCAACTAGATTAGCAACATTAGGCTCTTTAACTGTAGCAGTTGCTACAGATTTAGTTGCCTCAATCTCTGTTAGATTGATTGATTCTACGACTTGCTCAGCCATTTGGTCGTTCTCCTTTGTTGAATCTTCGTGAAGTTCTGCAATACTGCTGTTTTCATCAGTTTTTGTAGTATTTTCTTCACTTTTAATTAGATCTTTTGTTATTTGAATTTGTGAAATTTCTTCAACGTTCACACTGATAGTATTATCACAGGATTGTCCCGAGGCGTCAACTGCTAAAAATTTAAATAGGGGGTTTTGGGCAGATGGTACTTCGAGTACTTCATAGAATTTTTCATTATAAATTACGTAGGTATTTTTAATTATAGTATCAATAGGAGCAGACAGTAGGTTTATAAAAGGTATAGATGCGTTAGGGTCTTTAACTATAACCTCTTCTTCTGCTTCTGAAAGTTCTAATGTTTCTTCAGCATAGTTTAGCTGCTCATTAGCGACTTCTTTATTAACTATTTCTGTTTTGGTTATAGCATCTTCGGAAATCTCTGTTTCTTCTTCTGATTTACTACTTAGTACAGCATCTTCGGAAATCTCTGTTTCTTCTTCTGATTTACTACTTAGTACAGCTTCTTCAGAAATCTTTATTTCTTTTTCTGCTTTACCGCGTAGTACAGCTTCTTCAGAAGGTGATAACTCTCGCTCACTCATTTCTTCATCCTCCTCCGTGCTATTAGGTATGCCTAGTACAGAAATACAATGAGAGTGGTCATCCTCTTCTTGCACTACTCCATTTACTATTTTATGGGAGTGGTTAGCCATATGAGATGCGTATGTAGTAATCCCATTACCGCTCTCATCTACTTCTACCGAGTGGTAGTGGCCTTCACACATATCTGTGTACCCAGCTTTTATACCTAAAGCAATTTTTACCTCTTCTTCACTAGCTGGTTCAAAATCTTCTATAAAAGATTTATAAGAGCTAGTATCCTCAAAACTCTTGCGAATACTAAACAAAGATTCCTGGTTAGCAGGAACACTAACAACTGAAATTTCTAGTAGCTCTACATCAGTGATTATCATAGTATCGTCAGTATTATTATATTTACCGTCTTTTACTCTAAAACCCACACTAAAGCTTTTTAAAGCTCCATCCTTAATTAGTGTGTGGACTCCGTAGTTATTCTCAGCTGCTTCGCTAACGGTGCCTTCAACATAAATACCTTTTTTATCGACTGTGATTTTATCAAATCTGCCTATAGGTTGGTCATGTTTATGCTGGTATAGCATTACTGGATTTTTTCTAAAGTTCTCTACGCCTTTTGCCCAGGCTTCAGCAGTAACTATATCGCCTGTACGATCTTTGGTCGTAGTATTAGCATACCCAGCAATTTTTACCGACTTTGACTTAGCTAAGCCTTTAGTCACGAATGAACTGTTTAGATAGAATGTTTTATTGCTCATTTTTTGCTTCTCCGCTTGTAGAATCATCTTCTACTGGTCTACCACCTAAAGTAGCGTCTGTAGCGCTACCTGTTATATTTTGTGGTACTCTTATATTATCATTTCCTTCAAGTTTTGCAAATCTTAATCCCTCTCTAGCTTCATTTGGGGTTATAATTCCCGTGTTAACTAGAGTAGAGTAATACATAGCTTGAGTTCTGTTATCAGGCTGTAGCGCAGGTATAGATAATCTATCAGGTCTTATTGTTACATTAGTAAAAAAATGAGAAAATGCAGAGCAAAACTGAGCTAATAGTGGTATAATAGTATGTTGGTAAAATAACTTTTGGTTAGCATCTATATTAGCGTTATTGCCAGATTTTAATAGTACGTAGGGTACACCTAAAGCTTTAGCCATATCTTGCTGTATTCTCTCAATAGAGTTTTCAAAATCTAATTTATCAAAACTTACTGAAGAAAAACTATCAATTTTTAAGCCGCCGTCTAATATTGCTGGATTTCTTGCTCCATCAAATATAGTTGTGTACGTAGATCTCCAAGCTTCAAGCAAACGCTCTTTAACTCTTTTTGATAGTATATTATCAGTAGTTAGCACAAAACCTGGTACTGCATTATTCTTAAAAAACTGACGCTGAAAGCTAATCATATAATAATAAACTTCTAGTAGTCGTAATACTGATTTTAGTTTTGAAGTACCCCTGAATATAGAACTTTCATTCTCATTCATAACGTGTATAATCTCGTGTGATTCAAACCTAATGGAATCTGATTTGCTAGTACGCTTAGAATATCCGTAATACTGGTCAGCATTCTGATTAGATACTAAATAGTTATAATGAGATATAAAAGTTTTTTGATCTGGTATTACTTCAACATCATTAGCAGGTAGTAGAAATAAACTATCGCCGTCATAATAAAAAAACATATTACCGTCTAGAAAGAAGTCTAAAAAAGCTCGTCTAAAAAATCTCTGTCTATCTTCAAAAGGATTAGGTCTAGTATTTAATAGTTTATTTACTTTTTTTGCAGCACCTGTGCCCTCGACTATTAGAGGTATTTCAACGCAAGCACTAATAACCATCTCCACAGAGCGGTGAATAATTTCTATTTCGTTATACGCTTGCTCAAAATCTACGATAGTCTCAGGTAAGACTCTCGGTTCCATCGATGCTATTGATGGTTGGGCAGGGTTTAGTTTTTCTACTAACCACCCTCTAAATGATGACATATTACCCGCCATTCTTTTCCCTTTGTATTTCTAACCAGTTCTTAACTTTTGTTGCTAGTGTACTAGTATAGGACTTACCATATAAATTGTGTAAGGTACTGTGGTGATTTTTGCATAGAGTATATAAATTATCATTAGATAATGCTTCTGCATTATCTTTTGCAAATATAACTCTAATTTCTTTTACCCGCTCTACGGTATCTATAGTGTCAAAACCTTTTTTATCGCACCACTCTCTAAACAGGTCACTAACACAGTATAAATGGTGCAATTCTAATTTATCCTTAGAACCACATATATAGCAAGATTCTCTAGCTTTATAATCTTTTTTGAGGTAATCCCTAATCATTTTTACAGGATAACGTTTTAATTCTGTCATATGTATATTCTATTCTAAAATGTTTTATTATACCAATTATTTTTTATTAAGAGTGTATAGATACTGAACTCATTTTATGGTGTGTATATACTGCATATCTTACAGCATCGCAAGGATGTGAGGCCCAATCGTGATGAGGTTTAGGTATATCTGTTTTAACATTCCATTTATAGGAAGTCATAGCATGAAATGTGTGTTTAGCACCTTCTAAATCAAAAAATAATCTATCGTGTTCTACTAGAGTTTGTATAAAATTTATACCGTCATTAACTGACTTTATCGCGTTTTCGCAGTATATGTCGTAATCGTAGGCAAAATCTGCTTTAACTTGTTGCGCTGCGCTATCTATGTAAATACTATCTATATTCCACTCATCAATTTTTTCTTGTATTACGCTAGCTAGTTCTGAGGTAGTAGATTCACTAGATACATATTCATCTAAAATATAGTAGTTTTCGCCATCAAAACCTATAACTACAAAAACGTTATCATCTCTATAACCAACGTCTAACCCAGCTAATATTTCTACAAACCTAGTAGTTCTAAAGTCGCCCTGATGTTTATCCTCATCTATTCCTTCAAATATCTGTGCTTCCGTAGTAGTCCACTCACACTCATACTCTTGCGCATACAAAGCTCTAGTCATAGACTGTTTAGCTTCATTAACATCTTTTTCAGAGAGTAAAGGATTAGATCTCCAGGTAAATACAGCGGAACCCCACTCATCAAAATCGTTACTCTGACCTCTCATATAGTAGTCATATAAGTAATTACCTTTACCTCTGGGTGTAGAAATCCACAAACATCTAGAGTTTCTAAATGTAGATAGAGCAGGTCTTAAGTCTCTAATATAATACTCATCGTTAGGTATAATAGCAGCTTCGTCTATTATTAGTAGGTTAGCAGCGCGACCGACTAGCGAATCTCTATTATTAGCAGATAAAAGTCTAAACACAGAGCCATTAATTAGTTTAACTATTTTGTCTTTTTGATTATATTGTTCTGTCTCTACTCCTAATTTTTTAATTAAGTCAGTAGTATAATCCCAAATAATAGAAGATAAATTATAGTTAGGAGCAACAACCATCACTTGCTGATTAGGCTCAAGTAGCTTGGCAAAAGCTAAAATTGCTGCTGCAAAAGATTTACCTGTACGTCTACCAGCTACATGAACCCAAAATCTTTTAGATTCTAATCCATCAATCATAGCTCTTTGACCCTCGTTAAAAGTAACAGGAACAGGTAACCGTTCTAGCAGCTTTTCTACAGGTATTTTAAAAAATTTTTCTGACATATATCCTCAAGTAAAAAAGTATCCAGCTATTGATGTAGTACCTATAGTTATAACGATCCATATAAGCTTACGTATATTTTCAGTAACCTTATTATTATCTTTAGCTATTTGTTTTACTGCGCTTAGCTCTAAATTTAAATCATCTATCCTACTAGAGTGTCTATTTAGTCTCTCTACAGTAGTATTTCTGTCTGATTCTATTGATGCTATTTTTTCTTCGGTTCTTGCTAGACTAATCATAGCATCAGATAGTTTATCTAGTTTTCTTTCTACTCTATCAAATCTATCGTTTAAGTCTTGTGCAGGTATAACATTTATATTTTGTTCAGACATTAAGTTCTCCTAGTGCAGTAGCTGCAAAAGTATATTATAAGCTATTATATAACATCAATTATATCATGTCCAAATTTAAAAAATTAATTAGTAGTAATATTGTAGTTATGGCAAAATAATTAATTTAACAAAGACTTACGTTTAAAATGATAGTCACCATCTACATCAGTTTTACAAAAGTTAGTTACCAAGCTAAAACCTATACTATCTAAATAAGATATGACTTCAGCAACTTTAGGGGCCTTATCGTTATAGTTTTTGTGCTGAGCCTCTAAAATTATATTGTTAACACTTTCTAGTGTAAAACTAGCCCCTCTTAAGATGTCTAGTTCCGCACCTTGAACATCTAGCTTTAGTAAGTCGGGGGTTGGCCAGTTATTATTTTTTACTAAACTATCTAGAGTAATAGTACTTCTTTTAGTTGCGTGGCTTTCGCTATACGCAGAACTATTTTCTTTGTAGTAGCTGTTACCTCCAGGATTGTGGCTATCTTCATAAAATTTTACTTGTTTATTATCTATATCAGATAGTACGGATATTGAATAAGGGTAGTTAGATTGTTTTAAGTATGGCTCAACAGATCTAGTAGCGTCTATCAAGTAAAAACTAGCAGTAGGCCATGATTCTTTAGCTTTTCTAGTCCAGTGAAGTAAACTCGCTCCTATATCATACACAACTAGGGGTGCTTCAATACTGTTTAAGTACTGAGCATGTTTTGTAGGTAGTAAATCTGCTTCTGCAACTTTATCTAAATGACTTTTGTTATCTACAGTATGCTGTATAGTACCTACATGATTACATTTAATAGATACGTCCGCCCAAGCACTAAAATTAGCAGCTCTTGCTTTAGCACAGAAAAATATATCTTCAGAGATAGTACTTGCATGATTTATAGCAGACGAATAAACAAAATGAGGGTAATCTAATGTTCTATATACGTCAGAGTTTACTAACACTGCGCCAAAACCACAAGCTGCTATTCTTATAATTTCTAAATGGCTAATAGCACTATAGGGTATATTCTCTACGCCGGATCCTGCGTCTTGATATATTTCTAAAATATGCTGACCTGGCTTGCGCTGTATATAAAGACCCGAAATAATAGGTTTATTAGCGCGTAACATCTTTACTAACGCATCATTCGGTAGAATGATATCCGAATCAACATGTAACACGTAGTCATAGCGCTTACCCCAATCAGCTATTAAATTTCTTACTTGATCAATTTGATAGCCGTAGAAAAACTGCAACTCAGTGCTAAAATTTGGAGGAACTATTAAGTCATAAATAGATTTCATGGTTTCTGTTTCTACATATTTATTAGTAGGTACAGCAATTAATACTCGTTTCATGTGTATCTTATAACCGCATTTCTCATTTGTTCTTGTGGCCTAACCTTGTAGTCGTTAATAGGGTTTTTATCATTATAAACTGCAACAATTTCTTTTACTGCTTTTGGGTTTTTAGCTCTTGATATTGTCTCATAAAATAAGGGATTATCGGCTCCAGCTAACATCCATTCACCATCTACTTTAAAAGCTGCGTCATCTAAATCTAAAGCTATTGCCCCAGAAAATGTTCTAAGATGAGTGTAGGGTACTAGCCAATTAAATTTATGTTTATGATAATCAATTGTATTTTCTGGGTAGTCTTGTGCAACTAAGGGGATATTGTCTGCTAAACTCCACATAGACCCATAAGTAAAATCTATATTTTTATATAAATTATTATAAAAGTGAAAAATTGAATTGTTAGGGACAAGCCAATCATCACCGTCTAAAAGCATAACAATATCGTCAGGTTGAATATAGTCACTAAAAGCTTTAATTTGGTTTTTAATAGCTCCTTGCCTGCTAGTATTATTATAAACTACAGTCTTATCAGTAGCTAAGCTACTAAGAACTTCTAAGCTATTATCTGTTGAAGCATCATTTATAAGTATGTGAATGTAGTTATCGTAGTCTTGTTGATTAACAGACTGAATATGGTTAGTTAAATAGTCTTGAGCATTATAAAAAGGAGATATTACTACAATACGACGTTGTTTTCCGTAAGAACGGTATATACGTCTATCTTCTATATTATTAAACCGTCTATTAAATACTCTAGACACTGTATCATTTATAATAGAAACTTGTCTATATTTTTCAACTGGAAATGGTTTTTCTAACATTGTATGAAAATGCTGGTCCCATTGAAGTGCTATAGTTTCCCAACTAACGATATTCTTTACTACATCACAATAATTAGCTTTTTGTTGCCACAGATATGTATCGTTATAAGCAGAAATTGCTATATCAGCTAACTTACTAGTTTGTTCATCTTCATCAACTGTATTAAATAGGGAATTTGGGCTAATAGGATAAGGTATTTTATAGCAAGCTAGGTCTATAGCAGTTTCTTCTAATGCGCCAAAAGAATTAGTAATAATAGGAGTATTATAAAGTAAAGATTCTAAACTACTAATACCAAAAGTCTCGGGAAAAGCAGCGGGATAAAGCATGAAGCTTGCGTCAGCTAATATGTCTGCAATTTCTTTTTGTTTTATAATACCCGTAAATGTTACGTCTAAAGCTGCAATACTAGAATCTTTAGATAGATTACTAACAGTTTTACCTTGCTCATCTAAACTTCCATCTTTCATGTTATAATAACCGCCTATACAAGTAAGATGGGCACTAGGTATCTTTTGTTTAATTTTTGGCCAAACTTTTGTTACTAGTGGTACTAATCCTTTAGTAGCTGAGGCATTATAAACAAAATGATTTTTATCTTTTAACTTAATATCAGCGGTTCTATAACTAGTAGCACCGTTACGGGTTTGCCAGAATTTATGCTTTAAAGTTTCAAACATACGCCTAGTACCGTGAGATGCATTGCTAAAATAGTTTGAATGGAAATCTGAAAGCGTAAATACCTCGTCTATATAATTCCTTACTAGCATATCCTCTAAAAATTCATCTCCTTTACAAAAGGTATCGTGCATCCAGAGTACTCGTTTTTTAGCTTTAGCGCATATATGTACAAAAGGGTTATTAGAGAAAAAAGGTAAAACAGATCTAGATGATATTACTATATCATACTCCTCAGCAGTAATATTGTTAGTGTACAAAACTCCCTCATATACACCTTCTTTATCACAATTATTATAAACAGTAACATTATAATTAAGTTTTACTAATTCTTTAGAAAGTAAAATTACTGCAGATTCACTACCGCCTAAACCTTTGTACTTTAGGGTATCTCCATTATATGTTAAGCCTAAAGTATCTATAATTGCTATCTTCATATCTTTCCTTGTATATTTGTTGTTAAACTAATACTAGCATGAAATTAGCTAAGCAGCAATAGTAAATCTACTGTTAGTTACATATTTCTGCATATACTATTTTAAAATAACCATTTTTTTAGACTTCTGAGGTTATAAGTGTTGGTGTAGGATAAACTATAAACCAAGGATCCTGGTCCCTAACATTGTTGTATAGCTCTCGTAACGCCTGCCTATACTCAATATACCCTGGGTCTATTAACTCACTAAGCTCTATTGCTTTTACTACTTTATAGTCTGTATCTTTTAAGAGTTTTTTACATTGTTCTCTGATTTCGTGTTGCTTAAAAGCAGTTTCAGAATCATTAGGGCTACGTATCACCCATTGCTTGCTAGTATAATCCCAATCAATCTTTTTTGGGTACTCTGCTACTGGCTTATCAGGTACTGAAAACCAGCCAGAGTCGTCTAATTCTTCTTGTGTAAACGTCTCTTTATCGGTTCTTGTAAAACCGCTAGACAGCTTAATCCTATTTGGTAGTTGAGTAGGGTATGCCCCCCTAAACGAGTATAACATTTATTTGTTTCCTTTATCCTAGTATTTTATATAGATATACTACACCTGAGCTGGCACCCTCTGATGAGCTTTCCCCAGGCGCGCTTACTAACGCATAATTATCTGGAGCAATAAACGCTGCTAAACCAAAACTATCACTTTGGGCATTACCATAGCTATTCGGATTTATAGTAGTGTTTACTAAAGACCCAGATTCTATGTTAAACGTGTAAAGTACTCCAGAGTTTAGATCTCCTAAAGGATCTTCTGCGAAAGCCCCTACTAATAGGTAGGTATCGTTTAATGATATAGATATCCCAAACGAATCACCAACACCACTGCCGTAAGCGTTAGGATTGTTGATAGTGTATAATAATGAATAATCTGAAGTAGTAAATACATAAACTCTACCAGAATAACTTGAGTATGCTCGAGCAGTAACTACTAAATAGTCTTCAGAAATACGCATATTAATACCGAACTCTATATTAGCTAAATTATCAGGGCTTGTTATTGTATGTGTTAAAATACCACTGGATAAAGAAAATATATATAATATACCAACGTTGAATGCCTCACTTGAATCCTCCCCGTAGGCGCTTACAACAAGAGTATCGCCGAAAGCTGCTACGCCGAGACCGAAGTAGTCAGAGTCAGCTGTTCCATAATTATTTGGGTTAGTAAGGGTGTGTAGTAACGACCAGTCAGTAATGCTATAAATATATACCGTCCCGGAACCCAAATCTTCTTCGGCAGCGCTGACAATAAGATAATTACCTGATACAGCTATTCTAACACCAAAGCGGTCTCCAACACTTGTGCCAACATTATTTGGATTATCTATAGTATGTACTAACGAGTAGTCTAAGGTAGAAAATACATAAACCTTACCGGAATTGTCGCCCTCAACAGAATCTTCCCCATTAGCACTGATAATAATATAGTCATCTGACATAACTACTGAGACACCGAATGCGTCTCCAGCACTTGTACCATAACCATTCGGATTATAAAATGTATGCAGTAAAGACCCGTCAGTTTTTGAAAATAAATAGGCTACACCTGCAATAGAACCACTCGCATCATCCTCAAGATAACTAGTAGCTAATATATAAGTTCCGTGCATATACACTTCACGACCAAACTGGTCGCCATCGCTAGTACCATATGCATTTGGGTTGGCTATTGTTAATTCTAGACTATTAGACAACCCCGACCAAATACCGTAAAGTTTATACAGGTATGTATTGCGCAAATCCCAAACACCGCTAGCTACCTCTGTGGTAGGTATATTTTTAATCCCTATAAGCCCGCCATTACTCATTTATACATCTTCTGTTCCAGTTGAGGGGAATGCTCTACCGGCACCCCAAATTATTCTTACAGCACCGCTTCCGCCGTCACCGTGTTCAAGAGTACTATTATCTGCTGCACCACCGCCACCACCAAATAGGCCTCCATCACCTTGAGGAGAGTCTCCGTCAATACCGTTTGTTCCTCCAGAACCTCCCTCTCCTCCGTAAGAGTTACCCCCAGAACCCGCCCCTCCGATACCTGAGGCTCCTTCACCGTAAATACCGACTCCACCGCCTCCGCCAGCACTATCACGGCTTCCACAGTTTCCGCCCCCGCCTCCTCCTCCTCCAGTACCGTCAGCTCCGTCCCCCTCAGAATCGAAACCACTATCTCCTCCTTTGCCTGAGTATCCGCCAGCACCTCCTCCACCAGAAGCGTAGGGGCCTGGGTATAAAGAATCACCTCCGGAACCCCCTCCATCACCACTAAAGTTACCGCCACTAGCCTTTGCAGACGAGTCAGTATTATAAAATCCTCCAGCTCCGCCAAACCCGGCTGCAGTAGCCACATCAATAAAATAACTTGCACCACCGCCAGTAGCCGTATTAACAGTAGTAGAAAAACTAGTAGCTCTAGAACCACCGGCCCCTACAACTACTTCATAAGAATTTCCAGGTATTACTGCTATATTGTTTGTCCAACCTAAACCGCCGCCCCCACCGCCAAAGCTTCTAGTACTACCCATATGCCCTCCACCCCCTCCTCCGAATGCTACTACAGAAACACTGAAAACCGAAGGTGGAGCTGTCCATACGTAAGTACCTGGGGTAGTAAACTCTGCCTGCCCAGAAGGAGGGGTAAAATAGGTTTCTAAGTAGTTCCATATACCAGATCTACTGCTAGAGCCTGGAATTAAGTATTTTCCTATTATACCGCCGTTATCGTATACACTACTCATTCTTAGCTAGCCGAAATAATTTCATACGAGCAAATAGCTTCTAAGTCCCCGTCAGCACTAGCTGCTATACGTATTTCGTCTCCCTCTTCTAAATATATGCCCATCTCTTTTGAAACAGCAATTAGCACAGCATCTGCTGGAACTACTATTGTCTTAGCCAAAGTGAATGAAGTAGTAATACCTGCTTTATATAAAGTAACAGTAACATCTGCATTATTAATTCCATCAATATTAGATACTATAACAGAATTAATTTTAAATACTGTACTAGTAGAGCAAGTAGTAATAGCTGTTGGGCTAGTTGTGACAGCTAAACCATCACTTTTGCCAGTAATTGTAGTTACGTCTACTATATTTGGTGCTACCATGTTGTAATCCTTTTTATTAACCGAATACTATCGCCATAGCAATAGCTTTGCCTGTAGAAACTCCGCCAGCAGTACCTGCTGACCCTGTATAACCTATATCGCCTGCAGATCCTGTATAACCAGCGCCTGCTGACCCGGTATAGCCTATATCACCTGCCGACCCTGTATAACCTATATCGCCTTGTATACCTGCACTGCCTGTATAACCTATATCGCCTTGTATACCTGCACTGCCTGTATAACCTATATCGCCTTGTATACCTGCACTACCGGTATAACCTATATCG
>Ga0136655_1000077_pt1 | contig 39333 bp, 32 predicted proteins | sample CPBDNA_2_FD_94863 | JGI IMG/M metagenome (GOLD analysis project Ga0136655, IMG submission 94863) | Freshwater to marine salinity gradient microbial communities from Chesapeake Bay, USA - CPBay_Spr_15_0.8_DNA (version 2) | ecosystem: Environmental > Aquatic > Marine > Coastal | place: USA... | reverse complement strand
TTATAGCATGTAAAAAAATACAAAAATGAAAAAATTAAATATAAAATTAATCCCCCTTTTTATTGCAAGTATTGCAATATTAAGTTGTGAGGAAGACTTTGACAACGATATCCAAGACGGTGGAGTTTACACTGCTGGAGAAGCTGACTTCTCTAAATACGTAACTGTTGGTAACTCGCATACTGCTGGAATTGCTGATGGAGCTCTATACCTCAACGGTCAATTGAATTCCTACCCAAATATTATTGCTGGACAAATGCAATTTGCTGGTGGCGGAGAATTTAATCAACCTTTAGTAAATGATAACACTGGTGGTATGCTTGCCAATGGCGTGCAGATTTTACCAAATCGGCTTGTGCTTGCCTCTGATGGAATGGGCGCTCCAGCTGGACCAGCTCCCTATACCGGGGCTGCTCCAACTACAGACATAATCAATAAGGTAACTGGGCCATTGAACAACTTCGGTGTTCCTAGTGCAAAAGTATTTCACCTTGCTGCTCCAGGATACGGATCTTTAGCAGGTGTAAATACGGGTACGGCAAACCCATATTACGCACGTTTTTCTAGCTCCGAAACTTCTACGGTAATAGGAGACGCTACCGCTGCAAATGCCACATTCTTTACCTTATGGATAGGGAATAACGACATTCTTGGTTATGCTACTAGTGGTGGTGCAGGAGTTGATAATAATGAATTAAATATAGTAGATCCTGCCATGCAAGGCGAAAATAGCATTACTAATAACTTGGTTTTTGGAGGAGTGTATCAACAACTAGTTGCTGGCCTGACGGCAAACGGTGCCAAAGGTGCATTGGTAAATATTCCAGACGTTACTTCTCTTCCATATTTTACAACAGTACCTCCTAACCCTATTCCTTTGGATGGACCTACAGCGGCTTTTGTGAATTCAAATTACGCCCAATACAACGGTGGGTTACAACTTGCTGCGGCAAATGGTTTGATAACAGCAACCGAGGCAGCTCAAAGAACAATTAATTTTAGTGCGGGTCAAAATTTTGTGGTGATGGTAGATAACGACTTAACTGACATTTCTGGGTCTCCTATCCCTCTGCCTAACTGGAGACAAACTACCTCAAACGATCTTATCGTTTTTCCAGCTGCAGGAGTTTTAGGAACACTTGCTGATCCTTCAAACCCAGCATCTGTTATAGGGGTAGGCGTTCCTTTGACTAATCAACAAGTACTTACAACTACAGAACAAGCTAGGGTCACTAATGCACAACAATCCTATAATGCCACCATTGAAGCTCTTGCTGCTGCTAATGGGTTGGCTTATGTAGATGCTCGTGCTTCCCTTTCACAAGTGGCTACTACAGGAGTTCCTTTTAATGGAGGGTTGTTAACTTCTACTTACGCTACTGGTGGTGGCTTCTCTCTTGATGGAGTGCACCCTACGGCTAGAGGCTATGCTTTTACTGCTAATGTGATCATTGATGCTATCAATGCGCAATACGGCGCTACCCTTCCTAAAGTAGATATAGGAGCTTATTCCACCATTCAATTAAGTGATACCGTTCAATAAATAAAATAAAACTTATTTAAGAATCTGCTGAGGACTCGTTCTTTAGCAGATTTTTTATTTTTACAGAAACCTCTTAGTTATGAAGTTCATTATAAAATTACTGCTCACGGCTGCTTTGGTAATGGGCCTTTCTGAAATATTACCAGGTATAACAACCACAGATTATGCAAGTGCCATTATGGTAGCACTTTCCTTGTCTATTCTTAATTTTATAGTAAAACCAGTATTAGTACTTCTTACGTTACCTATAACCATGGTCACCTTAGGCCTTTTTTTATTAATGATTAATGTGATTATCATATTTCTTGCTGACTTGCTAGTCACAGGTTTTGAAGTAACCAGTATTTTCTGGGCACTTATTTTTTCGTTATTACTTGCTTTTGCTAGGTCGGTTTTATTTAAAGTGTTAGATAAGGAGGAGGAAAAATAAACCCTTGGAGCAAAACGCCTGCTTTACCATACAAGCCAAATAATAACTAGATAGATCAACTAAAGGCTTCTATCGAATTGCTATTTCTAAAAAGTCCTTTGGAGATTTTCAAGCGAGTGGTTAGTTAAAACAGATGTATTGAAAAGAAGATACCCTTAAGGATTTATTAGGGAATAAAGAGTCCAGCTAATCTTTAAACCCTAATTCAAGAAATAAAATCCCGTAACTTTAGCTTAGACTTGAAAACCAATTACTCTAAATGCCTTAGACTGTTTGTCAAAGTAACTGGATAAGTGAACCCAATAAATAAACGTTTTGATAACTAGTAAATAAAGCCTAATTTTGCAGCCCAATTTTAACAGCATATAAAAGTCTTTCAATGAACATTAAACGTACTGACATTGACGCGCTTAACGCGACACTTACACTAGATATCACCAAAGCAGATTATCAGGGCCAAGTAGATAAGATCTTAACAGACTATCGGAAGACAGCAACTATTCCAGGTTTTAGAAAAGGACATGTTCCTGTGAGCCTGATTAATAAAAAATACCGTATACCCGTGCTAGTCGAGGAAATCAATAAAATGATCCAATCGCAACTTAATGAATACATTACAAAGGAAAAATTAAACCTATTAGGGAACCCACTGCCTAAAGCTCAAGAAGACATCAACTGGGAAGAAGATGACTTCACATTTGAGTTTGAATTGGGCTTTGCTCCAGAATTTGACGTAGATGTAAAAGGCAAAAAAGCAATTACACAATACGAAATCAAAACAGACGATAAAACAATCAACAGTCAGATCGATCGCGTACGTGAAAACTATGGTAAGTTAATTGCAAAGAAAGAAGTTGCCGAAGGAAATGAAATCACTGGAGTTTTCAAAAATGAAGACGAAGGTATACAAGCAGGCGCTACTTTCTCTACTTCAAAAATTAAAGGAAAAAGCAATCTTAAGAAGTTTATAGGAGCTAAAGTTGGAGACACTTTAGAACTGAAAACAAAAGGCCTTTTTGCCGATGATCAGGATTTGGTGACGTATTTTAAAATAGAAGAAGAAAAAGCAAAAGGACTTGACACTGCCGTAACTTTTGAAATCACCGAAATAAATGAGCGTGAGAAAGCAGCGTTGAACCAAGAGTTCTATGACAAGCTTTTTGGACCTAGTGTTATCAAAAGTGAAGAGGAATTAAGAGAAAAACTACGTGAAGATGCCGCAAAGCAATTTGGTCAGCAAACCGATCAAAAGCTATTAACTGATATCACAGAAGCGCTTATTGCCAATACCAAATTTGATTTACCGGCAGACTTCTTGACCAGATGGATTGCTAGTAATGGTGAGAATGAATTCACCCCAGAAGAAGCTGCAGAAGAGTACAAACGTTCTGAAAAAGGATTGAGGTACCAGTTAATTGAATCTGCTATTGTGAAGAACAATGAAGAGTTACAACTTAAGCTGGAAGACCTACAAGAGTATTCTCGTAGCATGATACGCACACAAATGGCACAATACGGTCATATGGATGCCACTGATGAAGAGGTAGATCAAGTAGTTGCCCGCATCATGAGTAATCAAGACGAAGTAAAACGCATGAGTGAGCAACTTCAAAATGAAAAAATATTGAAGTTTTTTAAAGAAAACGCGAAGCTTAAAAAGAAAGAATTGACTTACGAAGAATTCATTAAAGAGGCCTACAAAGTTTAATATAGTCCTGTCAATAATTCATATATTTAGGCGTCGACTATTTTATCACTTAGTTAACGCCTTTTTTATTCAATACACAGTAATATTACCACATGGATATATCTAAAGAATTTGAGAAATTTGCCGTAAAAGATCAAGGAGTAAATCCTATGTATTACGATAAAATAATGGGTGCGATGTACCCAACTAACCTGACTCCTAACATCATTGAAGAGCGCCAAATGAATGTGGTTGCGATGGACGTGTTTTCACGTTTAATGATGGACCGTATTATTTTTATGGGTCAAGGAGTAAACGATCAAGTAGCAAACATTATACAAGCACAACTGCTTTTTTTAGAAAGTGCAGATGCTAACAAAGACATACAGATCTACATCAACTCGCCAGGCGGTAGCGTTTACGCAGGACTTGGAATTTATGACACCATGCAGTTTATAAAACCAGACGTAGCTACTATTTGCACCGGTATGGCGGCGAGTATGGGGGCTGTTTTATTATGTGCTGGTGCTGCAGGAAAACGTAGCGCTTTGCCGCACAGTCGTGTGATGATTCACCAAGTGTCTAGTGGTGCACAAGGTCAAGCAAGTGATATTGAAATTACCGCTCGAGAAGTAGTGAAGTTAAGAGAAGAATTGTACAACATTATTGCACAACACTCTGGACAAACCTACGATAAAGTATATTCAGACTCTGATCGTGACTTCTGGATGAAATCAGATGAGGCTAAGGAATACGGGATGATCGATGAGGTTTTAAGAAGAAGTTAATTCCTTTCACAAAAGCCTAAATCCCTTAAAAATAATTTGAGATCAACGCTATTTATGGTAGTTCCGCTTTCGCGAAAGCGGTAAAAAATAAATTGCCTGATCCTATACCATGACGGCCGTTCTAATTTTAAAACAGATGCCTACTTTTTAAAAGACAACGTGCCCCGTGTCAAAAACAATATTTATGAGTAAAGAACAACTAGAATGTAGTTTTTGTGGACGCAATAAAGCAGAGACCAACTTGCTTATCGCAGGATTAGATGCACATATTTGTGACCGCTGCATCGAGCAGGCTCATGGAATAGTTTTAGAAGACACTTCAGTAGAACAAACAGGTGTTTCTAATGCAGAGTTAGAACTCAAAAAACCAAAAGCCATAAAAGCTTTTCTTGACGAATACATTATAGGTCAGGATTTTACGAAAAAAGTGATGTCAGTAGCCGTTTATAACCACTATAAAAGACTGTTACAAAAAAATACGGATGACGACGTAGAGATACAGAAATCCAATATCATGATGGTAGGGCAAACTGGGACTGGTAAAACGCTTATTGCAAAGACCATTGCTAGAATGCTTAATGTCCCCCTTGCTATTGTAGACGCCACAGTGTTGACCGAAGCGGGCTATGTAGGAGAAGATGTAGAAAGTATCTTAACCAGATTATTACAAGCTGCCGATTATAACCTAGAAAAAGCACAGACTGGGATTGTCTTTATAGATGAAATTGATAAAATTGCTCGTAAGAGCGATAACCCATCCATCACCAGAGATGTCTCTGGTGAAGGAGTACAACAAGGTTTATTAAAATTATTAGAAGGAACGGTTGTCAACGTACCACCTAAAGGTGGACGAAAACATCCAGACCAGAAGTTTATTGAAGTCAACACAGAAAACATCTTGTTTATCGCAGGTGGCGCTTTTGACGGTATCGAAAAAGTCATACAAAAACGTATGAACATGCAGGCCGTAGGTTTTAGTGCAAGTATGTCTAATGATGGAGTGATTGAAAAAGATAACTTATTACAATACATCATCCCTAAAGACATCAAAGATTTTGGTATGATTCCAGAAATTATAGGGCGTCTTCCTGTATTGACTCATATGAATCCATTGGACGCTAAGACGTTAAGAGCTATTCTTACAGAACCTAAAAACGCCATCATCAAGCAATACAAAAAGCTTTTTGAAATGGACCACATCGACTTTAGCATAACCGATGAGGCACTCACCTTTATAGTAGAACGAGCTATTGAATACAAACTTGGAGCACGTGGTTTGAGATCTCTATGTGAAGCCATTCTAACCGACGCTATGTTTGATATGCCCGGAAGCGATGAGAATAAACTAGAGGTCAGTAAAATTTATGCTGAGTCAAAACTCAACAAAAACACTATTCAAAAATTAAAAGCAGTGAGTTAAATTTCCCCTATAATCCAATACAACTATCCTTTGCCCTTTATAATGTAAAGGATAGTTTTTTTAGTAGGCAATCATCTTAAATTGCACAGGTTAAATAAACTAGTGAAAAAACATCTCATACATATTCTAATCCTCCTTCTGTTAGCCATCACTTTAGTGCAATGTGCTAAAAGAGGTCAACCCACTGGTGGTCCTGTAGATGAAACACCACCCGTAATTTTACGTGCTTATCCTGATAACTATACCCGAAATTTTAAGAATCAGATTATTGAAATTCAGTTTGACGAATTTGTTAAACTCAAAGATTTACAAAAACAACTGGTGATCTCACCTCCTTTGAAGACGCGACCAATAATTACTCCTCAAGGAAGTCCTGCAAAAAAAATAACCATACAAATAACCGACACTTTAAAAGACAACACCACCTATGTTCTTAATTTTGGGCAAAGTATTGTAGACCATAACGAAGAGAATCCTTATCCATTTTACAAATACGTCTTCAGTACTGGTAAAGTGATCGATTCCTTAACCCTAAAAGGTAAAATATCAGACGCACTTCAATTTGAGGCTGAAGAATTTGTCAACGTACTGCTTTACGAATTCAATGAAACGTACACCGATAGCATTATTTATAAAGAATCGCCTCGATATGTGCTCAATACTTTAGATAGCCTGACGACGTTCACCATGGAAAATCTCAAAGAAGGGACTTATAAAATGGTCGCTCTAAAAGAAGAAAATAGCGACTTGCGTTTTGACCCTTTAAGAGATAAAATGGGTTTTGTGTCTGAAACAATCAAGGTTCCTAGTGACAACGTTTATGAACTTAAAATGTACCGACAAGAACTTGACCCTAGCATTAAAAAAATCACTCAAGAAGCGCAGTCCAAACTCTATGTAGGGTACACAGGTAATGTGAAAAACCTGAAAATCAACTCAGTAGAAAAAAACCTGATTACACAAAGCCGACTCACCCAACTAGATAAAGCAGACACTTTACAATATTGGTATCTACCTGTATTGCAACAAGATTCCTTGATGCTTTCTAGCATTTTAAACGAAGAGGTGCAGGAATTTAAGGTGCGTTTAAAAGAGCTTAAAAAAGATAGTTTAACACTGAGAAAGGAAAACGATTTCTCTTTAAGAAATCCTGCTAGCTTTAGCGCTTCCACTCCAATTGAAGAGCTTGATAGCCGATTTATAAAGCTTATTGATAAAGACAGTATACCACTTTCATTTACTACGAGACTGGACCGTCTTAAAAACCGAAGTTACATCGATTTTGAAAGAAAGGAAGAACAGCGATACCATCTTCGCCTTTTTCCAGGTGCAGTAACAGATTTCTACGGAGAGAAAAACTCGGACACCTTAAGTTACAATTTTAACACATTAAAATCTACACAATTAGGCAACTTTAGTATCACCCTTAAAGGCGGCAGTTCTTTTCCTGTTATCATCCAGGTGACTAAAAAAGACCTTAGCGTAGAAGCTGAAGTGGTGGCAAGTGAAAATGGAACTTATGATATCTTTTATCTCAACCCTGGAGAGTATTATATAAGAGTCATTTACGATACCAACGCTAACGGAAAATACGACCCTGGTAATTTTTTAAAAGGCCTACAACCTGAAGAGGTGGTTTACAATCCTGAGTTGATCAAATTACAAGCCAACTGGGATAGAAATTATACGCTTAATTTAAAGTAAATCTATCTCGATCTTCTAGAAAACGCAATTTAGATCGGTTGTTCTCTATTTCAGATTTGTGGACTTCTACAGTTTGAATTCCTTCTATTTCCCACGGATGAGGAAGTAATTCATGACCCATCACATTATAAACTTGTGAATGCCCATTATAATCCATTCCAGTTCCGTCAGTCCCTATTCGGTTGACTCCTATAGAATAACTCATGTTTTCAATCGCTCGTGCTTTTAAAAGCGCATCCCAGGCATTCACTCTAGGCACAGGCCAGTTGGCTACATAAATAATCACGTCATAATCTTGCGTGTTTCTCGCAAAAACAGGGAAGCGCAAATCATAACAAATTTGCAAGTTAAATTTCCAACCTAGATACGCTGCAATCACTGGTTGTTCTCCACGTTGATAGACCTTGTGCTCCCCGGCTAAAGTAAACGTATGTCGCTTGTCATAAATAGTAGAAGTGCCATCAGGCCGCATAAAAATACCGCGATTTACAAAATGATCTGCCTCCCGAAACATCACACTCCCATAGATAGCAAAACCTCCTTCAATAGCGTGATCTTTTAAGTAATCAAAAATACCGGAATGACAAGCAAGTCCTTCTGGTTTCATAGAAAAACCAGTAGTAAACATTTCTGGAAGTACAACCAGATCCGTTGTTCCGTAAAGAGTTTTCAACTTTTCTGAAAAACGAACTAGGTTAGCTTTAGGTTCTTCCCAAACTAAAGCGGTTTGTATTAAGGATATTTTTAAAGTGCTTTTTTTCATAATTAAAAATTAATAAGCAGCAGGCAGGGTCATTTTAAGGTTGCTGCGCAACTTAAAATGTTAGCAGGCAGTATTCAACACAATCCTTTGCGCCTGTACTGAAAAATATCTCAAATAGTGATAGCAAACTTCTCATTGGACTGCATACTCGTATTTTATTTTTACGAAGTGAAAAATAAAATGAACCTGCCTACTGCATACTCAACTATGAGTTCATGATTTCCTCAATCTCTTCCGCTTCAATTGGAATATCTCTCATCAGATTAAATGGAGCGCCACTATTATTGATCACTAAGTCGTCCTCTAGTCTGACTCCAAAACCTTCTTCGGGTATATAAATCCCAGGCTCCACAGTAAAGACATTTCCTGCCTGCATCGGCTCCCATAGAATCCCATAATCGTGGGTATCCAAACCTATATGATGCGAAGTGCCATGCATAAAATATTTTTTATAAGCTGGCCAGTTCGGATCTTCTTGTTGAACGTCAGCTTTATCTAAAAGGCCTAATTCCAGCAACTCCCTAGTCATGATGTTGCCCACTTCTACATGATACTCCTTCCATAAGGTCCCAGGCACTAGCATTTTGGAGGCTTCGTTTTTTACTTTTAACACAGCGTTGTACACCTGTTTTTGTCTTTCTGTAAAACGACCATTAATAGGAATGGTCCTGGACATATCGCTAGAATAGTTTGCATACTGTGCCCCAGCGTCAATTAACATCAATTCACCACTTTTACACTCTTGATTGTTCTCAATATAATGAAGCACATTTGCATTAGTGCCACTAGCAATAATAGGAGTATAAGCAAAACCGTCACTGCGTCTTCTTATAAACTCATGTAAAAACTCAGCTTCTACCTCATATTCCATTACGCCTGGCTCTATAAAATTCAGCACACGACGAAATGCCACATTAGTTATATCACAAGCTATTTGCATCAGATCAATCTCGATTTGATCTTTTACCGCTCGTAATCGTTGAAGAATTGGAGCCGACTTTGCATAATTATGTGCTGGAAACTGAGATTTAGTTTTTTTAATGAACCTATCCTCACGAGTTTCTATCTCCACCGCCTGACGATAATGTTCATTCGTATTAAAGTAAATGCTATCGCATTGAGTCATCATTTCAAAAAACTTCTTATCAAAATCAGTCAACCAATAAATGGTCTTAATACCTGAGACTTCTCTCGCTTTTTCTTTAGTAAGTTTTTCTCCTTCCCAAACAGCAATATGCGCATTTGTCTCTGTCACAAAAAGCACTTCCCTGTGTGCTGGGTCGGGACATTCTGGAAACAACAATAGAATAGTATGTTCCTGATCTGCTCCACTTAAATAAAATAAATCTCTGTTTTGAGAGAAAGGCAACGTACTGTCGGCTCCAGTTGTGAACACATCATTAGAATTAAAAACTGCAAGACTAGAAGGCTGCATTTGAGCCATAAAACTCTTTCGGTTTTTGATAAAAAGATTCGGATTTATAGGATGGTATTTCATTAATAGGGTATGTAAATAGGTTTAAGAAGAGGTAAAAAAACACTTTCCTGCTGAAGTAAGTTCAGCGAGAGCTTCTCTTTAAAAAAATAGAATGCTTCAATAGTGCGGGTAGCAAGGTAACAATAGACCAGCAGATAGCAAAGTAAACCAGAACAGATTAATATAAAAGAGAACAGTCATTTCAAAGATTGCTCTGTTACGAAGGTTTTTTCTTGTTGCGATTCTTGATAAATGTTACTACTAATAATAGCACGACCAGAAGAGTAACCCCTATGATAAAATATCTTGCAATTTCCATAATAATATGATATTGATTGGTGTTTTAAATTTAATTAAAAGTGAGTAATAAAAAGCCCCTTCTAAAAAAAATTGCAAGACCCTCCTTTACAATTGGTTTTGGATCCTCAAGACGGAAATTTCTAAAAACCAAATCCGCCCACTATTCCATCGCTTAAAAAAGTGAAAAGTCATTTCAAATTGCATTTTCTCATTCAAGTTCAGCTTCAAAGTCCTTATCTTTAAGCTCGAAAATAAAAATCACATCATGAAGAAAATGCTGTCTTTTCTCTTTACCAGTTCCTTAGTTATATCTTTTGCCCAAAGTCCGGAAGCAACACCTGCTAGTGAGATTCAAAATAGCTTGGAAAAAATGGAGCAAATGGCCTCCTCTTCTCCATTTAAAAACTTGGAATTTAAAAATATTGGACCCTCAATAATGTCTGGTCGTGTCGTAGACGTGGATGTAAATCCAACAGACCCAACAGAAATGCTCGTTGCTTATGCCAGCGGTGGACTCTGGTATTCCAATAACAATGGAACCAGCTTTACTCCTATTATGGATACTGCTGCAACTATAAATCTAGGAGACATTGCTGTAGATTGGGATTCCAAAACCATCTGGGCAGGAACTGGAGAGAATAACTCGAGTCGTAGTAGTTATGCAGGAATAGGCTTGTTAAAATCTACAGACTGGGGTAAGACCTGGAGCCCACCTATGCTTACCGACTCCCATCATATAGGCCGTATTTTAATCGACCCTAAAAATACCGATCATGTCGTCGTTGCCGTTACTGGACCTTTATATTCTAGCAGTGAAAATCGCGGAATTTACACGTCAGAAGATGGTGGAGCTTCCTGGAAAAAAACTCTTTTTGCTACTGATATGGCAGGTTTTATTGATCTCGATGCTGCACCAGAGAATTTTGATGTTATGTATGCTGCGAGTTGGGAAAAAGACCGTAAAGCGTGGAATTTTGATGGAGATGGTACAGCCAGTGCGATTTATAAGAGTACTGATGCAGGACAAACCTGGACTAAAATAACCACAGAAGCAAGTGGATTCCCTATTGGAACTGGTGTAGGGCGCATAGGTCTTGCTGTATATAATGCAAATACAGTTTATGCCATTCACGATTCTCAATTTAGAAGACCTGAAGAAGGTGCAGAGGTTAAAAAGGAAGGCCTACAAGACCTTTCTAAAGATGATTTTAAATCCATGTCCAAAGAGAATTTTCTTAAACTGGATGATAATCAACTCAATACCTTCTTAAAACAAAACGGCTTTCAAGAAAAATACCGTGCACAAAACGTAAAAAATATGGTGCGTGCGGGAGATGCTACTCCTCTAGATGTAGCAAAGTATTTGGAAAATGCCAATACACAACTTTTTGACACCCCCGTAAAAGGAGCTGAACTCTACCGTTCTAACGATGGTGGAAAAACATGGATTAAAACGCACGAAGGACAAATAGATGATGTATTCTATAGCTATGGATACTACTTTGCTCAAGTAAGAGTAGATCCTAGCGATGTCAATCATGTTTACGTTATGGGTGTACCTATCATCAAATCTGACGATGGTGGTAAAAACTGGAACTCTATTTCTAAAGAAAATGTTCATGCCGACCATCATGCGCTTTGGATCAACCCCAACAAACGCGGGCACCTCATCAACGGTAATGATGGTGGCCTCAACATTTCTTATGATGATGGGAAGACCTGGATCAAAAATAACTCTCCTAGTGTAGGACAATTTTATGCGATTAATTATGATTTAGAACAGCCCTACAATGTATACGGTGGCTTACAAGATAATGGAGTTTGGGTAGGTGCCCACGATGCAAAAGAAAACAGAGCTTGGCACCAACAAGGACAGTATCCTTGGAAAACGATTATGGGTGGTGACGGAATGCAAATTCAAATTGATTCTAGAAATAGTAATATCGTTTATACAGGATATCAATTTGGCAATTATTACAGAATTGATAGAGAAAAAGAGAAGCAGACTTACCTACAACCTAAACATGAACTTGGAGAATCTCCTTATCGCTTCAATTGGCAAACTCCTATTCTATTAAGCTCCCACAATCAAGATATTCTTTATCTAGGAGGTAATAAATTACACCGATCTATGAATCAAGGTGACGACTGGACAGCAATATCCCCAGACTTGACTCAAGGTGGTAAAGAAGGAAATGTAGCCTATGGAACGCTGACTACCATCAGTGAATCCCCGTTCCAATTTGGTTTGATATATACCGGATCTGATGATGGGTTGGTTCAATTTACCCAAGATAGCGGTGCGAGCTGGAACGCGATCAAAGGAAACTGGCCAGCAAACTTATGGGTAAGCCGTGTAGTAGCTTCTCAACATAAAAAAGGACGTGTTTATGTCGCTCTTAACGGGTATAGGTTTGATGACTTTAGTCCCTATGTTTACGCGAGTGAGGATTACGGAAAAACATGGCGTTCCTTAGGAAAAACACTTCCAACTTCTCCAGTAAATGTGATTATTGAGCACCCTAAAAAAGAGAACACCTTGTTTTTAGGAACTGATAATGCCAGTTACATCAGTAGCAATACGGGCACTTCTTGGGAATTATTAAACAATGGTATGCCTCCTGTTGCCGTTCACGATATGAAAATACAGCCGATAAGCAATGACTTATTAGTAGGCACACACGGACGGTCTATTTATACAACTAACTTAGATGCTCTCGAATTAATGAGTAAGGGCGATTTCGCCTTCGCGAAAGTGAACAAAATAAAAGCTTCTTCAAGATATGGGGCGCCACGTTTTATGTGGAGTGAAGGCCCAGAGCCTAAAATTAATCTTACATTTTACACAAAAATGGCAGGAAAAGTAAAAATTGAAGTCCTTAATGAGAAAGGACAAACCATATATGAAAATGCTACCACAGGCATTAGTGGGCTTAATTATTACCCCTATAATGGTACGGTAGGTGAATATGCTTTAAAGAAATTTGACAAAGAAAACAGACCTAAAAAAGCAGAAAACGGAAAGTATTACCTGCCTAAAGGAACTTATTCTATCCAATTAACTGGTAATTCTGGAAGCGCTAGTCAAGAATTAATCGTAGAGTAAGCCTATGAAGAACTGCCTTCTCCTTATTGCTGCTGCTAGCATCATGAACAGTTGTATGGAAAAACACAGACCTCTAACAGATACCTTTCTTATGAAAACGACCATACAACTGGAAAACGAACAGGTCTACATCAACCTTTCCAAACCACTAGACATAAGTCTTGCGGTACAACATAATACTGGCGTTGGTGCCTGGTATATCGACCAACCGGAAATCAGCTATGTAGAGGTAGATGGTTATGTAGGCAATGTAAAATTAGGCGGCTCGACTAATTTTAACAATGTTCATTTTAACCCGCACAGTCATGGGACACATACGGAGTGTATAGGTCATATTACAGAAGAATTCCACAGTGTCAATAAAGCGCTTGATAACACCTTTTTTAAAGCCCAATTGATGAGCGTGACGCCACAAGAATTGGAGGGTGATCTAGTGATCAATGAATCAGTGACTAAGGTTTTAGCAACTGGAATAAAAGCTGTTGTCCTGAGAACTTTACCCAATCCAGAAAGTAAAAAAGGTAAAAATTACTCTAATAGTAACCCCCCCTATATAGATGCTAGATTGATGTTGCGCTTTCGCGAAAGCGGTATTCAACACATTTTAATCGATCTACCCAGTGTAGATAAAGAGAAGGATAATGGTGAGTTACTGGCTCATAAAGAATTTTGGAATTATAATGGGGAGCAACGGCTTAACGCCACCATTACAGAATTGATTTATGTTCCTGACCACATAAAGGATGGGCTGTATATGTTGGACCTTCAAGTAGCTCCTATAGAAAATGATGCTGCACCTTCACGACCTATTCTCTATGAGTTATTGTAGAATTTTATACGGATCTAATCCCTTTATGAGATTGGCATAAGCGCTTACTGATTTTTTTTTACAGCCGTAAGATTTAAAAAATAAAGCAACTTAGAATCCCCTAGATCCTGCTGTAGCTATTGTAAACAATAGGTAAATGCTCTCTAAACCAGAAGAAAGCTGCCAAAATAAAAGATATGCCCCTAGTTAAAAAGCCATAAAGAAACCATCATGCAAATAGACGAGCTTAGAGATTATTGCCTTTCCAAAAAAGGAGTGACAGAAGAGTTTCCCTTTGATGAAGTAACCCTAGTTTTTAAGGTTATGAATAAAATCTTTTGTCTGGCAGCGCTTAAAAAATGGGAGCGTGGAGAAAAAACGATTAATTTAAAATGCGACCCAGTAAAAGCTATAGAACTTCGTGAAAAATACTATGGAACTGTAATCGGCGGTTTTCATTCTAATAAAAAACACTGGAATACTATTTATACAGATCGCGATATGCCTCCAGAAAAACTGAAGCATTGGATCAATCACAGTTACGAGCTTGTAGTATCCAATCTAACGCGAAAGGATAAAGAAATTTTAAAAAATAGTTAGGAACAGATGGTAAAAATCACTTGTATAAATGGCATTTTATAAGCCTAATTCCTTTTATTTATAACCGGTTCTTTACATCAATCGCTCTAGCTACATTTCAGAATATTACATCCAATAACAAAAAACAAACTCTTGGAATCAAAACTCCACTCTTTTTATAACCAGCGCATTGCTCAATTCACAGATTCTAGCAATCATTTACAAAATCAATTGCGACTTTCTAGTACGATTCGTTTTTTAGTATTTATTGCTGGAGCTTTTTCTATTTACTTCTTTTTTGATTATTGGCAATACGCCATTCTAATTGGATTTATATTTTTTGGAGTCTTTCTGTTTCTGGTTTCTAGACATGAAAATCTGAAACGCAAACGTGATTTTCAAATTGGATTAAGGGATATTAATGGTAAAGAATTACAAATTCTAGATCGAGATTATCAAGGGTTCTCAACGGGCAACGAGTTCTTATCAGATGATCATGAGTACAATCGTGATATTGATCTTTTTGGTACAGGATCTATCTTTCAATACTTAAATAGAAGTGTTACTAAAGATGGTGTGATCTCGCTGGCACAAAAACTCAACAGCAATGACATCAACGACATTGAAAAAAAACAAGAAGCGGTAAAAGAATTGGCGGATAAAGTTGATTTTCGACAAGAGTTTTGGGCAAAAGCCACTTTGCTAGATCAAGATCGCGATCCAAAATCCATGCTGCGTTGGGTTACGGATTACAAAGTTTTTGTACCTAAAATATTTTCTTGGTTATGCTGGTTATGGTTGGCAATCAGTATCCTCACCTTTACGTTGTATTTCTATGGTTTAGTTTCTGGTTATCTTCCATCTGCTGTCTTTTTTATTGGCTTGGGAATTACTGGACAATATATAAAAAGGATCTCTGCCTTTTCTGCTAACATCAGCAGTCTGGAATTGTTTTTTAATCAGTACAGTCAGTTGATTTTAGCTATTGAGCAAGAAAACTTTGAAAGCGAGGTGCTCGTTAGTTTAAAATCACAGATCGCTACGGATGGTCCTCCAGCTTCAGAACGTTTTCACGAGCTTGCCCGAGCTATAGGAAGGCTGGATCAAAGAAATAACATGCTTTTTGGTGTCGTAGCTAATGGGTTAGGCCTATGGGACTTAAAACAAGTATATACCATTGAACAGTGGTTGCAGGAAAACGCCTTGCATGTAGAGCATTGGTTGCAAGCTGCAGCAGAAGTTGATGCGATGAGTTCGCTAGGTAATTTTGCCTATAACCATCCTCACTATACCTATCCTACTATTGTAGAAGGAAGTTTTCAGTTAAAAGCTACCCAAGCACATCATCCATTATTGGACCCTAAAAAGTCCATAGGAAATGATATTGACATTTCTTCCGGTGAGTTTTTTATCATTACTGGAGCTAACATGGCTGGGAAAAGCACCTTCTTAAGGACTGTATCCATGAAAATAGTGTTGTCTAATGTAGGATTACCGGTTTGTGCACAAGAAGTAACTTACAGTCCTATAAAGCTTATTACGAGCATGAGAACAAGCGACTCGCTAACAGATGAGGAATCTTACTTTTTTAGCGAGTTAAAGAGGCTGAAATACATGGTAGATAAAATAGAAACGGATCGGTACTTTATAGTTCTAGATGAAATTCTTAAGGGAACCAACAGTCAGGATAAAGCAAACGGTTCACGTAAGTTGATTGAAAAACTCTCCAGAAAACATGCGACAGGAATCATCGCTACGCACGATCTGAGTCTTACCGAAGTGGCTAATGAATACAACAGCATTTCTAACTACTTCTTTGATGCTGACATAACCAATGATGAGCTGATATTTGATTACAAGTTCAAAAATGGCATCGCTACTAATATGAACGCGAGTTTCTTATTGAGAAAAATGGGTATCGTGGATGAGTAGGCAGTAGGCAAAAAACCTTATGACTTTTTAAAAAATGTCATAAGGTTTTTTATGTGCGTATGAGCTGTATTGATTTCTTTCTTTAAAGGGACTCATTAATCTTATAGAAGATATCATAAATCACAATCCCTGCGCAAACAGAGATGTTGAGACTGTGTTTTGTTCCGTATTGCTCTAACTCAATGACTTCCTTACAAGCATCTACTACCTCTTGTTGTACGCCTTTAACTTCGTTCCCTAAAACAATGGCTACTTTAGCGCCTTTTAAAGGAGAGAATTTGTGTAGGTTTTCAGAACGCTCTGCTTGTTCTATAGCACAGGTAGTATAGCCTTGCAAGTTGAGCTTATTAACTACATCAATAGTGTTCACTGCATACTCCCAATCCACAGTTTCTGTAGCTCCTAGTGCTGTTTTTCTGATATCTTTATGTGGTGGTTGCGCTGTAATGCCGCATAGGTAGATTTTCTCCACACGGTAAGCGTCTGCACTGCGAAAAATTGAACCTATATTATTTAAACTACGCACATTATCCAACACAATAACTAATGGTGTTTTATCACTTTCTTTAAAACCTTCCATAGTCAAGCGGTCCAGTTCTTCATTCAAGAGTTTTCTCATGTGTCAAATATAGTAAGATCTATTTTTGGGAAATCACTTAACCTAAGTTCCAACGCTATTGTAGAATTAATTCAAGCCAATTAAGAGCTACTATAAAGCAGCTTATCTCTTCAAAGAGAAGTGCCCACCAAAGGTTTTTATAATTCCGTTTTCTTGATAATTTACTTGAAACCAATAATCCGAAGATGCTAACGGCTGCCCATTATAAGTGCCGTCCCATCCTATTCCTGCCGGATCTATTTGTTTCAATACCTTTCCATACCGATCGAAAATATAAATAGTTGTACCAGCTATTTCATTGAGCCCTACAATATTCCAAGTGTCGTGATAACCATCGTTATTAGGTGTAAAATATAGCGGATACCCAACAACATTCAGTGGTATTTCTACACTAGCACAACCTTCTAAATCTTGTATGACTACTGTATGTGGTCCAGGGGATACATTGTCGAAGCTACCATTATATTGCCATGCACCATCATCAAGTCTAAATATATACTGAAATGCAGGTCCTGTGGCAAATGCTTCTATTCGTTGCCTTTCATCAAAAAAACGAGTAACTACTTGCGCTCCAAAATCATCTGGCGGACCCAATTCTCGCACCTCGATAGTTTGAGAACTATTACAGCCTGTTACTGGATCAGTAACGGTAACCGTATACCTACCAACTGTTACCGCTGTTAGTGTTGCACTGCTTTCTCCATTTATAATATTGCCGTCTAATTCCCATGTGAAGCTCCAACCATTAGAAAGAAGACCTGTATCTAATACAGGTGGAGAGTCAGAAGTATTTAAAACTCCCCCGGTACTATTGAGACATAAATAATACAAATCAAATAATTGCGGCACAGGAACTTCATTGACAATAATATCAAAACTTGTAGTGTTAACACAGCCGGTGCTATTTTCTGTTCTCACATAAATGGCTTGTGGTGTAGTAGTGTTATCAAAACTAGTAAAATTGCCTATTTCATTAATGCCATTAGCAGCATCTGACAGCGAAATGTAATAAGAAACTGTGACACCTGTGTTTTGTCCATTTAGAATCGCAGCTTCATTAACTGTAAGGTTGAAAGCTTCCGTTAAATCACCTGTATTGCTATCATCACAGACTATAATAGAAGGTGGTGCAACCGCTTGAGGGGCCTCTTTTACTTCTAAATCGAGTGTTGTTGAACTCACACAACCCGTGGTGTTATCCTCAACAATTACAAAAAGTGTTTGTGGATTAGAAGTGTTGGTATAAGGACTGCTCAGCTCGTTGACTCTATTAACAGCATCTAATGCTGTGGCATAATAAAATAGGGTCACCCCAGTAGCTCCTCCTGTAATGCTATTGCTTCTAGACGTTAAGTCAAATTCGGTCAATCCATCACCTGTGGCATCATCACATAGTTCATATAATAAAGGCCCTGTAATCGCAGGCGGTGCGCCATTTACAATAATATCAAATGAATTAGCTGTATTAAAACAACCAGAATTGTTTTCCTCTAACCGTACAAAAATGGTCTGTGGATTAGCTGTATTACTATAAGCTGCCGGATTCAAAATAGCTGCCACAGCATTATCTGCATTACTTTGCGAATTGTAATAGCTTATGCTCACATCTGTAAAATCTTGAGTTCCTATGAGATCATTTTCTACGACTCTAAGATCAAAAGTAGCTGTTCCACTGTTTAGAGTTTCATCCTCACATAATATCAAATCACTAGCCGCTTGAGCTGCTTCTGGCTCCACATTAACGACAATGTTAATACTAGTTGTATCAAAACAGCCGGTATCATTTGTAGCAACTACTCTTGCATAAATGGTTTCTGGTGAAATAGAGTTGGTAAAGGTTGCTCCTAATGCATTCATTCCGGCATCAGCATTAGCTTGTGTGGTATAATAGCTTATAGCTACGGTTCCTGGGGTGTAGCCTGGTCCTACTAGAGGATCAAAATCTGCCAATGTTACTGTGGTAATTCCATCGGTATCATCGTCACAACCCACAATATCCTGTACTGGAGCTGCAAATACATCATCTACTATTAATTGAAATGGATAAATCACCTCACAACCAAAGAGATTATCTTCTACTCTTACAAATAAGGTTTGTGGATTACTAGTACCTTGATAATTCGTGGTAGTAGGAACGGCATTTGTCTGATTTTGAGCATCTACTTGAGACTCATAAAAAGTAACTGTATAGTCAGTCGCATTCAATGAAGTGAGTAAAAGGCTTTCAATAATAGTTAAATCAAAAGAGCCTACTCCATTTGGATCGCAGGAAATAGCATCTGGTGGACGAGCATCTGGCAGATCCACAAATTCTAAACGCACACTTGAATTTGCAATACAACCATTAGAAAAAGTAATTTCGACCTCGTAAAAACCGTTTTCGGTAACATCCAGGGTAGCATTGGTTTCTCCAAGAATTATAGTTCCTGATTGACTCCATACATATGAAGCACTAATCCCTGGCAACAATGACAATGATGCGTCTAAAACATAAACATCACCATAACAAAGTGGATTGCCCCGACTAATGATTCTACTTCCACCTAAATCTACACTTATATCAAAACTACCTCCTTCAATAAATACAGCAGAATCATATTCGGTATCACTGGCGTCAGCAATAACTAATTTAATATTGTAACTGCGATTGGGAACTACAACACTAGTAGCTGTTAAGACTGTGGTCTGCCCGTTAAATTCAATAGCACTTGTAGCCGCTGGGGCTCCAAGATTCGCTTCTCCAAATGTATTATTACCTAGATTATACTGATCAAAAAAAGCAGGATTGACAGGAGAACAGGCGGTTATTGGTGGATCGCGCACCGTAATAACTTGTACAGGCAAATTGGTTCCAGGAAGAGTTGCTAGATTAGTAACAGCTCCAGTGACACTATCGGTCAAAATAAATGCAAATGCATCTGCAAACTGACATTCAAAATTCCCATTATATTCTTCACTTGCAAAAAGGTAATCAAAAGATATAAAACTTGCGGTAGGCACAAAATCAAAAGAAATCCATGTGGCGTCTGTAGAAATTAATGGGGAACCCGCCGCTGCCATTACACCTTCCAGATCATTATCGTTTCCTGAAAAGAGGTTGTCGCTTCGGTCTCCAAATGAATTAGGCCCATTGGCATTTAAGGCATTCCCTGTCGATAAAATGATTCCATCACTTAATGGAAATGAGGATCCATTATCTTGAAAATAAGCAATCCCATTTGCATTTGCTCCAACACCGGTTCGGGATTGAATATTTGTAATAGGTGTACAGCCTCCTTCAAATAAGACCCCGTCAATAAGCTGATCTACCGTAAACGTTGTATTATCAGTAGTTATTTGTGATAACCCAGTCTGCAACTGCACAAAAGCAATAACAATAACAATATACTTATAAGTAATTTGCAATTTTGTCTGTTTAAAAATATGTCTTCGATATGGGACTTTTACAATATCCTTTTTAATTCTATGCAATTAATAACACCCTCAATAGCCTAATTCATTTACCCATCACCTTGCTTAAAGCAAAAATAATACAAATTAAATATGTATAATGGCCCATTCCTATAACTTTTAATTTCAATGATGGCCTCTTTGTCCACTGCTTTCCGTTAATGTCTAGTATGGCTATAAGACTATTTCACAAGTGATATATACAGTGGATACTCCATACACATATGATGTGCTATAAGCTTTGACCAATACCATTTTGATGAAGCTTTCGCGAAAGCAGTAAAATAATAAGGGCAACTTTATTGTTGCCCTTATTAAAAAATATTTTAAGTTGTCTTCTACAAGTTTACCGCAGGACAATTACAACTCCATCTGTCTTTTTTACATAAAAAATCAATCCCTAAAGTAATTTGATGGAAGCCCCCGTTTGCAAATTGAATGTCACCAAACTGGTAACTGTAATTATACCCAAAGGTAAATTCCTTGTGTTTGATGCCAAAAATTGGAGACAAAAGCGACAAATTTTGTTCTTGTACACTATTTCCGTCTAAATACTCGGCACCATCAAAACTCTGACGGTAAGAAAGTCCCATATACAGCACGCTGTTATCATTTAGATCGTAATATGCTTTTGCATTAACATCTATAAACTGCTCTTCTGTGCGATCTGTGCGCTGGTAAAGCACAGAAGGCTCAAATTGCCACTCACTATTACGTGGAGCAAATAAATGCCCCAAAGTGGCTATATAACGACGCTGATTGGTGCTTTCAAAACCTTCCGAATAAATTTCACGATTTTGGAAAATAGCATTCTTTACCGTAAAATGTGCGTAAAATTCTTTGTAAAAATAAGACATTCCTATATCGACATTAAAGTAAGAATCACTTCTAAGAACTCCCGTAATAATCGGGTCAAAATCAGTAAGGTCAAAATCCGACTCATCCAATCTGCTTTGCACCATCCCAACATTCATACCGAAAGAAAGACGATTTAAATCTTCAAATCCTCCTCCTACTTGAAGGTGGTATGCATAAGAAAGGTAAGCCCCTGTCTGTGAGTGATAACCGTTTTTATCGTTAAATAATATAGCACCTATACCACTATTCTCTCCTACACCAGTATTAAAACTTAATGTTTGCAGGTTAGGAGCGTCTTCTTGATCAAACCATTGTTGACGTACAGTACCTCTAACTTTGCCACAAGCTGCTGCTCCCGCCATAGAAGGGTGAAGTAAGTAATAGTTATCCATTAAGTAATCTAAATAAACTGGGACACCTTCTTGTGCCATGGTAAGTTGACCGCTAAAAACGACAGCTAATAAAATGAATAGTTTCTTCATGTTTAGTTTTATGTAACTTCTTAATACAAAAAGCCTTAAAAATGTTTTATCTATGGTGTTTCCTAATTGACGTAATAAAATGAAACAAAATAAATTGTTAGGGCGCATTTTAAAAAACCAAGATTTAATTCAGTACAACATATAATCATACCAAAAGTTTCAAATATATAAATTTTTGGTATAGGATAGGTATTATTACGAATTATGTTGGAGCTACTATGAATTAATATCATGTTAGAATCAGAACCAGCCCTGATAAGAATAAAAAAATAGCCTTTATAGTAATTATCAATGCCCGGTATCCTTACATGTTATCCTTGCTAGGCTTATCTTTGTAGCAGATCAAAATAATCATGGAGAATCATCAAATTAAAATAGTTCCTACCAGTAACGAAGCGATCATTAAATTTGAAAGCAATCATTTTCTAGTAAAAAATCACAGTTACGAATTTAAAAATATAGATGAAGCAAAGTCTTCGCCTCTTGCGCAACAGTTGTTTTATCTGCCATTTGTAAAAACGGTTTATATCGCACAAAATTTTATAGCAATAGAACGATATGATATTGTTTCTTGGGAAGATGTGCAGGCTGAAGTTTCAGAACAAATAGAAAACTATCTAAACAGCGGAGAGCTCCTCATAAAAACAGACGAAGAAAAAAAGAAAGTGCCCGTAACTGTTTACGCTGAAGCTACGCCCAATCCTAATGCCATGAAGTTTGTGGCTAATAAAAAACTCACTGTAAACAGTAAAGAATTTAAAAGCATCAATGATACAGAAATCGACACACTTGCTAGAAATCTCTATTCCTTTCCTTTTATTAAAGAACTTTATGTAGATGAAAATTATATCTCTATTCAAAAGCACGACGTCGTATCCTGGGATGAAGTGACTCATGAAGTGCGTTCTTTTATAAGAGAAGCGTTAGAAAGCGGCTCTTCAATAGGAGAATCAAAACATGAAAGTACCGCTATAGTCAAGGAAAAAGGGGAGTCAGTCGACTTACCCAAATTTGAGAATCTAGACGATATCTCTAAAAAAATAGTTGAAATTCTTGACGAATATATCAAACCAGCCGTCGCCAGTGACGGAGGTAACATTGTTTTTGAAGGTTATGAAGAAAGTAATGGTGAAGTTCGTGTTATTCTACAAGGAGCCTGTAGCGGTTGCCCTTCTTCTACCATGACCTTGCGCAATGGTATTGAAACCATGCTGAAAGAGATGATCCCAGGTAAGATAGAACGTGTAGTCGCCTTAAATGGTTAAAATAATTGCTCTAGTAGCCGCTATAAAAATACCATTATTGCCGTCTAAAAGACAAAAAGTCCTAGCACCCTGCTAAAACAGATGAATAATAGAACGAAAAACCATTAGAGCGGGCCTGTAAAAATATGGGAAATGCACAATCAGTGCACATCAATAAGTAAAAAACTCAGGTAAAAATATGCTGCCCTATCAGCATATAGTGCGAACTTCAAAATCTCTATAAAGTGAAAGCTTTTTCTTTGGCAAGATATTTGCAAATTATACAATTCATCAATAAAATAACCTTATGAAAAATTACCTGTTACTTGTTTTATTTATAGGTATGTGTTCTTCCATTTTTGCTCAAGGCAACTTTTCTATTTATCGCGATAATGGCAATAATCTAGAAACCAATTTCTACAAAAAGCTATCTACAAATTTAAAAAACAACCGAGGAGATGTTACTGGCAATCCATTTATGGGAGAAAAACTGGAACTCGGCTCCTTAATTTTAAACGGTGGTGTTGCTCAAGTCTTCTATATGAGGTATAATGTTTTAGAACAACGCATAGAATTTAGCGACACTAATAATGTAGAGACATTAAAAATGTTGCCTCGAGAGAATAACATTCTTATTCAACTAGATGGTAAAACCTACCAATATTTAAATCTAGGGAATTTACCCGCTGGATATTATGAAATAGTAACAACCTTTGATGAAGACACGCTCTTACTTGTTCACCACAATAAAAATATTTATAACATAGAACAAAAAAGCTCTTATAATTCTTCTCAAAAATCAAAACTTAAAAGCAGTCAAAAAATTTACTTCCTCGATAATAAAAATGCCATCGAAATTGACAATCATATAAAGCGTTGTTTAAAAGCTTTTCCAAAATCTACTCAACCTGTTTTAAAAACTTATATCAAAGAAAATAAGCTGAAATTCAATGATGATTACAAAGGACTGATTGCTCTGCTCAACAAGTACATCACTTTATAATTACTTGTTTATCCTGCCTTAAATTCTTTCAGATAAAAAGGTTCAAAATAAGCGACATCCACAGTGTCACTTTTTTTATACTTTTCTATGGCAAGGTCACACAACGTTATTGCGGTAGGATTTGAGGTGATGTACCGGTGCTGTTCTTCTTGAATCAGCTCTCTAAATTTTTCGACTCCAGTACCTATAAATGTTAGATTTCCGCTTTCGCGAAAGCGAGAAAAACTTTCTTTTTCTAATACTACTGCAGACACTTCTTGAACTATTATTTGATGTTCAAAGACAGCCGCATACACTTCCATTCTTCGCGCATCTAACATGGGTATTGTCACGCCCGAAGAGGTATTTTGTTGACTCAAAGACTCTAATGTGCTTATGGCCATCATAGGAATATCTAGCGCATAACACAATCCTTTAACCGAAGCGACGCCTATACGCAATCCTGTATAAGAACCAGGGCCTTCACTTACAGCAATCGCATTAAGATCTTTAGTAGAAAAATTATTGCGAGACAAAATCTCATCTATATATATATGCAACCGTTCTCCATGGCTATAACCGTCACTGTTATCCTCCAATATGTCCAAACAGTGAAGAATTCCGTAATCATTTGGAAAGCCCCCGTTTTCGGTCGCAAGCGCTACAGAGCAGTTAGTAGAGGTTGTTTCTACACACAATATTAAAGACATGATTAAGCTTCTTTATCTTCTTCGGAAGAGTTGGTATTAGTGTCTTTATCTTTTTTTACACGTACTGCTTTTCCTGATTTTAAAGTCTTGGTGACCGTTCTATAAGGTCCAGTAATTACTTTTTCTCCTTTTTCAAGGCCCGTCAGTACCACTATGTTTTTATCGTCTTGAATACCTGTAGTGATTACTCTTAATTTGGCTTTCCCATTTTGTTCCAGATAAACACATTCAAATTTTTTATCGCTTATAGTTAGTTCTCTAGACCTGTTATTGTCTTCTACAGTGTCATTTTTAATGACAATAGCACTTATAGGAACTGCAATGGCATCTTTCTTTTCTCTTGTAATAATATCTACCGTTGCGGTCATTCCGGGCTTAAAAGGGCTGTAGTTTTTACCTTTACCTTCTAGAAGTTCTGTATAACTCTTGGGCAAAATCCTTACCTTGACTTTAAAGTTAGTCACTTGATCTGCACTTAATGCTCCAGTAGCAGTGTTGGCAATTTCAGTTACTTCTCCTTGAAATTTTCTTTTTAAATAAGCGTCTACTTCAACAATAGCTTTATCTCCTATTGCTATTTTAACGATATCATTCTCATTTACATCTACCTCAACTTCCATTTGAGAAAGATCTGCAACACGCAGTAATTCTGTTCCTGCCATTTGTTGTGTTCCCACCACTCGCTCACCTAACTCGACGGCAAGTAAAGAAATGGTTCCCGTCATAGGGGCAAAAATACTGGTACGGCCTAAGTTGTCTGTGGACTCAATTACCGTAGCGCTTGCACTTTGCACCGAAAAATAAGCAGAACGTTCTGAAGCTTTTGCTCTTTGATAAGCTGCAGTAGTAGCATCAAATTCTGATTGCGAAATCACTCCTTTTTCAAAGAGCTGAGAAGCACGTTGGTAATTTGCTGTTGCTTCTACAAGACTTGCTTTTGCTTGTTCAAAACCTGCCCTAGCATTAGCCAGTCCAGCTTTTGATCTGCTTACGCTAGACTGTAATAAATCTGGGTTAATCTTTACGAGAAGATCTCCCTTTTGAACTGTTTGACCTTCTCTTATTGGTAATTCGATAATCTCACCAGGCACTTCTGGAGATATACTTACCTCTACTTCTGGTTTAATTTTTCCAGTGGCACTAACCGTTTCTGTAACATCCATGGCGGTCACTTCCATCACTTCTACTGATATGCCTTCCTCACTACTCGCAGCAAATGCTTTATATCCAAAATAGCCCAATACAGCAACAGCTATTAGTATTACTATAATAATTATTGCTTTCTTCATAATTGATTGATTTATAATCTTAACTCGTTAACTGGTATACCAAAATACAATTCCAATACTTTTAAATTAAATATATACTGGTATTTCGACTGGATCACTTGATTTTCAGCACTTACCACTTGTTGCCTGCTCTGTTCAAAATCAAAGGCATTGAGCAGTCCTACATTATATCTTTCTTGTGAGTATTGAAAAGCAGTTCTTCTAGCTTCGAGTGTTTTTAAGGCACTGGAATAAGCCACTTTAGAACCTTCAGCATCGGTATAAGCTCTATAAACTAATGCTTCTAAATCTAATTTTGCCTGTTGTTCTGCATAATTAGCGCGCTCTAAATTAATTTTTGCTCGTTCTACTTGGTTTCTTGTAGAAAAACCATTGAAAACAGGGACATTCAGTGAGATTCCATAGGAGATTCCATCTAATAAATACAACTGATCTAAAATTTCAAGATCTGTATCTTCTTGAGCATTAGTGTTATAATTTAAAAATCCTGTTACCGTAGGAGCATATCCTGATCTAGCAATTAATAGGTCTTGGCTAGAAAGCTTTTTATTTATTTCAGCGATCTTGATTTCGCTACGAGTATCTAAGGCATTGTTTACCACAAGATCCACTTCATTATCTAAAATACTGGTAACCGGCAACGAATAATCTACTTGAGCCACATCAAAATTTTCGTAATCTTCTACCATCAGCAGTTGAGCAAGGTTTAATTTTGAAATAGCGAGACTATTCTCTGCGGTGATTATTTGTTGGTTTTCACTCTCATAAGTAGCTTGAATTTCTAATAAATCACCTCTAGGTAAGGACCCTGCTTCTACCAAGTTTTGAGTTTGCTTAATTTGTGAATTAGTAACTTCATGTTGTTTTAATAAGACTTGTAAGTTTTCTCTATTGAAAAGTACATTCAAAAAGGTATTGGCTACATTGAGCGCTGTATTATCAATTAAGTTTTGCAATCTATAATCTGCTGCTTCTGCAGAAAGGTTGGCCCGTTTATACTGTCTAAAGCTTCTCAGGCCGTCAAAGATGGTTACTCCAGAGCTAGCTCCACCAGATAAGTTGGTCCTTTTGTTGTTTTGAAAACCAGAAACTGGATTAAATTGGAACCCCTGAGACACAGTTCTTCTCGCAGATAAGTTCAATGAAGGTAGAAAATTACCTAACGCATCTCGCTTTTCTACTGCCGCAACTTCTTTGTCTAATTCTCCATTTTTTATAGAGATATTTTTGTCTATAGCTTGTTGGATGCACTCTTGTAGGGTCCATCTGTTATTTTGTTGCGCTTTCGCGAAAGCGAAACTAAAAAGAACAATGCTGCAAATTATTAACTTCTTCATAATATAATTATGTCTATATGTAGATCTCAAATGTGATTTGTTACAAAAAAAATTAACCTCCAAATCCGTTGCGACCTGCAGGAATCTTTAAGGCGTTCCAAACTTTGATATTATCTCCCTCGTTTACTCCAGAAAGCACTTCCACATTGATACCATTGCTCAACCCCAATTCTACATCGCGACGTTCAAACTGCTGGTCGCCTATAAGGATTTCTACAAAGGGTTTTTTGGTTTGTGGATCATACTGAACTAAAGCCTCTTTAATACTCAACACATCATCTCTTCTATCGAGAATAATACTGGCATTTGCACTTAGTCCTGCTCTTATAAAAGTGGGATCTTTTGCTGCTTTAAGAGTTCCTTTAATAGAAAATTGAATAGCTCCATTCTCTGCAATTCCTTTAGGCGCCACATAATCTAAAATAGCATCAAACTTTTTATTATCAAAAGCTCCTACAGTAATTTCGAGGGCAAGACCTTCTTTAATCTTTCCTACTTCACTTTCATCTACCTTTCCTTCAAAGATCATTTTGTTCACGTCAGCGATCATGGCAATGGAAGTGCCTTCATTAAAGTTATTGGACTCGATAACTTGATTTCCTTCTTTAACAGGAACGTCTAGTACCATCCCAGAAACGGTTGCACGTATAGATGTTTGTGCATAGTTCCCCAAACCAGCAGTAGTACCCGTTCTTATGATATCATAGTTTTGTTGTGTTCCTGTTAACGTTACTTGTTCTTGTTTATACCTTTGTAAGGCATTGTTATAGGAGTTTTGAGCCAAGTCAAATTCATTTGCAGAAATCACTCCTTTATCAAAAAGGGTTTTCTGACGGTTGTAAATAATCTTCTGGTTATCTAGGGCTAGTTTTGCTGTTTCTAAAGATGTTTTAGCTGCTGCAATATTATTTTTAGCACTGGTCAAAGAGGACACGTTAGGGACTACTTTTATATCTGCAATAAGATCTCCCGCTTTTACAAAATCACCCGCATCTACATGTATCTTATCAATTACTCCAGAGATATTAGGCTTAATACTCACCTCTTCTTTAGGCACAATACTTCCTGTTGCAACGGTCTCTTTGATAATAGTTTCCTTAGTAGGTTGCTCTGTAGTATAGCTAATGGGATCTTCTCGATCTTTTTGCCAGATGTAATAAATTCCTGCTGACGCAAGTAGTAAAATTATAATAAGTGTGATGACAGTTCCTGTACGTTTCATTATGATTGCTTAATTATTATTCTGTTCTTAATGCATCTACTGGTTTCATAGTAGTTGCTCGTGATGCTGGTATAAACCCAGCGAGTAATCCTGAAATGGTTAAAATGATTAATGCGATGATAATTACAATAATATTTACGGACGGATTGGCAAAATTATCCATAGGACCACTTTGTTCCAATACATAATTAATTATCCAAATAAATCCAGAGGCAAAAGCAATTCCTGCAAGCCCTGAAATTAAGGTTAACACTATTGATTCTTGAAGAATTTGTGATTTAATATTCCATGGCGTTGCTCCTAATGCTCGGCGCACGCCTATTTCATTAGTGCGTTCTTTAACTACAATTAGCATGATATTACTAATTCCTATTCCTCCTGACAGCAGTACTAAAGCGCCGACAAAATAGCCGACAAAATCAAGTATATTGAATAGCCCATTAAACTTTGCAAATTCCTCTGCAACATCATTATTTCCTATAGCTCTGTTATCAGTTGGGTGAACACTATGCTGCTCTCTCATAATGTCAATAATTTGCTCTTTTATAGTGGTAATACTAATGCCATCATAAGCAGTTAGCGTCATCCATCTTACCTCATCTGCAGAGTTAAAAGCTTTTCCAAAAGTGGTAAAAGGAATAAAAATAGTGTTAGCTTCTTCCTCACTATCCCCATTGGTATTAGGATTATCAAAAACGCCTACAACCTTAAAATTGACTCCTTGAAGAGTGATATAGGTCCCTATAGGTTCTTCCCCTATATCATATAATGATTTAACGACATCTATACCTATTACGGCACTTTTCATTTCCTTCTGAATATCAGAATAGCTTAACCACCTGCCTTTCAAAATATCCATATATTGTTGGTTAATGAATTCTGGATAATCTCCATTTACCTGAAAAGCACCCGTTTTTTCATTACGAGTAACGTTGTTAGCGCCTCGGTAACCGCCTAACTGTTGTCTAGGAGATACGTACTTTAAAGCAGGCAATTGTTGCTTAAGAGCCTCTACGTCGGCTAGTTTAAATTGTATTCTACGTCCTTTATTCATCCCCTTGTAAGGAATGGAAGTGCTCTGTCCCCAAATGTACATGGTGTTAGTTGCTCTATTAGCAAATTGAACACTGACCCCTGTTCTCAATCCATTAGTAAGAGCTAGTAATGCAACTAGTATAAAAATCCCCCAAAAAACTCCAAATGCCGTCAATAAGGTTCTCACCTTATTGGCATTGAGCGCCTCTAATATTTCATTCCACCTATCTCTGTTAAACATATTACTCGTCTCTTAATGCTTCAATCGGTTTGATATTTGCTGCTCGTCTTGCAGGTATAAATCCCGCTATAGCACCAGATACTACAAGAATTATCACTGTAGTAATCGCAGTAGTAAAGTCAACTGTAGGATTATCAATAAAATCATTTTGAATATAAGGAGCTGCTATTTCCAGCAGTCCTACTCCCAAAAACAACCCAACCAATCCAGCAAGACTGGTAATAAATATGGATTCTTGTAAAATCATCATAATAATCTCACTAGGTAAAGCCCCTAATGCTTTTCTAATCCCAATTTCTTTAGTTCGTTCTTTGACAACAATAAGCATGATGTTCCCTACTCCTACTACTCCAGCAATAATAGTTCCTAAACCTATAAACCAAAACACTGCTTTGATGACATCAATTAAATCAAAAAATGGCTTTGCTTGTTCTAAAGTATCTTCAACCCTTATAGCAACTCTATCATCTGGAGCTACAATAAATCTTGCTCTCAGATCTTGTTCAATAGATGCTGTCATTTGAGCACTTAACTTTGCGGTCTCATCAAAGTTTTTACCCATGTTCACCGTATATGCAATACGGTTGATGTTTTCCCCTTGATTAAAAACTCGTTGCGCCGTTGTAATTGGAATAAATAGCCTGGACTCTTCTCTAGTTCCTCCAGGATCTGTATAGACGCCTACTATAGTAAAGTTAATATTGTTATTTACTAGTATGGTCTTTCCTACAGGATCACTAAAAGGAAATAAATCCTCTTTCATTTGATAGCCTATTAGAGCCACTTTACGAGATTCTGCTATATCAGATTGGCTAATAAAACGACCATGTGACAGCGTGGCATTTTCAATAAACTGTTGATCTGGAAAAACACCTTCTATACGGTAACTCCCTTGTTTGTCTTTATAATTAATCTGCCCCCCCCAAGTCCTATAAAGACTAGTTTTATATTCTATTTGATCTTCATATTTGTAATTGAGACTTTCAAAATCAGCATTAGTCATTTGAAGTCTGCGACCAGGATTGAGACCTTTAAACTCTTTAGTGGTAGTTCTGGTGCTTATTTGAATTCGGTTGGTAGCATCACTGGAGAATTGTTCTTTTACACCATTGGCTATTCCTGAGGAAACTCCTAAAAGGATCACTAGAATAAAAATTCCAGAAGCCACCGATAAGCTCGTTAAAAAGGTACGAAGTTTATTCTTGCTTATGGTATCAAAGATCTCCTGCCAATGTTCTATGTTAAACATATGCTGAAGCTTTTATTTGGTTTACCAAGGTATCATCTATAATCCTGCCATCTTTAAGGTTCACAATACGTTTAGTCATTTGCGCAATATCAGGCTCGTGAGTTACGACTAGTATGGTCCTTCCTTCTTCGTTAATCCCTTGAATAAGCTCCATCACTTCATAAGAAGTTTTAGTGTCTAGTGCTCCAGTAGGTTCATCGGCAAGAAGTACTTTTGGATCGCTTGCTAGTGCTCTAGCGATAGCAACACGTTGTTTCTGACCTCCAGATAGTTGATTGGGTAAATGAGCCGCCCAATCTGCAAGACCTACTTTTTCCAGATAATGCATCGCTTTTTCATCGCGTTCTTTGCGGGCTACCTTTTGGTAATAAAGAGGCAGTGCTACGTTATCTTTAGCAGATTTATAATTAATCAAGTTAAACGATTGAAAAATAAAGCCTAAAAACTTATTGCGGTATTGAGCTGCAATGGTTTCATTCAAGTTTTTTATTGGGGTACTATCTAAGGTGTAAGAGCCACTATCTGCTTCGTCAAGCATTCCTAAAATATTAAGAAAAGTAGATTTTCCAGAACCGGAAGAACCCATAATGGAAACCAGCTCTCCTTCTTTTACAGAAAAATTAATACCCTTTAAAACATGTAGCGATGAATTTCCTGTCTTGTAGGATTTATGTAAATCGGTTATTTCAATCATGGTTTGTATTTGTTGACCTGATTGCGCAGGACCATATGACAAGACTGCAAATCTCCATACTTGTTACATTAATTCTTACAAATAAATGTTAATTCATCCCCAGCGGTATCCTTACAATAAGTTAAGTTTTTTTGACGGAATTACTTTTTTGGGTACTCCTATAGATCATGTAGATGATCGCCCCTACTAAAATATATGGAAAAGCCATCAAATAGGTGATTCCATTGTTCAGCCCCTCGGCTGCTGCTGTATCTCCAGAGCTTTCTATAACAGCGCGGCACATGGCACATTGCGCTTTCGCGAAAGCGGGAACACTAAAAACAATGAATACTACAAGAGTCTTTTTCATAATGGCATGTTAGTAGTAAGGCTGCATAAAAACATACACTAAAACACCAGTAATTGCTACATATAACCAGATAGGAAAGGTCCACTTTACAATTTTCTTATGCTTTTCAAATTTTTTATTCCAAGCAAAATACATGGTGTACAGCACCAAAGGCAAAATAATTCCAGAAAGGACAATATGTGTGAGTAAAATAAAAAGATATACTATTTTTAAGGGAGCGTCATCAGGATAAGAAACTGGGTCATTACTGATCTTAGAAATCACATAACTCACTAGAAATATCGCACTGAGGACAAAAGCTGTAGTCATCACCCATCTGTGCGCTACGCGATTGTGCTGCTTAATAAGAATAAAACCGCTCACTAATAAAACTGCTGTCATCCCGTTAATAACGGCATGAAATAAAGGCAACTGGCCAGATTCAATACCTAAAAAGTTATACCGCTCTGGCATGAGCATCAATACTACTACAACTAAAGGTACTAAAATCGAAATGGCTATAATAATTGCCGGTCCTCTTTTTTCTAACATATCTTACTTATTTAAAAGTGTTTCTGCATCTTCTATAATTTCTTTAATCTGTGCTGGAATTTCATTTTCTTGAACACCGTTGTAGTGGTAAATCCAGTTTTCATTTTGGTCGTCAATTCTCACCTTTCGGGAACGTATGTACCCATTTCTATCTACCAGAGCAAAATTGCCACTGTGTTCAAAACGTATAGCCTCATTGTCACTCTCCCCCACATAAGCATTAAAGCCTTCTCGACTTAATTTATAAGTCGCCTCTTTATCACCAGTGAGAAAATACCAGTTGCTATGAGCATCGTATTTTTTTGCGTACTCTTTTAGTACTGCTGGCTGATCGTGTTCAGGATCTATAGAAATGGAAATAGTTCTAAAATCTTTTTGGCTTTTTAAGGCTTCACTGATTTTAGACATATTCCTGCTCATAGGAGTACAAATGGTCGGGCAAGTAGTAAAAAAGAAATCGATAACATATACCTTGCCTAATAAGTCTTTATTAGTAATCGTATCTCCATTTTGATTGACAAATTGAAAATCAGGTACTTTATTGAATTTCTTCAAAAACTTATCGGCCACAGGAACACGATCTTCAGAGCGATTGCTGTCTACGACTTTGTCTTTATTGATATAATGAATAACGTTTGTTATAGCAAAGTATCCAAAAATAATAATAATGATGCCAAGACCAATATAATACGGAGTGTCCTTTTTCTTACTCATCTTTTTGAATTTGTTTGTCTCTGTTTTTCTTGAAAGCAAATCTATACTCTGCTAGTAACACTCTCATATCGTCCATCATCCTTTTATTGAGATTTGCAATCAAGTAAGTGTCGTAACCATAAACCATTCCCAGCTCTTCATCATCTGTACGACCCCTTAAATTTAATTTTTTATCTACTACAAATGCATGTTCTGATGAAAGATCCTTGTTGAGTGTCAAATTAGACTTAAAAGAGTTGAATAGGTTTTGTATGGCTTGATCACTACCTACGAGAAAATGCCAGTCGGCAAGATCTGTTGTTTCAGCCATTTGAGCTTTGATTTCTTCGATATCTTTGACCCCTTCCTCTGGCAAAATACTGATCATTTGATACCCGTCAAATTGATGAAAATCTTTATAAATCTTTTCATTGATATTAGAAACATAACCTATGCGGTTATAAGGATTGCTTCCTAGAAATGTAATAATGGAAACGCTGTCCTTCAACTGAATACTAGGGCCTTCTATGGTTTTAAACGCAGATAGTTCCGACACATTTTCTGTGACTACAGGTAAGGTTTTAAAGTGGTGTTCACCGTTTAAAAAAAATAAATAGGTTAGAAGCGGCAGTGCAAAGAGAATAAGCAATACACTGACTATAGCTACTCTACTGGTTTTTTTAATTCCTTCGGCTTTGGGAAAATCTGGCATGGTCTAAAGTGGTGAATTATTTCAAAATAAGGTATAAAAAAGGACGGAAGAACCGTCCATTATTATATGATACTGTAGTCGTCATTAAAAGTCTGTACTTACAGCAGCGTCTCTATATACTTCGTATATATACTCCCCTTCTACCAATAATATAGCGATTAAATAAATAATTAGGAACACCGCTGTCCATACTACCGCTCTTCTTAGACCACTGGTCTCATCACGCATATGCATGAAGTCCCATGTGATATAGTAAGCTTTTACCAGTGTTAAAATAATAAATATCCAGTTGAGATACTTAAGCTTTAGGAATGTTGCATTCAATAGGTCAGGTTTGATATAACCCAAAGCTACCTCAACGATAGTTACCAAAGAGAGAAATATAAGTACTCCCCAGATCTTTTGCGTGTTGGTTTTGAACTTTACGAGACCTCTAAAAATCTCTAATTTGTGTTCTGCGTGTCCGTCAGTATGTGCTGCGTGCTCTGCCATGTTAATGTCTTAAAAAATTATACTAGGTAGAAGAATGTAAATACAAATACCCAAACTAAATCTACAAAATGCCAGTAAAGACCTACTTTCTCTACCATTTCATAACTGCCTCTTCTTTCATATGTTCCTAGAAGAACGTTGAAGAAGACGAGTAAATTAAATATAACACCTGAAAAAACGTGAAAACCGTGAAAACCAGTAATAAAGAAAAAGAAATCTGCAAAAAGTGGCGCACCATATTCATTCTGTGTCAGATTTGCTCCTTCAACAACACCCACACCATCTTTATTTAACTTTACTAACGCATCTGCTCTGGATAACACAAGCTTTTCACTAGCGCCAGTTTCTTCGTTTACGATAAGCTGCTGCGTTCTGATGGTTATATTAGGGTTGGCTTCAAAGCCTTTTTTAACCTCTTCGAAAGTATAGGTAGCGTCGTATTGACCAGAAGATTGAAACCAGATTCCTTGGCTATTACCATAAGGTGCCACCTCTCTAGTGCCTACTTCTACAAAGTCTTGAAGAGCTACTCTTTTTCCGGTATCTACCTCTAGAAATTGAAGTACTTTACCTCCTTTAGTTGTCACTGCTCCATATTCACCAGCAATAAAATTTTTCCACTCCCAAGCTTGGGAGCCTACAAATATCATCCCCCCTATAACGGTAAGCAACATATAGAAAGCGACCTTCTTTTGTTTCATCTGGTGGCCTGCATCCACAGCAAGTACCATAGTTACCGAAGAGCCTATGAGTATAAAGGTCATCAAAGCTACATAAAACATAGGAGCGTCGGTCCCGTGAAGGAATGGGAAGTGATTGAATACCTCATCTGCAAGAGGCCATTCTTCAATAAATTTAAATCTCGAAAAACCATAAGCTGCAAGAAATCCTGTGAAGGTAAGAGCATCCGAAAGGATGAAAAACCACATCATCATTTTTCCATAACTGACATTGAGTGGCTGTGTGCCGCCACCCCATTTTTGTTCTTCGGTACCAGTAGATGCTACTGTTGAATCCATAACTTTAGATTAGTTGTAAGTTCTTGCAAAAATAGGTTAAAAAATATCTTTAGCAAAAACTAAAAACAGAAGAAGGAAAATCCATAACACATCTACAAAGTGCCAGAAAGTAGCTCCCAATTCAAAACCTAACATATGATCATTGGCATATTTTTTAGTCACTACATTAAAAGAAATGACTGTCAAGGAAATAAGTCCCGCAACGATATGCGCTAAATGAGCCATCACCATGATATAGATAAAAGATCCGGCAACACTACTTCCCTGCCCAGTAAAGAAAATACCTGCATCCGTTAAGGAGCCAAAAGCCATAAATTGCATGACTACAAATGTGGTTCCCAATAAAAAAGTGATTAAAGTTAATAAAGAAGCTCCTGAAAGGTTATTGCTTTTTAAACTTTTCTTTGCGAGGATTAAAGTAAGCGAACTCAATAAAATTACTCCCGTGCTGTAATAAAACTCAGTAGGGAGGCTTACTTCTACCCAGTCTCTACGGCTGCTGCTGATAATGTAAGCACTCGTTAAACCAGCAAACATCATCATTAAACTCATGATGGCAAACCACATCATCTGTTTTTTAGATCTTGCGATTTTTTCTTTGATAGGTAGTTGGGTTATATCTGTCATTGTTATCTTAAAAATTTATCTACTACATATATGATTTGTATGAGGGTAATGTAACTCACACTAACTAACATTAATTTTTTAGCAACTGTATTGCTGCGCTTCTTAAAAAGCTTTACGGCATAATACAAAAACCACCCCCCCAACAAGCCAACTGCTAAAGAACTCCAAACAGTAATGTACAATTCTCCTGTTACTCCAAAAACTGGTATTAAGGAAACCATGACCGTCAAGATGGTGTACAATATAATTTGAATGGCCGTTCCTTTATCTGCCGTGCCAGTAGGAAGCATTTTAAATCCTCCTGCTTTGTAGTCGTCTTCTAACATCCATCCTATCGCCCAGAAGTGAGGAAATTGCCAGAAAAACTGCAGCATAAATAAGGTTCCAGGCTCAATACCAAAATTACCGCTAGCGGCTACCCAACCTAGCATATAAGGAATCGCTCCTGGAAAAGCTCCTACAAACACACACAAAGGCGTTCTGGTCTTTAAAGGAGTATAAACTGCAGCGTAAAGCAGTATGCTCAGAGCTCCGAAAAATGCGGTTGCAAAATTGATCAAGTACAACATGTAAATACCGCTCAACGCCATGAGCACTCCATAAATCCACGCATTTTGCACAGATACTCTTCCAGTCGGTAATGGTCTGTTTTGGGTGCGCTTCATCAACGCATCCAAATCCTTTTCAATGATCTGATTAAAAACATTAGAAGAACCCACAAGAAAATAACCTCCTACACAAAGCAATAAAATAGTCCACCAGTCATAAGTGGTGGCGCCTAAAAAGTACCCTGCAGCAGATGAAAAAACAACAACAATAGACAACCTTGGTTTGGTGATCTCGATGTAGTTTTTAAATACACTGGGTGATTTTTCTAATGTAGTTACTTCAGTCAAAAAGCTGTTTTTAATGGAGCGCAAAGATACCTCACAACCACTTTGTTGCAAAGGTTTTAAAAAGCTTTCGCACCTATACGTTATTTATAGTTTTGTTAATACCAATAATTCTTTTGCTGGAGTCGATAACTCACTGGTAAGAGAGACAAAAGCTAGACCCAAAACAAAAAAGAGAGCTGATAAAGCTCTCTTTAGTTTTATAAAAATACTCAACAAATTATCCCACCACAAAATTTACAATCTTACCTGGTACGACAATCGTTTTGCGTAATTGCTTTCCTTCTAATTGCTCTTGCACTTTCTCATTAGCAAGTACCATCTTCTCCAACTCGTCTTTAGAAATAGCTGCTGGCAAATTTAGGGTGAATTTCATCTTCCCGTTAAAGGAGATCGGATAAGTCTTATTGCTCTCTACCAAATACTCTTCTTCAAATACTGGGAAAGGAGCATCGCTTATAGATTCATGACGCCCTAATAAGGACCATAATTCCTCAGCAATATGAGGTGCGTACGGCGAAACCAATATCGCTAGCGGCTCAAGCACTTCACGACTGGTACATTTTTGAGCGGTCAATTCGTTTACGGCAATCATAAAACTACTCACACTAGTATTGAAAGAGAAGTTCTCAATATCATCTTGTACTTTCTTGATGGTTTTATGCAAAGTCTTCATACTGTCCGGGGAAGCTTTCTCATCACTTACTGAAAACCCAACATCGTTATGATACAGCTTCCACAGTTTTTTTATAAACCCATATACTCCGGTAATTCCTGCAGTATTCCAAGGCTTGGCTTGTTCTAGTGGTCCTAAAAACATCTCATACAACCTCAAGGTATCTGCGCCATATTGCTCACAAATGTCGTCTGGACTCACCACATTGTACTTGGACTTGGACATTTTTTCTACTTCGCGCCCTACAAAATATTTACCATCTGATAATACAAATAAGGCGTCCTTGAAATCTGTGCTCAATGCATGACTTTTAAATTTTTCCATGTCAAGCTCATTTGAAATATCATCAATAAGGGAAATATCAACATGTATTGGTGTAAAATGATTAAAGGAAGCCTCTGACCCCCAAATGCTTTGACCTCGATGTAGTGACAACAGATTATCATGAACAGCCTTAGCATCATCATTGATCTCAGTAATAAAAGCTTTTTCCTTGATTGCTTTTACAATTAAGTCATGACTAAAAAATACTGGTTTGCGATTTTGTTTTTCTTCAACACCATATTCCCATCTGTAAACAAATGCAGATTGACCAAGGATCATCCCTTGATTGATCATCTTTTTAAAAGGTTCATTTACGGTAACCTTTCCTAGATCGTGTAATAATTTTACCCAAAACCTACTGTACAACAAGTGTCCGGTCGCATGCTCACTTCCTCCTATATAGAGATCTACATTTTCCCAGTATTCTTGTGCTTCTTTGGAAAACATTTCGTTTTCATTATTGGCATCCATATATCTGAACATGTACCAAGAACTTCCTGCCCAACCTGGCATGGTGTTGAGTTCTAGTGGGTACACACCATCTCCATCGTCATCATTAGAAACGACTTTGTTTTCTTGAGTAGACCAACTCCAAGTCGTCGCACGACCCAAAGGGGGCGCACCATCTTCTGTTGGTAAGTATTCGTCCACCTCTGGCAACTCTACAGGCAAATGCTTGGGGTCTATCATTTGTGGCAAGCCGTCTTTATAGTATACCGGGAAAGGCTCCCCCCAATAACGCTGTCTAGAAAATACCGCATCACGCAATCGGTAATTGGTCTTCCCTTTTCCAGCTCCAATTTCTTCTAGCTTTTCAATCGCCGCAGCCATGGCTCCAGACTTGTAGCTCATTCCGTTTAAGAAATCACTATTGCAAATAGGGGTTTTATCCTTAGGGGTATAGGCTTCTTCAGAGATATCTATACCGTCAAATATATTTTTGATGGCAGGCATTCCCTCTTGACCTGCAAAATAGTTGGCAAAGGCATGGTCACGCTCATCGCCACATGGTACCGCCATTACAGCTCCTGTTCCATAACCTGCCAGCACATAATCTCCTATCCAAAC
>Ga0136655_1000075_pt1 | contig 39658 bp, 37 predicted proteins | sample CPBDNA_2_FD_94863 | JGI IMG/M metagenome (GOLD analysis project Ga0136655, IMG submission 94863) | Freshwater to marine salinity gradient microbial communities from Chesapeake Bay, USA - CPBay_Spr_15_0.8_DNA (version 2) | ecosystem: Environmental > Aquatic > Marine > Coastal | place: USA... | reverse complement strand
GGGATGGAAATGGAATTCTAGTAGAAAGAGAAAAGATACTTGGGGTACCATCGTACTCAAGTGAAAAGCTTCCTAATATTACAGAAGGAAGTATCTACCATGTAATTATGTATGGCAAGAATATAATGGGCTCACATGCTTCACAGTTGAGTCATGATGAACGCTGGAAAATAGTGCAGTATGTTTTACAGTTGAGAAATGATCTTTCTCCAAATCCAGTTACTGCAAGTGTAGAAGAGCAAACCAATCCTGAAGTCTGATAACATGTTTGTATTCAGCGCAAAAGCAAAACGTTTCAGCCTTATTTTAATGGCTGTAGGAGTAATCTCTTTGATATTGAATTTTACAATGTCAGAGGGAGTAAGTCACGAAGATGTTACTCATATTACTAGTCATGAGGAACATTCACAAGCTGTAGTTGGAGAGCATGCCACAGGGCATAGCGAGGATCAACATGCTTCGAATGATCATCATGAGACTAGTAGCCATGATGTTGGGCATGACAATCATCATCAGTTGGTGAATAAGCCATGGTCTAGGTTATTTGTGAATATTTTCTTTTTTATGGCCATTTCTTTAGGAGCACTGTTCTTCTTGTCGATTCAATATGCGGCTCAAGTGGGATGGTCTGTGGTAGTGTTGAGGATCATGGAAGCCATGTCTCAGTTTTTGATAATACCTGTTTTGTTGATAATTGGTTTAAGCATTTTAGGGGTTTTCCATGTGCATCATCTTTGGCATTGGATGGCAGAAGGAATCATGGACCCAGAAAGCCCGGCGTATGATTCAATAATTGCAGGTAAGCAAGGGTATCTTAATCCTGGGTTTTTTATTACTCGCTCAGTAGTTTATCTATTGATTTGGGTGTTGGGAGCAAAATTATTTAGGAAGTATTCTCTTCAAGCAGATACAGGTTCTAAAGAGGAAGGGGCAGCATTATGGTCGAAAAAGCGCACCTTATCTGCTGTTTTCTTGGTTCTTTTTGCTGTGTCCAGTTCAATGATGGCTTGGGATTGGATTATGAGTATAGATACTCATTGGTTTAGCACCTTATTTGGTTGGTACACTTTCGCTGGATTATTTGTGTCAGCCTTAACCGTAATTACGTTAATCGCAATATATCTAAAAATGAATGGCTATCTGCCAGAATTGAATCATAGCCACTTGCAGGACCTTGGTAAATTTATGTTTGCCTTTAGTGTTTTCTGGACCTACCTCTGGTTCTCACAATATATGCTTATCTGGTATTCAAACATTCCTGAAGAAGTTACATATTATCTAATACGTTTCAAAGAATACAAGGGTCCATTTATGACTGCCTTAGCTTTGAACTTCTTGTTTCCTATTCTGGTTATGATGAGCAGGGATAGCAAAAGGAATATGTACTTTGTGATCACAGCGGGTATAGCCATATTGGCTGGTCATTGGTTAGATCATTTCGTTATGATTATGCCTGGAACGGTTGGGGTAGAGTGGTCAATTGGTTTGATCGACCTTGGCATTTTCTGCGGATTTATGGGGCTCTTTATCTGGGTAGTTTTTTCTTCCCTAGCTAAGGCGGCATTGGTTCCAAAGAATCATCCTATGTTAACTGAGAGTAAATTACATCACATCTAAGATCCTCTATAGATGAGCGCACTTTTAATTATTATAGTTCTAGTCCTTGCAGGTGTTGCAATAGGTCAGGCTGTTCGAATTTTCGAAATCTCAAACGCCCTAAAGGGAAAGGATGAGAATGAGATAACCGATGACGACAACAAACGTCAAGGTTGGTACATGCTGATATTCATGTTTGGCATGTTCATAACGTTTATTTGGATGTCAGCGTCGTATTGGGAAGTGATGTTGCCAAAGTCTGCTTCGGTTCACGGAAAGGAGGTGGATAACTTAATGGCGATTTCTATGATTGTAATAACGGCAATGTTCGTCGTTACACAGCCATTGCTGTTTTACTTTGCTTTCAAATACAAGGGTAAAAAAGCGAATAGGGCTACGTTTGTATCGCACAATGATAAGTTGGAATTAATTTGGACATTTATTCCCGCTATAGTTTTAGCTGGATTGATTCTATATGGTTTATCCACGTGGAATTCTACCATGTTTAGGCCTGAAGATGAAGAACCAATGATTGTGGAGATTTACGCAAAACAGTTTGGTTGGAATGCTAGATACTCAGGTGCAGATAACCAGTTGGGTTATGCAAACGTCCGCAATATTGCAGGAGTGAATGTTTTAGGGGTAGATGATACTGATGGGGCTTCATTAGACGATATCGTTACAACGGAACTTCATTTACCAGTTGGTAAACCGGTCCTCTTTAGATTTAGAGCACAGGATGTGATCCACTCGGCTTTTATGCCTCATTTTCGTGTACAGATGAATTGTGTACCGGGTGCTGTAACACAGTTTGCAGTAACACCAGATGTAACTACTGTAGAGATGCGTAAGGAGCAAGATGTAATCGCTAAGACGGCTACAATTAATGCTATACGTAAGGCAAAAGGAGAAGAACTTTATGAGTTTGATTACGTTTTATTATGTAATAAAATTTGTGGTTCAGCTCACTACAATATGCAAATGAAAATAGTTGTCGAAAGTCAAGAGGAGTTTGATAACTGGATGAGCTCTCAGAAAACTTTCGCAGAAACGCTTTAATACTGGATTGATATGTCAGATATCCAATCAGCAGAAACAATGCACACAGATACGCACGATCACTCTCATGATGATCACCATCACGAGGCAAATTTTTGGAATACCTACGTATTCAGCCAAGATCATAAAATGATTGCTAAGCAGTTCCTCTTAACAGGTATTGTTATGGGAACCATTGGTATGATGATGTCGGTATTATTCCGCCTTCAACTAGCATGGCCAGAACAAGGATTTCCTATATTAGAAAAACTGCTGGGCAAGTGGGCGCCTGATGGTGTTATGGATTCTAGTATTTATTTGGCTCTCGTTACTATTCATGGTACCATCATGGTGTTCTTCGTTCTTACGGCTGGTTTGAGCGGAACATTTTCAAATCTTTTGATTCCACTTCAAATTGGTGCAAGAGACATGGCCAGTGGATTTATGAATATGCTATCCTATTGGTTTTTCTTTGTTTCTAGTGTTATAATGGTGATTAGCTTGTTCGTGACTAGCGGGCCTGCAAGTGCTGGTTGGACGGTATATCCGCCTCTAAGCGCTTTACCTCAAGCTATACCTGGTTCTGGAGCGGGAATGACTCTTTGGTTGGTTAGTATGACCTTGTTTATTGTTAGTTCGCTTCTAGGGGCATTGAATTATATTGTTACAGTGTTGAACTTGAGAACAAAGGGGATGAGTATGACTCGACTACCTCTTACCATTTGGGCGTTCTTTGTTACAGCTATTCTTGGTGTACTTTCTTTCCCTGTTCTCTTATCTGCTGCGTTGTTGTTGGTTTTTGACCGTAGCATGGGTACAAGTTTTTATCTGAGTGATATTTTCATAGGCGGAGAAGTTTTGGATCATGCTGGCGGAAGTCCAGTACTATTTCAACATTTGTTTTGGTTCCTCGGACACCCGGAAGTATATATTATTTTGTTGCCAGCATTGGGTATTACCTCTGAAGTAATTGCAACCAATTCTAGAAAACCTATTTTTGGTTATAGGGCAATGGTTGGATCTATTTTGGCAATTGCATTCTTAAGCTTTATAGTTTGGGGGCATCATATGTTTGTAACAGGAATGAATCCATTCTTAGGATCTGTATTTACGTTTACAACTTTATTGATTGCAATTCCATCTGCAGTTAAGGCATTCAACTATATAACTACTCTTTGGAAGGGAAATATCAGGTTTACCCCTGCGATGTTGTTTTCTATTGCGCTGGTAAGTACTTTTATAACTGGAGGTTTAACTGGGATTATCTTGGGTGATTCTGCTCTAGATATTAATGTTCATGATACATACTTTGTCGTAGCCCATTTCCATATTGTGATGGGTCTTTCAGCCATATTTGGAATGTTCGCTGGTATTTACCATTGGTTCCCAAGAATGTGGGGACGTAGAATGAATAAGACTATGGGATATTTTCACTTCTGGCTCACTTTCATTAGTGCTTATGGAGTGTTCTTTCCAATGCACTTTCTAGGAATGGCAGGTTTACCAAGACGTTATTACACCAACACGGCGTTTCCAATGTTTGATGACCTTGCAGATATTAACATATTAATTAGCAATTTCGCTATCTTGGGTGCAATTGCACAAGGTATTTTCTTTTTCAATTTCTTCTACAGTATGTTCAGAGGAAAAAGATCAGCGCAAAATCCATGGAAATCAAATACTTTAGAGTGGACTGCTCCTGTGGAGCATATACATGGTAATTGGCCAGGAGAGTTGCCTACCGTACACCGTTGGGCTTATGATTACAGTAAACCAGGAATGGATGAGGACTTTGTGCCCCAAACAATTCCACTCGGTCCTGGCGAAGAAGAGACACATTAAGCAAAAAAATTCCCCTCAATACGAGGGGAATTTTTTTGCTCTTTACGTGATAAGTATATGTTGGCCTATTTCGGAATTGGAAGGTCAACTGAGAACATAAAAATAGACATGGGAGGTTTGTATGAAGCTTATGGAGTAAGGCTATTTGTCATCCGAGCGATGCCTTCTGATCCGCTTTAATTGTTGACTACCTTAGTTACTAGTGTGCTTAATGACAGCTAGAGACCGCGTTCTTTTTTAATTTCTTCATAAGCTAACTGAATTTGTAGGAACTTCTCTTGAGCACCTTTTCGGACTTCTTCTCCCAAACCTTCGACCTTGTCGGGGTGGAATTTTAATACCATGCGTCTGTAAGCTCTTTTAACTTCATCATCGTTCACTTCAGGATTGATTTCTAAGACCTCGTAATGATGGGCGCTCTTAACATAATACATAGAACGAATGGACAAAAAGTCTTTGTCGTTGATATACAAGTAGTTCGCAATTTTCTGAATAATATTAACTTCATCGTTGCTAACGATACCATCAGACTTAGCCAAGCCGAATAGAAAATAAATCAATTGTAATCTACCTGCATGAGACATATGACCTCTTATCTGAGAGCATACGCTGTGAATAGAGATTGGCTGATTAATGATTTCTTTGAATAGAGCAAAACTCTCATTAGCTCTTCTAGCTCCGTACATTTTGGCGAAATACCTTCTAACGTAATCGAGCTCCTCTGTTTTTGAAATACCATCAGCCTTAATTACAACGGCAGAAAGTATTAATAGACTAATTTCAAAATCTCCTGGTTGGGAGTATTCTTTTAGTTTTCTTTTGGGAGAATCAGACTCATTCTCTTTGTTTGAATTAGAATATGTTTCAATAATGTTGCCTAGAGCAATACCCAATATCAGACCAACTGGACCTGCAAAAGCCCAACCTAGACCACCAGCAATCATCCATTTTAGATACTGATTCACCTTGCTATCCTAATTCTTGTCCTGAGGATAGTAGATGCTTTAGAATCTAAAGGACACAGCTCTCTCAAGTGGCTAAAATTACGGCTAATGCCACGATACCAGCAATCAGGGCTACCACACCACCAATCTGTATTGTTGCTTTTGTTTTGTTTGTCATTTCCATTTAACTTCTCATCTTCTTGCGTGATGAAAGTAGGAAAATTTATTAAGGTCTGCAAATCATTTAGTTAAATGGTTTTTCGCTTGATAATATTGTAAGAAAAATCACTTGAAATTAGCTCATTGGATTTAAAACAACGCTGAAAATAATAAGGCTATTAGGATCCCTTCCAAATTGAAGCTTTTCGATAGCTTCGGGTATATCTTTCGCGCGGAAATAAGAAGTTTGAAGTTCATTTTCCATTTTAGAACTCCATTGTATAGTGTAGCTACTTCTTTTTTCCTTGTAGGTCTTGACGTACTCCAACATTTCTTTAAGACATTCTACTTCGCTATGCCCTTCAACCAAATGAAATAAGAAGGATTGATTGTGTCTGGGGTTAACCGTAATTAAATTCAAGCGCACTGAAGTTGAGGATTCATCAAATTCAAAGATTACTTCAGTGGAACCTAAGGTTAGATAAGATGCAATTTCTTTTTGCAATCGACTGATCTCGACATTGTTTTTCTGAATAGCCATTTATGTTGCCTTTGTTGTAAAATTATTAAAACGGATCGTTGTCGGGGAGAACGAAAAAGACATGCAAATCTCCCATATCCAATGCAAGGTACTCATTGCTTAAGAAGAGAACCTTCCAACGATCTATAATCTCATTTTGATCTTTTTTGAATAGCTGAATTTCAGATCCAAATAGGGTATACTTCCCGTTTACCGTTTGTGGTTTTCCACCTTGTGTTTGTAGAAAGATTTTAAAGTTTCCTCGGTCAAATCGATAAACATCCGGAACGGCCTCAAATAAATTGGTCACAATGGCTTCAGTTCCAGGGTCCCAATAGGCAATGGCTTCCCAGCTATGGCTTTCCAAAATGGAAATAGCTTTTTCAGGCATAGCACTAGAAGGAGAAGAAAGAACTTTTAAAACCTTATCAATCGGTTGCTCTTCTTGTGCATTTAATTTAAAAGAGCCAAAAAGAAACAAGAACACCAATCCACATGCGATCTTTGCATTAATGAAATTATTTCTTGTACCAACTCCAATTGGAAATTTGGAGGATGCTTCACCGCGTAGTTTGCGCATACTAGAAGAGATGGATATAATCTTAGCGGAAGATACGCGGAACACTGGGATTTTACTCAAACGTTTTGGCATTTCTAAACCCTTGAAGAGTTTCCATTTAAACAACGAACACAAGGTACTAGACCAATACATCGGTTTAATTAAGAACGGTCAGAAGGTCGGATTAGTTTCAGATGCAGGTACCCCTGCAATTTCTGATCCAGGTTATCTATTAGTAAGGGCATGCATAGAGCAGGGAATAGAAATAGAATGCCTTCCTGGTCCAGTGGCTTTTATTCCAGCTTTGGTTGCCTCTGGCCTTCCATGTGATCGCTTTATTTTTGAGGGATTCCTTCCAGCCAAGAAAGGAAAATCATCAAAACTAGAGTTGCTCTCCATGGAACAGCGAACGATAGTCTTTTATGAAGCTCCGCATAGGCTTCTCAGAACTTTAAAAGAGATGGTGCCTTTTTTCGGCTTGGATAGAAAGGTTGCCGTTAGTAGAGAACTTACTAAGTTGTTTGAAGAGCATAAAAGAGGAAGTTTACAAGACCTAATCGTTCATTTCGAATCGGTCGCTCCTAAAGGGGAGATTGTGGTGGTCGTGGGAGGTTTGCCGAAAAAATCCGCTGAATTGAGAACGGAATAGGCAATTGAATGTTAAGAATATATGGTACTTAAAAAGGAGTCTTTCTTCAGGTCAAATGGTAATAGTCCAATGCTCATTGCAGGGCCTTGCAGCGCTGAAAGCTATGAACAAGTTTTAGAAACGAGCAGGGAATTAGCCGCTATTCCTGGACTTTTTGGTTTGAGAGCCGGAATATGGAAGCCGAGAACTAGACCAGGCAGCTTTGAGGGGATTGGCGAACAGTCTCTTCCCTGGCTAATTGAAGCCGGAAATGAACTTGGACTTCCTGTTGCAGCAGAGGTAGCCAAAACGGAGCATGTAGAGGCCTGTTTAAAGGCAGGGGTGTCTATACTTTGGATTGGGGCTAGAACAACAGTGAACCCTATTTATGTGCAAGAATTGGCAGAAGCAATGCGTGGGGCGGATGTCAATGTACTGGTGAAGAATCCAATTCATCCAGAAATAAATTTATGGATAGGTGCACTGGAGCGCTTTGAGCAGGTTGGTATTCAGTCAATCGGAGCGGTTCATAGAGGTTATTTCAGTTTGGCGGCTTCACCTTATAGAAATGAGGCGGGTTGGGAACTGGCTGTAGAATTAAGGGAAAGAGTTCCAGAAGTTCCTATTCTTTGCGATCCGAGCCATATCGCTGGAAAAAGAGCATTGGTGCCAGAAGTTTGTCAAATTGCACTTGATCTCGGTCTAGACGGATTAATGGTTGAGGCACATAATAATCCTGAAAGAGCACTGAGTGATGCAGATCAACAACTAACACCAAAGCGATTAAAAGAGGTGATAGCCAGTTTGACTATTCGTGATCAGATCAATGGTAATATTTTGGTGTCGAATGAGTTACAAAAATTGAGGGCTCAAATAGATGAAGTAGACCATGAATTAATTCAAATTGTAGCCAAGCGATTAGAGATTATAAGGGAAATTGCGAATGAAAAGGATAAACACAACCTAGCTATCTTTCAATTAAAAAGATGGATGGAAATTGTTGAAACACGAAAACAAGCCGCAAATGAGAGTAAGCTTTCGTCCAGTATGATTCACGAGTTATTTCGAGTGATTCATAAAAATGCTCTCGAAGAACAGGTTCGAATATTGAATAAACGCAACTCCGATTAAGACAGAGATTCTTTACTCGCTATGGCTAAGTTGCACAGCTTAAAAAGTAAACGTGCACCTACTGAAGCATCCCATTCATTATCGGTTGCAGGAGTGACTTCATTCAAATCAAATCCAACAATTCTTTTCTTACTCAAAACCAACTCCTCTAGAAGATAAATCGCTTCCTCCCACCGTAAACCACCTGGGACTGGGGTGCCAGTATTCGGACATAAGGAGGGCTCGAGTCCATCGATGTCAAAGCTTATATAAACGTTTTCAGGAAGGCTTGAAATAATAGTATCCACTATTTCACTCCAACTAGAACCCATGAGTTGCTTTTTCTTAGCGGCTGAATCTAAAAAGTAGACAACTCTATTTGAATGAGCATACTCCACTTCTTCTATGCAATAATCTCTAATTCCTACCTGAACGAGTTTACTGATAGCTGGAATTTCTTCTAATGCATTATACATGATGGAGGCATGGGAATATTTGAAGTCTTCAAATGCCTTTCTCAAATCCATATGAGCGTCTATCTGAAGGATTCCAAATGAAGGATATTTTTTCGCTATGCTTTTCATTAGTCCTAGCGGAGTACTGTGATCTCCTCCAACCAAGCCAACTATTTTGCCCTGTTCTAACCAAGTAGTGGCTTTATTTTTAATGAGATCAATCATGTTTATACAAGACTGATTTACAAAGTCTACCGCCTCAGAATTCGATTCGCCATTACTTAAGGCATCGAGTTGTATTTCTGCTTGTTCCCTAGCTTTAAAACTAAGCTCGGATAATCCCAAATCTTCGGGTAAGAATGCAAATCCTCGTTTCCAACCATCTGACAAGAAAGAATCATAAAGATCTACTTGCGCAGAGGCATCGAGAATAGCTTTTGGACCACCCGCAGTGCCGGTTCGATAAGATACTGTTGCTTCCCAAGGAGCTTGGATTAGTACAATTTCACATTCTTCTGGAGTAAAGGGCAGGCCATAGAGTTGTCCGCTTAAAGCAAGTCCATTGGCATCAAAGTCTTGCAGTTTTTCTTCTTTGCTTGTCATGGTCGAAAAGTACAAACGATTGTTTAGTCGCAAATAGAAAATGCATGTACTTCTTTTCGTTTTGTGCCATTCTCGAAATACAAGTTTGCTACCAGGAAATAGATACCTGGTAAAATGACTTCTCCATTGCTTCTAAGGCCATTCCAAGAAATATTTGTAGATCCAGAGATCCAATGTCTCTCGGTAATTTTGCAGATTTCATTTCCATTCAAAGCAAAAAGCCTCAAGTCCAAAAGTGCTGATTCTAAAGGCTTTGAAATTTCTAATTGTAGATTCTCGTTGCTCCTCCTCTTCCAGCATTCCTCATTGAACTGTATTACATAATTTTCTGCTTCTTCAATTTGTGCCGATGGAATCCCAGGAGAAGGCTCGGCGCTCCTCCAATCTAGTGCTTGATGGGCTTCGTTATTAAAAGAAATTCTTTGAAGACTGTAACCCTTTGTATCTCTCAAAAGTAGGCTGTGAAATTGGACGCTATACGTTGCCTTATCGATATTCTCTAGTGATATACTTGTTATTCCTATGGAACTCTCGGTTGACAATAAATTAGGAAAGTCTTGAATTTCAACAAAATAGTGTTTCGATGAATAGAAGAGATCATCGAAATCACGGGGTGCTTGCTTTGTTAAGCAAACCCGCTCTCCTGCTTGAACTATTCTACTTTCAACTAATGGAGCGCTGCTATTCATTTGGGAAGAGAATGTATCCGATGCGATCCAGAATCGCAGACCTTTGATATCGAAAGTCTTAAGCCCTCTATTGACGATTTCTACATATTCTACTTGCTTCTCATTTGGATTAAACAGAACCTCTTCAATTTGCAAACCCTTTGAGAGAAGTGGTTCAGGAAAAGAAAGCTCGATGGTCTCGTAGTGCGAAGGATTTCCAATGCAGTCTTTTAAATAAGACCCAAGTTCGAGTTTAAATGAATTTGAGGCGGGAATTTTGGCTTGGAATTGAAGATAGAGCCGTGATTCTATTAACGGATTTACCCAAAAGCTGTCTAGAATTGCGAAGTCTTCATTCACTATTGGTATTCCGGTTAAGTGAATGTCTTCGCTCCAAACTAGTTGAAGTGTACTGTCGTTTACTTTTCCGAAATACTCCAAATAAGGTGGATTTTCATCCACATAAGTTTCCGAGATACTATTTTCACTACCAGGGGTACCACCAGAAGAATGAATGGATTCAGACCAAAGATTCGGAGAACCGCAAGGACTAATAAGAGCGCTGCGTTCTAAGGTCCATCCGCCTAATTTTTTGGGCTCACTATTGAACATTTCTTTTGAATAATGGAATTGATCAATAATAAAGGATGATGAGTCTGAGAGGGAAACCTTCCCTTCTTCGGTTAATAGAAAATTAGACGCTAATGGAGCGGGCAAAATATCTTGCTCGGGAACAATGGAAGACCATGGTTCAGGATTATTTGCTATCCACGCAAACGAATGTCCTTTGATTGAAAAGGAGTCTATTCTAAAGTTAAGATTACCGTTAGAAAGAATCCAGTCGCTCAAAACAATGGGAAACGATCTTCTATTATAGATTTCTATTCCCTCTTCTTCAGGTAGTTGAACGGGAGGTTCGGCATCGAACAACACCTCTGAAAAGAGAATATCACCTTTTTTTGGCTTGTAGAAACTCAAATTATTGAGGATTGTGTCAAGCAGATTTCCAGATTCATCAGGAATAGAAGTAATCTCTAAGGCATATTGCAAACTGTCAGTTAAACTTTCATCAAAGGAGAGAGTAAGCTCTCTGTAAGATGCTCGGTATCGGAGGTTATATGTCTTGTGATTTCCAGGGAATAACCTAAAATGGTCAGGGTCTTTTAACTCTGCAGTATCCGAGTCTAAACTGAAATTAAGGAGTATCTCTTTACGAGAATTGGTGCGCAATCTAAGAATCCTTGGTCCTTCTTTATCTTCCATCTCACTGCCAGCTACTAAAATTTTATCGAAGGTGAATTTATCTGAACGCGTAGAGGTGTAAATGCACTCGAGAGAAAAATAATTTGAAGGAGAGGAAGAGAAAAAAAAGCCATTCCCTAAATATATCATAGAGTCTATTCCTTTCTGTACCCATAGGTGATAATTCCCTAGGCTATCCAATTCTAGCTTTATTTTTAATTCCAAATTGACTTCATTTAGAAAGTCGGCAGTAGACTCAACCAAGAGTTGATTTTGACCTTGGTTTAAGCCATAAAGTGAAATTCGATCTTCCGTAGTTCCTCCAATAGCTATAAAAACGCCATTATTAGCTGAGGAAGGGTTTGCAACATCCGACCAGACGAATACTTTTGCATAGTTGGATGAAGACGGATTGAACCCAAGAGAAAGCTCAAATTCGTAGCTTGCTTGATGGTTTATTGCTGAAGGAAAAGCGAGAAAAGAGGAGTGTGTTTGAGGAATTGCTTGAAGCTTTAGCTGGTTGGTAGAATCGACTTGGAAATCCAAAGTGTCTCCTATTATACCGTGATTAGAGAAGGAAAATGGACTATTAAAGTCTTGATTCCATTGAGTTTGGGCAGTAACAGAAACAAAAGTAAAGAGAAGAATGAGGGCTTTCATTCTGTAAATCTATTTATCAAAGAAATGATTGTAGCAATAGTAGGCGCAACTGGTATGGTCGGTCAAGAGATGAGACGGGTTCTGTATAATCGTTCCTTTCCAGCCAAAGAATTTCTTATGGTTGGCTCTGAAAAGAGTGTAGGAAAAAAAATAGTTTTTGGAGATCAAGAACTGGAAGTGATTTCTATGGAACAAGCTTTGGATCGCAAGCCAGACTTAGCTCTTTTCTCTGCAGGTGGAGATGTATCCTTGGAATGGGCTCCTAAATTTGCTGCAATTGGAACTAGAGTTATCGATAATTCTTCCGCTTGGCGAATGGATCCCTCTGTTAAACTAGTAGTTCCAGAGGTAAATGGTTATCTCCTTTCAAAGGAGGATAGAATTATTGCTAATCCGAATTGTTCTACCATTCAATTGGTTATGGTTTTATCGCCCTTGCACAAAAGATATGGCATACATCGTGTCATTGTATCTACATATCAGAGCATTACCGGTACGGGTTACAAGGCTGTTGAGCAAATGGAAGCCGAAAGAAAGGGCGAGAAGGCCAATATGGTTTATCCCTATAAAATTGATTTGAATCTAATTCCTCATTGCGACCTATTCTTAGAGAACGACTACACCAAAGAAGAAATGAAGTTGACCCACGAAACAGTAAAAATCATGGGTGATGCTTCCGTTAAAGTGAGCGCTACGGCAGTCCGTGTACCCGTTACAGGAGGGCATTCAGAAAGTGTAAACATAGAGTTTGCTGAAATACCTAATGTATCTGAAATCAGAGAGATTTTGGCTACGTCTTTTGGAGTGGAAGTGAAGGACAATCCGTCTGAGAAAATCTATCCCATGCCTTTCTATTCGAAGGATAAAGATGAAGTTTTTGTTGGAAGAATTCGATTAGACCATTCAAATCCGAAGGCTATCAATCTTTTTATTGTGGCTGATAATTTGAGAAAAGGGGCGGCTACAAATGCAGTTCAAATAGCCGAACTCTTAGTAAAGTGGATGTAATAAGTCATTTCAGCGACCTTTATTGAAGTTTTGTTGTTCTTACTTTGGAAAACAAATTTCAACACTTATGAAAATATTTCTTTTCTGTTTGACCGCATTGGGTTTTTTTACTTCTTGTGCTCAACAACCTAAATCTGAATTGACGAATATGAATAATGGAATAACAAAAAGGGCAGTATTTGCTTCAGGATGTTTCTGGGGAACGGAATATTATATGAAGCGTATTGATGGAGTAATTTCCACTACAGTTGGGTACACGGGCGGAAGTGTCGAGAATCCAACTTACAAGGAAGTCTGCACGGGTCGTACCGGGCATTATGAAGCCATTGAAATTCAGTATGATCCATCTAAAGTGGACTATGAAACTTTGGCGCGTACTTTTTTTGAAACACATGATCCAACGCAGGCCAATGGCCAGGGCCCAGATATCGGCTCTCAGTATCGCTCGGCTATTTTCTATTCATCTAATGATGAAAAGGCCATTGCAGAAATGTTAATTGCACTTCTTGAGGCAAAAGGAATTTCTGTGGCAACAGCGGTTTTAGAGTCGGCCAAATTTTGGCCAGCTGAGAATTATCATCAGGATTATTACGATATAAAAGGAGGGACTCCGTACTGTCACAAGTACACCAAGCGATTCTAAATTTTCTTGATTCTGTAAAAATCAGGTTAAACCTTGGAATTAATAGAATGAATTGCTCCTCATTCTCTTCTTTTGAGTTATTATTGCGCCTTTCTAAAACTATCTTATGAAGAAAATGATACGCTTAGTTGCGGTTCTGTTAATGAGCTTGCAACTTTCGGCACATGAAGGCATGTGGCTACCGCATTTCTTGGCCAATTTGAATTACTCAGATATGAAAGCTCTCGGCCTTAAGCTGAGTGCCGAGGAAGTGTACAGTGTAAACAAGTCTTCTTTAAAGGATGCAATTGTTTCCTTAGGCGGATTCTGTACCGCTGAAGTGATCTCTAGAGAAGGGCTGCTTTTAACAAACCATCACTGTGGTTATGATGCCATCCAAACTCATAGTTCAGTAGAGAACGATTATCTAAAAGATGGTTTTTGGGCCATGAATAGATCGGAAGAGCTTCCAAATCAGGGCTTAACGGCAACCTTTTTAGTTCGAATTGAGGATGTAACAGAAAAAATCAATGCTGAGTTAACAGATGAAATGTCTGAAGAAGATCGCGCAAATAAGGCGGCGGAGATAGGTAAAACATTGGTGGCTTCTGCCACAGAAGGAACGCATTACAACGGTTTTGTTCGTTCCTTTTTCCATGAGAATGAATATTATTTATTCGTAATGGAGACTTATAAAGATGTTCGTCTTGTAGGAGCTCCTCCAAGTTCTGTTGGAAAATATGGTGGAGATACAGACAATTGGATGTGGCCAAGGCATACAGGAGATTTCTCTATTTTCCGAATTTATTCGGGTCCAGATGGAAAACCAGCAGACTATAGTGCAGAGAATATTCCGTTAAATCCAAGACATTTTTTACCAGTTAACTTGGATGGAGTAGAAGAAGGTGACTTTTCAATGGTTTTTGGATTCCCTGGCTCAACAGATCGTTATTTGAGCTCTGCTGGGGTTAAACAGGCGATCGATAAATACAATCCCGCTGTAGTTCGTGTGCGCGACTTAAAACTGGCCATTATGCGCAAGTATATGGAGGCCGAGCCAAAGGTTCGAATTCAATACGCTTCCAACTATGCAAGTACTGCGAATTATTGGAAGTACTATATCGGACAAACTGAGCAGTTGAAGAACAACAAAGTCTTTGATAAAAAGAAGAAGCTTGAAGATCAGTTCGATACTTGGTTAAAAGCGGATGCTACTCGTACTAAAAAGTATGGAGAGGTACTCAATATGTTTAGTCAAGGCTATGCAACAACAGATCCATTTGTTGTTTCTGAAGTTTACAACAGAGAGGCCATTTTACTTGGTCCAAGTATGGTTTTATTTGGATTGAGAATGGGTAGATCTTTTGAGGCTTGGAAGGCTAGTGCTGATGAACTAAAGGAGGCAAAAAAGACAAAGGATGCTGAAAAGATTAAAGCAGCGGAAGCGAAATACCAACAAATGGGTGAGCGCCTACGACCAGCTTTGAAAGGAATGGCAGAGGAGTTTTATAAAGACTATCATGAGCCCTTAGAAAAAGACTTGATGACTCAATTATTTCAATTGTATGCAGACGATATAAACGAGGCACATCAACCTGGGTTCATAAAGAAGTACAATGGTAAAATGCAGAAGCTAACAGATAAAATCTGGAAAAAATCCGTTTTGGCATCGAAAGACAAATTGATGGCGGCTATTGAAAATCCAGATTTTGATAAATTGGAAGAGGATATCATGTTCGGTATTTCTGATGAAGCCTATGAGCTTTATAGAAATGGAGGAGAAGGTACAGAAGGTGCTCAGGATATGTTAGATAAGGGATACCGCCTATTCACTGCGGGTATTCGCGAAATGTTGCCAAACAAGAAATTCTCTCCAGATGCAAATAGTACTATCAGAGTAACTTATGGAGTGGTGGGTAGTTATGCTCCAAAGGATGGCATGAAATACGAGAACATAACCACTATTGAGGGAATAATGCAAAAAGAAGATCCTTCGGATGATGAGTTTATTGTTCCCGCTAAATTAAAGGAGCTATACGAGGCAAAAGATTATGGTCCATACGCCGATGAAAATGGCGATTTAGTTGTGAACTTTATTTCCAATAACGACATAACGGGAGGAAATAGTGGAAGCCCTGTAATTAATGCTTACGGTGAACTCATTGGAACCGCTTTCGATGGTAACTGGGAAGCCATGAGTGGAGATATCTTTTTTGAAGAAAATTTGCAGCGCACAATAAGTGTTGATATCCGCTACACCCTTTTTATTATTGATAAATATGCCGGAGCAAAACACCTAATCGATGAAATGACATTGGTTAGAAGAAAAATGTAATTGGCTTTGATTTCTTTTTTATCTAAAAGGAATCTTTAGCTTTTTTAAGACAAAGTTCATTTTGAGGGCCTTCCAAGATTAATTGGAAGGCCCTTTTTTTTGTTTGAACATTTTGGTTACCATTGTGTCGTATAATAAATGAATTGCTATGAAAAAGTATGTTTCCATTTTAGTTTTCGCGGTCTTTGTTCTTTTATCTGCGTTTAGGCTTCCATTAGATGGATTAAATATTGGAGATAAAGCTCCTATGGCCGATATTAAAATGAAGGATGTTTCCGGTGGAGATTACAGCCTTTTTGATCTCAAGGAAGAGAATGGGCTCTTGGTTATTTTTAGTTGCAATACTTGTCCATTCGTTGTTGGCTGGGAAGATCAATACCCTCTTTTAGGGCAAATAACTGAGCGAAATTCAATTGGAATGGCGTTGATAAACAGCAATCAGGCAAAGAGACAGGGGGAAGATTCTTTTGAAGAAATGGTTACTCATGCTCAAGTTATGGGTTATAATTCTCCTTATTTGGTGGATGAAGGAAGTCTATTAGCGAATGCCTTTGGAGCGAAAACCACACCTCATGTTTATCTATTTGATAAGGATCTAAATTTGATCTACAAGGGAAGTATCAACGATAAATACGAGAATAAGAATAAGGAAGCTGAAAAATTTTATTTGCAAGATGCTATTGTAAATATGATGGCTGGTAAAAACCCAAATCCTGCTGAAACCAAACAAATGGGTTGTAGCATTAAACGCATTTAGTATTTACTCAACTCTCTCAAATGCCCCTAAATCGGGTATCCCGTTGAAGCTCCTAAACTGTCCTTTTATATCAAGGGGTACTTGCGCCCCATCTATTAGGTTAGCTCTGTCCATAGCTTGAGAGAGCGTATCTAAGTCGTAATCATTGCGGAAGGCATTGGCGAAATTAGGATCTTGATTAATGAAAATATTTTCAAATCGACTCAAATCAGTTAGATCGTAACTGCCGTCTTCTGGTTCGGGCTCAATGCGTAATAAAGCCGAATTGAATTTGTAATTCATTAGACCAGTCGTTTCTTCTCCAATAGCTAGCTCACTGGTTTGACTGCCATAGACAATGCAATTGCCAAAATAACAGTCGATTACATCTCTCGTTCTTCGGCTTCCATTCCCGTCTTCAAAAAAGTTGAAAAGGCCAATCGAAGGAGTATTTCGAGTTCCATAAGGCCAATAATTTGCAAAAGTGCAATGGATGAATCGGTATCTTCCACCTAGAACATAGAGATTATATAAACCGCTATTGGCAACTACAGTGTTTTCCGCCTCTAAATGAGCAAATCCGCCGTAAAGGCCAACGCGAGAAGAGTTAAATATTCTGAGATTTTTAAGGCTTACATTGCTGCTGCCCGTATTATTACTATCTATTCGCAATCCTATGGTAGCATTTTTAATAATGGTGTTTTGAATGAGGTTGCTACTGCTTTCGCCTAGAAGCAAAATCCCGCCTAATAAACCACCCCATTGTCCAGGAACGTCTTCGTACCAAGGCTCCAAACGATCTCCTTGAAAAACCACAGGTCGATCATATTTAGATAGTCCGAAAGGATCTACTTCAAGACTGCCGGCTACAATAATTCCTGAACCCGAATGAAAATGAACTTGAGTTTCTTCAGGAATCGTCAGTTTTGCCCCGTAAGCAACGAGAATGTACCCATAAACGACATGCGGTTTACTGTTTGACCAAGTGGTGTCGTTTGCAATAACCTTGTACCGGAGAATCAAGTTTCCTAATGTATCGGTCTGGTTCGGAAGGTGAAAAAAGGCGTCTTTTGCTAAAGTTACAAGTTTTACGTCCTGACTTTTGCCTTCTAGATTAAAAACTAGGCTGTCTGTGTAGAGTAATTCTGGGGCCCCAAGTACATCTGCAGTAACCTCTAAAAGGATATACAAACTATCCTTTGCTAGGATTTCCGTGTTTAGTATTTCTTTTCCAGACTTACCATTAACATTCATTCTGAAATAGGATGAACTACCTTTTCCGAAGCGTATTGCAGGGATATTTACATCGTTATTGCTTCTATTAAAGACTTTTAGGATGCGAGTAGAAGATCCAATAGTAGAAAAGACAGTGTCTAAAAAGACGGTGTCTTGAGAGAATTCAAGATTGTTAGCATTCCTTATTTCAACGGGATCTTTTCGGCATGAAAAGGTAAGTAGAAGGCCAAGGATGCCTAAAGAAAATATGTTTCGCATGGCTTGCAAAGCTAGTGACTGTTTAAATGTCTTTTTGATATGTTTGCTTTAAGTTGAAATAGAACTATCTTTGCACCCCTTTTAGTATTGGACTTGGGCAAAATCCTAAGCTTACACACAAAAATGAAAAAAGACATACACCCTAGCAATTATCGCCTCTGCGTTTTCAAAGATATGGGAACGGGAGACCAGTTTATTACTCGTTCTTGCGCAGATACGCGAGATACTGAAGTAGTTGATGGAGTTGAATATCCACTTATTAAGATGGAAATTTCTGGCTTTAGCCATCCATTTTACACAGGAAAACAGAAATTGATCGATACGGCAGGTCGTGTTGACAAATTCAGAAATCGTTACTCGAAATTCTCAAAGTAAATTTCGACATTTGATAATACAAGAAGCCTCCTTTTTAAGGAGGCTTTTTCTATTTTACGCACTTTCAATTTTCAAAATATGAACTTAATCCTCTTCGACGGAAAAGAACGAGATCAATTGCTCCCACTGACATTTACTAGGCCCATGGGCCTTTTGCGCTGGGGCATACTTACCATTTCAGAAAAATGGGAGAAGGATATGGGGCTTCCCCCATCTTTTCGTACTGTAGAATATCTGCAGAGAAAATACCCTCATCAACCTACTGGACTAAACCTATACGTTAATGGAGGACTATGTCCTAGTCCGGAATTAATTGATTCTCTTGTAGAGTTAGAAGATGGACAAGCTTTGGTAGCAGAGAATGCTCTTCTTGGATTTATGTCAACTCAGTCTTGGGAGGATGTTGATTTGCCTTCAGGTGTTGAAGAGATTCCATTTCTCGGTGATTTTAGGCTATGTCGTTTTCCATGGCAACTGTTTGCAGAAAATGGAGCAGAGCTTGAACATGACTTTGATCGACTGACAAAAGGTCGGGAAAGTGCTGAGATATCTAAGAGTAATACTGTTTTAGGAGGAAGGATATTTTTAGAACCTTCCGCCTCCGTTGAAGCCAGTATTTTAAATGCGAATACAGGGTCCATCTATGTTGGCGATGAAGCTTCTATTTTGGAAGGGTGTATGATTCGAGGAGGACTTGCCTTGGCAGAACATAGTCAATTAAAGATGGGTGCCAAAATATATGGAGCAACAACCTTAGGGCCATATTGCAAGGCAGGTGGAGAGATTAATAACTCTATACTTTTCGGATATTCCAATAAAGGCCATGATGGTTTTTTGGGCAATGCGGTATTGGGTGAATGGTGTAATCTAGGCGCCGATACAAATAACTCAAACCTTAAAAATAACTACGACGAAGTAAAGATTTGGAGTTATGTCGAGAAGAAATTCATCTCAACTGGGCAACAATTCTGCGGATTGATAATGGGAGATCACTCCAAGAGTGGTATTAACACAATGTTTAATACAGGCACTATCGTGGGTGTTTCTAGTAATATCTTCGGTTCTGGTTTTCCAAGGAATTACATTCCTTCTTTTAGCTGGGGTGGAGCTTCGGGTTTAATTCCCTATCGTTTCGAAAAGGCAATGGAAACGGCAGATAGAATGATGGCCCGTAGGGGAATTGAATTAGATAGTATAGAAATAGAAATATTAAAGGAAGTTTACTCGTTGAATGGAGAAGGTCAGTCAAACTGACGGGTTTCTATTTTCGGCACATAGCTTGTTTTATTAGCATCTACCCAAGATTTATTGGGTTTACTGACACATTGACTCAATGAATTTACCTGAAGATATTTTGAATTTCCACAATTTCTTTATTTCTAAATCGGATAGCGATCCTGATTTTATACCTCTCATGTCGGCTGATGATGAGTCGGCTATGGAAAGCGATGATTTGCCTGAGGAGGTTCCAATTCTTCCTCTACGCAACACGGTTTTGTTCCCTGGTGTAGTTATTCCAATTACGGCTGGAAGAGATAAGTCAATTAAGCTTTTACAAGAAGCTCAAAAGACAAAAGGGGTCATTGGTATTATTGCGCAACGCGATATGAACGATGAAGATCCTACACCCAGCGGCTTGTTTGGAGTGGGAACACTGGCTAAAATTATTAAGCTTTTCAAAATGCCAGATGGAAATACTACGGTTATCATCCAAGGCAAAAGAAGGTTTGTGTTAGATGAAATTACGGAAACTGAGCCTTATTTAAGAGGAAGGATTCATCCGCTTAATGAAAAGAGACCCAAGAAAGAGACCCAGGCCTTCAAGGCCCTAATAGATTCGGTTAAGGATATGGCCCTTACCATCATTAGAGAGTCACCCAATATTCCTTCGGAAGCCTCTATTGCCGTCCGGAGTATAGAAAGCAATGCATTTTTGGTAAACTTCATTGCTTCAAACATGAACTTAGAGGTGGAAGGAAAGCAAGCGCTTTTAGAAGAAATAGATCTTTCCAAGCGGGCCAATTCTGTTTTGCGTCATTTGACTACCGAGCTTCAAATGCTCGAAATGAAAAATGAAATACAATCGAAAGTTAAGACAGAATTCGACCAACAACAAAGGGAGTATTTTCTACATCAACAAATGAAAACTATCCAAGAAGAGTTAGGCGGAAACTCTTACGAGATTGAGGTAGAAGAATTAAGGCAGAAATCTTCAAAAAAGAAATGGCCAGAAGAGGTGGCAAAAACGTTTGACAAAGAGCTTTCTAAGCTTCAGAGAACCAATCCTCAAATGCCTGAGTATTCGGTTCAGCGAAACTATCTAGAATTGCTTCTTGAGTTGCCGTGGAATCATGTTTCTAAAGATGATTTTGATTTAGTAAAGGCGAGAAAGATTTTGGATAAAGATCATTTTGGTCTTGAAAAAGTGAAAGAACGAATTCTAGAGTATCTAGCCGTTTTAAAGTTAAAAGGAGATATGAAATCTCCCATATTGTGTTTATACGGGCCTCCGGGTGTAGGAAAGACTTCTTTAGGGAAATCGATTGCAAAAGCATTGAATAGAAAATACATCCGAGTGGCATTGGGCGGTCTTAGAGATGAAGCCGAAATAAGAGGGCATAGAAAAACCTATATAGGCGCAATGCCGGGAAGAATTATTCAATCCGTAAAAAAGGCAGGTACTTCAAACCCAGTTTTCGTACTCGATGAAATTGATAAGATTTCCTACGGTGGACAAGGAGATCCATCTAGTGCAATGCTTGAGGTTTTAGATCCAGAACAGAATAATAACTTCACGGATAATTTTGTTGAATTGGGATATGACCTTTCTAAGGTTTTATTTATTGCAACAGCCAATAATTTGGGCTCCATCCAGCCTGCTCTCCGCGATAGAATGGAAATCATTGAGATTACCGGCTATACAATGGAAGAAAAGATTGAGATTGCCTTGAAATATCTTCTTCCAAAACAATTGGAAGAACATGGTTTAAAAAGGGGTGATTTAAAATTGTCTAAGAAGGTTTTGGACCTTATTGTAGAAGGATATACGCGGGAATCAGGCGTAAGAGGCTTAGAAAAAACAATTGCTAAGATTGTGCGAAACTTGGCTATGAAGGTTGCAACAGGTGAGGAATACCATCCTTTACCGTCTCTTGAAGAGATCTCGAAAATACTAGGTCCTGAGAGACTAAATAGGGATAAGTATCAAGGAAATGATGTCGCAGGTGTGGTAACAGGATTGGCATGGACGCCAGTAGGTGGAGATATACTTTTTATAGAATCTGCATTGAGTAGGGGAACAGGTAAAATGACTGTTACTGGAAATTTGGGTGATGTTATGAAAGAATCGGCCTCTATTGCCATGGCTTATTTAAAATCTCATGCCGACGATTTTGGTATTGTATCGGATACATTCAAGAATTGGGATGTTTATATTCATGTTCCAGAAGGTGCAACTCCTAAAGATGGACCTTCAGCGGGAGTAACTATGTTAACGGCTTTGGCTTCTCTCTTTACCCAGCAAAAGGTTAGAGGTAAAATTGCCATGACTGGAGAGATTACATTAAGAGGAAAGGTGCTTCCTGTTGGGGGTATTAAAGAGAAGATTTTAGCAGCAAAAAGAGCTGGAATTACTGAGATAATTTTGTGTGAAGACAACCGCAAGGATGTAGAGGAAATGGGTGAGGTTTATACAAAGGGTCTTGTGTTTTCTTACGTAAAATGGATGAATGAAGTGACGGATAGAGCGTTGCTAAAGTTAAAAGTTGATAAGCCAATCTCCCTTTCATAACAATCTTGAGAATAACTACGCGTTTCTGCCTTGTGATGTCTAATTTGCAGACCATGAGGATTCTCCTTTCTTTTGCTTTTATATTGCTGTTTATCAGATCTGAAGCCCAGATTGGAGGGCGTGGTGTTTACAATTTTCTCGATGTAGTTTCTTCTCCTCGCTTGGCGGGTTTGGGTTCGAAAGCGGTTGCATTTGATGAGAACGACTTAAATTTTGCTTTGGCGAATCCGTCAATGTTACGTCCGTCTATGCACAATCAGATTGCAATAAGCAATCTAAATTTTCCCGTTGGTATTAGCAGTGCTGAAGCGAGCTATGTTTATCATAAAAAAGGATGGGCCACTTTTCAAGCGGGTATGAAATACTTGAACTATGGCCAATTCGATGCTGCAAATTTTCAAGGCATTATCACAGGTTCATTTACAGCTGCTGATTATGCGTTTCTTCTATCTGCTTCAAGACAAATTGATACCAACTGGAATATTGGAATTCAATTCAAAATAATAAATTCAGTTTTAGAATCGTACACGTCCTGGGGGCTGGCTGCCGATGTGGCCGCAAGCTATCGAATTCCAGAAAAAAATATTACATTCTCACTGTTATTAAGGAATATGGGCACCCAATTGACTACCTATTCTGGGGTTAAGGAGCCTCTTCCCTTCGAGATACAGTTTGGGGTGTCTAATAAATTTGAACACATGCCATTTCGATGGCATGTAACCTTAGAACATTTGCAGAGGTGGGATTTGAGTTATTTCAATCCAAATCTCAGTCAAGTTGATCCTCTAACAGGAGAATTCTTAGATCAGGAAGTTTCTTTTGGTCAAATGTTTATGAGGCATGTTTTAATTGGAGCAGAGTTTCAGATGGTTCCAGGTTTTCATTTTCATACAGCCTATAGTTTTCGCAGAAGAGCGGAAATGAGTATGCTTACAAGAAGGTCGTCTGCTGGATTGTCTTTTGGATTTGGAATTCGAATTTTTAAAACATTTTTTAATTATTCTAGATCAATACATCATGTAGCGGGGGCCACCAATCAGGTAGGTTTAACAATAGATATAGACAAGTATAAAAAGAAGTAGATGAAAGGGTTCACCATTGCCGTTGACGGCTTTTCAAGTACGGGGAAGAGTACTTTAGCCAAAGCAATTGCTCGGGAACTTGGGTATAAGTATGTCGATAGCGGTGCAATGTACAGGGCAGTAGCGCTGTATGGAATAGAAAATGGTCTAATACGTTCAGATTCTGAGGTGGATGTACAAGGAATAGTTGATGCTTTGGAATTCATTAAAATTGAATTTCAGTACAATGTGAACTCTGGAGAATCTGAAATATATTTGAATGGCAAGGAGGTTGAAAAAGATTTGCGTTCGATGGAGGTTAATTCCGTGGTAAGTATAGTGAGTTCTATATCGCAAGTTCGCAAAGCCATGGTAAAGGATCAGCAAAGAATGGGTTCAGAAGGCTCAGTTGTAATGGATGGTAGAGATATTGGAACTGTTGTATTCCCCAATGCTGAGTTAAAGTTATATATGACGGCAGATCCGGATATAAGAACCGAAAGAAGGTATGCTGAGTTAAGGTCTAAGGGAACAGTTGTAGACCGAGAAGAGGTTAAAGAAAATTTATTAAAAAGAGATAAACAAGATCAAGAGAGATTGGATAGTCCTTTATTGAAAGCTGATGATGCCATTGAACTTGACAATTCAAATTTGAATGAAAAAGAGCAGCTAATTTGGGTTTTAGAGATTATTGCAAAACGCAAAGAAAAGGCCCTAGGTTAAAGTCTGCCTTCTTCCTTAGAAATTTGAATTAACATTTTTATGTGCTTGATATAGAGCTTTTTTGCCTCTATCTGATCCATACCAGCAAGCCTTTTCCAAGAATCGTGTTTAAAAGTGCGGATAACATCCGAATGGGTGGGTCGTTCATGTGTATTGTCACCCTCACTAGCTTGCTTGAAATAAGCATAGGCTATGAGCATATTGTCGGCCGTTTGTGGGGGCATTGAATTGCCAAGGCGAACATGCTCTTCAAAGACAGAGTCTAAATCTTTTATTTCTTCTTGATTCATCAATGATAAAGACCGTATTACTTTTTAGGAATGCGTGCAACAATGGTTTCTCCGCCTTTCATAATATCTCCAATATTAACTAAGATTTCAGATTCCAATGGTAAAAGTAAATCAACTCTAGATCCAAATCGTATAAATCCAGAATCTGAGCCTTTTTTAGCTATCATACCTTCTTTAGCATAGTTTATAATCCTTCTAGCCAAAGCTCCAGCAATTTGACGATAGAGGATGGCTTCATGCTCTTTTGGTTCTACAACTACAGTGGTTCTTTCGTTCAACAAAGAAGATTTGGGATTCCATGCTACTAAAAACTTGCCCTTGTGATATTTAGAGTATCGCACTATTCCGTTAAGTGGAAATCGGTTAACATGCACGTTAATCGGAGACATGAAAATGGAAACCTGCATTCTTTCGTCTTCGAAATACTCTGTTTCTAGAACTTTCTCAATAATTACAACTTTGCCATCGGCTGGAGCAATTAGCTCATTTTCTGCTGTGTTGCTATATCTCTTAGGGTTGCGAAAGAACTGTAGAAAAAATCCAATTAGAAAAATGAAGATTAGCAAGAAAACAGTAGTTACTAGTCTGTTTACAGGCCAAATATTTTCCAAGAAAAGGTAGATTCCTCCAAAAACCAGCAACAAAAGCAAGATAGGCATGCGCCCTTCCTTATGAATCATATTAGGGTAGGATAAAGTAAATGAATGCGCTGGCGGCAGGCATGATCAATAAATAACTATCGAGGCGATCTAAAATTCCTCCATGTCCTGGTATAAGATTTCCTGAGTCTTTAACATCTGCGCGTCGCTTCATCTTAGATTCGTATAGATCCCCAATATTTCCAAATACCACGGTTATGGCGGCCATACCTGAGAGGGCTAGAGGAGAGAGGCGATCAGAGAAGTAGGGAATGATAAATATTGCAACAATAAAGGTCATAATTACCCCTCCTGCCAATCCTTCAAAAGTTTTCTTGGGAGATAGTCTTGGAATTAAGAGTGTTTTACCCAGCATTTTTCCAAAGAGAAAGGCGAAGGTATCATTCACCCAAATAAGAACGAATGTAAGAGTCATAAAATGCATATACCACGGATCATTCATGTCGAAGACAAGCATCGGTACCGTAAAAGGAAATAGAGTATAGAGAGTGGCGTGAATCCAATCTACTTTGACTAAACGGACACGAGGACTCTTTATGAAAGTTAATACTGCTAGCGCTGCAACATGTGCGATCGCTAGAATGAACAGCAGCGGCAATAGCCAACGTTCGCCAAGGACAATATTTCCGTAAAATACTTGTGCAGAGATAATAAAAGCAAGTAAACCTACAAGAATAGCTAAGCTTCTTGGGAGGACACGGTTGAGGTTTAACAGTGTTAAAGTCTCAATTGCACACATCAACTGTAGTATGTACAACATAAGGACAAAGCCTTGAGGTTTCCACCATATTCCACTTAAAAGAATAAGGACGTAAAGAATGCCAGATAGCGTGCGTTTGGTGAAATTGTTCATGCGATGGATTCTTCAAGAAGAAGCAAGAATAGTTCTTTTCTTGATGTTGTAGACGCCTCATTACCGAGTTCTATCCTGTGTAAGGGAGCGTGTAAAGTGGTGATTTGATTTGGGATTCTACCCGAGTGCTTTTCGCGAATCATAGTAAGCCCGGCATTAAGCTTATCTACAAATTGAGAGGTGTTCGCGACAACGATATATTTTCCAGGAAGTTGATCCAGTTTTTTTCCCATCATTTGTTTAGATGAGATCATAACGGCCCCAATAAAAGCAACCAAGCATTCGCAATCCGTTATAAAAACAGTCGCAGACTCTGAATCTGTAAAAGACAAATCACACTCTTTAAATTGCTCTCGAATGGCTGGATTAGGGCAATAAAAAGATTTTGCTTCTAGTTCTGAAGCAATCATTCTCAGGCTACGCTGAACTTCCTCCATATTCTGACAATAGACGAATTTACCGCCCTCATGATTGAACCGCTTAGCAAAGCGAACATCTATAGGATCGTTTTCGTCTATTTTCAAAAGTTGCTCTTCCTGACTCTCATTAGAATCAGGTTCGCCACTTAGCATTTTTAGGAAGCGTTTAATCACGCCGATTTCACTCTTTTTATTCTTTCCCATTCGGCAACTAAGGTAACAGTTGCAATCGAAATGCAAATCACCTCTTCGCCTATGGGGCCGAAGTTACTTCAGGATTTTTATATTGTTGGCTAAGTGCATCTGAAAGTTCATCGGCACCAACTTGAATCCATTGCCTTTTCCCAAAGATTTCCTCTAAATTTTCCTTGAAAATAACTTCTTTCTCTAGCAGGAGTTTTGCTAATAAATCTAGTTTATCCCTGTTATCGCTGAGTAATTCCTTTGCTCTTTCGTACTGTTTTTTAATAATTTTTTGAATTTCTTCATCAATTATTTGTGCAGTTTTCTCGCTGTACGGCTTCCCAAAGCCGTATTCATTCTGTCCAGATGAATCGTAATAAGTAATATTACCTAATTTCTCATTTAGACCATAGATCGTAACCATTGAGTTCGCTTGCTTGGTTACCTTTTCAAGGTCAGAAAGTGCACCCGTAGAAATTTTGTTAAACACAACTTCCTCCGCAGCTCTTCCGCCTAAAGCAGCGCACATTTCGTCAAGCATTTGATCGGTATTCGATAAATGTCGCTCTTCTGGCATATACCAAGCGGCTCCGAGTGATCTCCCACGAGGAACAATAGTTACCTTTACTAAAGGGGCCGCGTGCTCTAACATCCAACTTACCGTGGCATGTCCAGCCTCGTGGTAAGCGATTACATTTTTCTCGTTTTGAGTAATAATTTTAGCTTTCTTTTCTAAACCACCTACAATTCTGTCTACGGCGTCGAGGAAATCTTGTTTTTCAACTTGGGTTTTCTCTTTTCGAGCGGCAATTAAAGCTGCTTCATTACAAACGTTAGCAATGTCTGCACCTGAAAATCCAGGAGTTTGTCTTGAGAGAAAATCAATGTCTATATCTGTTCCGAGCTTTAAAGGTTTTAAATGAACCTGGAAAATTTCTTTTCTCTCTCTTAAATCTGGAAGGTCTATGTACACAAGACGGTCAAATCGTCCTGCGCGCATCAAGGCTCTATCCAGTATGTCTGCCCTATTTGTTGCACCTAGGACAATAACATGGTCTTTAGTATTGAAGCCATCCATCTCAGTAAGTAGCTGATTAAGAGTGTTCTCTCTTTCGTCGTTTCCGCCTGTGAAGGCGTTTTTCCCACGCGCTCTACCAATGGCATCGATTTCATCTATAAAGATGATAGCAGGTGATTTCTCTTTCGCCTGTTTGAATAAGTCTCGAACTCTAGAAGCTCCGACACCAACAAACATTTCAACAAAATCAGATCCAGACAATGAATAAAATGGCACTTTGGCTTCCCCAGCGACTGCTTTTGCTAGAAGGGTTTTTCCTGTACCAGGAGGACCTACCAAAAGGGCTCCTTTTGGAATTTTGCCGCCTAGATTGGTGTATTTATCTGGGTTCTTAAGAAATTGAACAATTTCCTCAACCTCTTCTTTTGCACCTTCTAAGCCCGCTACGTCGGAAAAGGTAGTTTTAACATTGGTGTCTTTATCGAATAAGGTGGCCTTTGATTTTCCAATATTAAAAATCTGACCGCCAGGACCCCCGCCTGCTCCAGAATTCATTCTGCGCATAATAAAGACCCATAGCCCGATCACTAATAATAATGGGAAAATCCAAGCCAATACCTCGCCCCAGTAATCATGACGTTCTTCGTAATCTATGCGTATGCGGTTGTCCGTTTCTCCATAGATCTCCTTTAGATTCGATTCAAATACTTCAAACGGATATTCGAAATTGTAATGAGGTCCTGGATTGATTCCTTCACCAATTGATTTTTCTTTTACATCCTTGTACTTAGGATTGTTCTTAAGAGCATCTTCTGTTATATAAATCTCAATGTTATTCTGATTTATAATCTTCACTCTACTCACTTCTCCGGCCTTAACCATAGTTTCAAACTCAGGGAAGTTGCTCATTTTCATTGCATTTCCAAAGCTTCCTATAATTTGGATTCCAATAAAAAGAACCAGTAAACCTGCATATATCCAATAAAAATTATTCCTTTTATTGCCGTTATTGCCTCCTTGAGGACTTTTGTTGCCTTTTGAAAATTGTTCTTTCAATTTATTAAGCTGATTCTTTTCTTCTTCTGTACTCATTCTAATCTTTGTTAAGCACCAATTACAGGTGCATCTCCCCATAAACTTTCTAGATCGTAAAAAGCACGTGCTTCAGTCCTGAAAATATGCACAACTACACTAACATAATCCATTAAAACCCATTCAAGGTTTTCAAGGCCTTCAACATGCCAAGGCTTCTCTTTACTCTTTTCGAACACCACTTTTTCTACTGAATTGCCTAGAGCCCGAACTTGTGTTCCTGACAGTGCATTGGCAATAACAAAAAAGTCACAAACAGAGTTCTCAATAGATCGAAGATCTAGTACTGTTATTCCTTCCCCTTTTATTTCTTCAAGACCCTCAACGATCTGCTCGACAAGTTCTTCTGAAATGTGTTTACTCATTTAGTTCAATATAGATTTGCAAAACTACTCTATTACCATTGTTCATGACTTATTCATTTGATGCTCTTGAGAAGAGACAAGGTTCATTTGTTTCTGGCATTCTTCGACTAGAAACGGTTGATTCCACTAATGAGTATCTCAAAAGACTCATTCGGAGCAAACAGATAAATCACGGAACGGTTATCTTGAGCAAGCACCAAAATTTAGGCCGTGGACAAATGGGGACAAGCTGGCAGGATGAACTGGGGAGTAGCATACTTATGAGTCTTGTTCTTCGTCGTCCACCTATTCGAATTGAGCGACAATTTCTATTAAACATGTCAATATGTCTGTCTGTTTTTGATGTGCTCTCCAATAGAATTGATGGGGTTGCGATTAAATGGCCCAATGATATAATGATTAAAGGCAAAAAGTGTTCAGGAATATTGATAGAAAATATACTTTCTACTTTTTGGGAACATAGTATCGTAGGAATTGGAATCAACGTAAATAATTCTAATTTCATAGGATTGGAAAAGGCCACATCACTTGCATTAGAATCGGGTGTTAATGCAAAATTGTCTGAGGTTGAAAGGGAGCTTTTCGATTCTCTTGACTCTCGTTTAGAGCAACTTTGGCAAATGAAATGGAATCAAATTTCAGCAGATTATCACGATAGATTAGTGGGAAAAGGAGTTCGGCGGAAATATAAGTTTAAAGGAGAACTAGTTGAAGGTTCTATACAGGGTGTTCGTGAAAGTGGTCAATTGATTTTTCTTTGTGCTGATGGTAGCTATCTTTATCCCAATATTAAAGAGCTAGTGTACTTAGAAAATATAGAATGAAGAAATTACTTCCCCTTTTTATCACACTCTCATTTCTCCAAATCCAAGCGCAAAGTTTAGGCGAAGTTCAGGCGAAAATGGATTCGTTTCAAGCTTGGGCATCGGAGAAATATGAAGTGAAGGAGATGAACATTGCGGAGCCTGTTTGGGGCGCATTGAACAACTCAGATCCAGATTATCATCTGTATTTTCAGTTTAAATCTCGTGAAAAAACGGAAGATAATTTAGGGAGGAAGGGCTACGCAAAAATGGATGTGGCCTTGTATTATTACAATGATGAAGAAGATGCTACTTATGCTTTAGACGCTTGGTTAAAAGAATTTATGGAAGGAAAAACCGTGCGAATTGGAAGACCAGTTAGAACATATGAATATGCCAAACCCACCATAGTTCTCATGGATGAAAAGTATATTGCGATACTGCAGATGAAATGCTCAGATTATTTTCAAGAAGATTTTGATGAATGGGTAAGATCTATGGAAAAGCAATTAGGAGATTTCTCTACCATGACTATTGAGCTCTTATGTGAAGGACCATTAAATTGGACTAAAAATGCGCCAGATCCAAAAGCCAAAAAGAAATAATTATTTTTCTAATAAATTACTCTGAAAGAAGCAGTCCGGCTTCTTCTAAGAGTTTGAGTTTTTGAATTTCAAAGGATTCTAGTTGCTCAATCCACTTCATTCCAGAGTTTAGCTGTGAACTTTCGCGAGAATTGATTAAGAATAGAGTACTCTCACCCATTTTAAATTTTCTAGTCTCCACTTCAAAGAGTTGGGTGTAATTGCTGAAGTTTTGTTCTGCCGTGAGGCTATTTCTACGGTATAACAAGAGTCCTTCATAATGTGCTCCAAGCTTGTTAATAAGCGTATTGCGCTTATCCATTAACTTCAGATTTTGTTCGGTTCGCTTTAGTTGATTCAGTTTTAAATAAGCTCTTTCTTTTCGAAGAAACAAAGGCACGCTAACTGAGAGTCCAAGAGTATAATTGTTTGTAGGACCGAATTCTTCCGAATTAAAAAATTGATCTCCAGGATTTAACCATCGGTAGGAGGCTTTTGCCTCTGGCAATAAGTTGTTTAAAGCCAGCTTCCTTCCTGCATCCAAACGAACCAAATCGGCGGAAATACTAAGTAGTTCAGGTTGGAATTGATCCAAATTTCGAATAATGGATTCTAAGGAGTCACGCACAAAAAAGCTCTGTTCCCAGCGTGTGATCTCAATAGGAAAGGCAGTGGGCGAAAGCCTTAGTGGCAAACTGTCTGCGCCCCATAAATAAGTACTCAATACCAAACGATTTTTAGTCAGCTCGTAATTCATTTTCTCCTTGTCCATTCGCCTATTCTGAACTAGAGTTAAGGCCTCAACGGTATCAATAGCTGCAACACTACCCGCGAAATAACTCGAACGAATCCCTTCGTATCTTTCCAATGCATTTTGGAGAGATCGATCTACTAATTTGAATTTACTGTAGGAAGCAGCCCAATTCCAATAAGAACTCATGGCTTCTGACACAAGTTTGTTCAAAGCCATTCTTCTTTCAGCGTCATTGGCAAGGGCGAAGGCCTTTGCTTCCTGAAGGGCTGCTCTGCGAGAATCAAACAATAATCCTCTCAAGAGATTTGCATCTGCACCCATTTCAATCATACCGCTTTCTGGCAAGGTTGCTTGAGGGTTTAGAAATTCTCCATCGCTGTTTTTATAGGCTGCCTTGAAGTCTATCCCTGGCCAAGTAGCTACAGAAAGACCAGCTTTTTGAAGTTGATAATAGTCTTTGCTATCAAACTCTTTCGCATTTTGATCAAACTCAAATTTTGGATCAAATAGACCTTTGGCCTGTAAGCGAATCATTTGACTTTCCATATTTAGTAAGTCTGCAATTCGAGCAACAGGATGATTTGGCAGAAGCGCAAAAACAAGTTCGGGCTTAAATAGGGAACTATCGTATTGAGCACTTCCGAAGAGGCTGAAAATCAATGTTAAAAAGAGAATAAACTGCCTCATTTCGAGTAGCCTACTTTGGGTTTCGACTTCTTTACCTCTTCTTTATTCGAATTTTGACCAGTGTAAAATTCGGGTGGGAAGCCATTAATTTGACGCCATATTTCATACCATACTGGAACATCCTTGAGAAGGAGCATCCCATTTGCTCCGGCCCCAAAGCGCAGAGGTTCTGGCCATTCAAGATCTATTTCATCTTTTCTGAGTAAAATTCGGTAGCGGCCTGATTCATCTAATACGTTGTCTACAGCGAAAACTTCCGCACCAAACGTTCCAAAAGAAGTATTAGGCCATCCGCTAAAAACAATAGCTGGCCAACCGTCGAATTCGATTCGCGCATGTTGTCCTTTTTGAATAAGGGGTAAGTCAACAGGACGGATGAATATCTCTACTGCCAATTGATAGTCTAAGGGCATAATTTCGATGATAGATTCTCCCTCTTTAATATTCTCACCAATTCCCGTTTTTAGAATTCGGGTAACTAGACCTTTTTGCGGTGCCCGCAATTCATAATAAGATTGACGAATAGTAACATTATTTAATTTCACTTGCAGTTTGGCCACAGAAGCCTCGGAATCAAGGGCAGAACTTTCTGCAGAGAATTGATCTGATTCTGCTTTCGATATTTTCTCTTGATACTCTGCCTTTAAAGCTTGAATATCGGTTAAAGTGTTCCGATACTTGTTTCTCGATTCAATATTTTTAGCTAAGACTTCTTGCATGTATTGCTTGCGCTTTTCCCATTCGAATTTGCTTATAACTCCTTCACTTAAAAGCGTATCGGCCCTTTGATACTGGATAGTGGCAAGCTGTTTTTGAATTTCAGAAGCAGCAAAAGCATTGCTGTCGGCCTGTATCTTTTGAGTGTTTTGAATCAGTTTAACTCTCAAATTTTCTCGTAAGTACTCAATTTGCCTATGAAGCGCTTCTGCCTTAGATCGATACGCCAAGACTGAATTCTGTTTGGCCTTGAGTTCCTCATTTAACCGTTGAATAATGTTAGGATCAAAGTATTCATCCTTTATCTCGGTCACTTTTAACATGATCTCTCCCTTCTCCACTGTATCTCCTTCATTGACCAGCCAATTTGAAATACGCCCTGGAATAGGACTTTGAATAGTTTGCGGTCTTTGATTTGGAAATAAAGCAGTTACCTTTCCTTTTCCACTTACTACCTGAGTCCATGGAAGAAACAAAACCACAATAAATAGCACAACAACTGTGTAAATCCAATAGGTAAAAATTCGGATTTGTTTGTTGGTTTTGGATTGATTTAGTGAGGGATAGTTTTTCTGATCAATACGATCCCCAATTCGATTTTCTGAAATATTCAGCATTTTCTTCTCAGGGATTATAGTTCATAAATTTTACGAACAGAAGGTATATCCTTCAGTTCATTAAAATGGCCTTCATGTGCTACGTGGCCTGCTTCTAAAAACACCACTTTGTCGCAGAGTTTTGCAACATCGGGATCATTGGATACAAGAACAAGGGTCCAATTTCGTTCCGCTGAAGTAACATAGCTAATGAGGTTGTTGTAATCAGGAAGCTCACTTAACTCAGAGAGCTCGTCTAATAGAAGCAAACTTGGTTTGTGCACGAAACTGCGTGCTAAGAAAACCCTTCTTTCTATGCTTTGAGGAAGATTTCGATTGGTCGGATCCATGATGGTTTTTAACCCAGAGGGCAGTTGCATTACAAATTCTGTAAGTCCAGAAATCTTAATTATTTGCTGCAGGTATTCACTCTCAATTCCCTCACGTCCGAGGGTAATATTCTCCTCCAAACTCGCTGTGAAGAGCGATTCTTGATTGAAATTATCTCCTATAGAATAGCGCAAACTTTCAATATCTATACTTCCCAAAGGCATTCCGTCAAAGGCAAGCACTCCTTCAAAATTGTTGTAAATACTGCCAAGAACGTGCAATAGTGCTGTTTTGCCAGTGCCACTTGCTCCAGAAATGCAAACGCTGCTTTGTTTCTCTATTTTCAAGTTTAAACCATCGAGAATTGGTTTGGTTTGAGGCGGAAGGATGAGTCTTAAATTGGAAACTTCAATTTCTACGCATGAGCAAGGATTGAGTTCAAAGGATTTGTTCTGATTGCCTTGTTCTAATTCTATATCCATCACCTGACCTAATTTCTCCAAACCGGTAAACAGGTCGTACATGGTCTCTAGAGATAGAATTACCTTTTCTACCGAGTTGATGATAAGAATGATAATAATTTCTCCAGCTACAAATTGGCCAATATTTATTTCGCGCTGCATAACCAATAATCCACCCAAAATAAGAAGGCCTCCCGTTATTATTGTTTTAAAACTTATAGTATGAATGTAATGCCATATTAGAACTCTAAAGTGCTTCTTACGTGCTTGCAGGTAATCTTGAGTTATTTCGTCGATTTTCCTCAATGGAAGGTTTGTTTTTCCAGCCATTTTAAAGGTTGTCATAGAACGAGCTAATTCTTCCAACCAATAGACGGCTCGGTACTTATGACTCGATTCCTTAATACTGGTCTTCATTCCTCTTGGAATGGTGAAGTAAAAGATCGCAAGCAGAATAATGAGCATTACAATGCCAAAGAAGACAAAAAATGGGTGGTAAAAACTTAAGAGTATCAGTCCGAAAAGAATATTTAAAACACTCGATGAGAAGTCTAATAAAATTTTGGGAAGTCCTTTTTGAACAGTGATAACGTCGAAAAAGCGATTGATCAATTCAGTAGGATCGAACTTTCGAATCTCTTCTTGTTTAAAGCGTGGTATACGATAGGCCATATCAAATGCAGCTCGGGCAAACATTCTTTGTTGCATTGATTCGAGCACGCTTAGTTGTAAAATTTGAAGAACACCTGTAAGCGCAATTCCCACCAAAACGATTCCCACTAAAACGCTCCAAGAAGTGCTTACTGAGCCAACTATAATGAGTCCAATGATGGCTTGAACACCCAAAGGCAACGAAAGATTTACTACTCCATTTAAGACAGCGAATACATATATATAAATGAGATCTTTTTTGTCCGGCTTGAGGAGCATTAGGAAACGCCTCAAGGGTGTTAGCTTGGAATTCTTTGTTTCTGCCATTTTATTTTAATAGTCGCTATAACGCAATTGTGCTCTCTTGGTTTAGGCTAAAGCTAAACAACTTATCGCTTTAACTTAACCTTAAGAGAATAAATTCCTCCAATCATTCCTGGTAAAGCTTTGTTAAATGTCCAGACTATGAGGGTGGTTGCTCCCACTTGGTACTCCGGAACCATAGTTTCAGAAAAGAAAAGAATACCCGCACCTACTTTAACAAGACCTTCAGCTAGGCCAAGACTAGGTAAAAAAGACAAGGCGAAATAGAATATCCAAGTAGCCATAAGAAATTGCACGAAAAGGATAAAGCTGGCATTTTCTGAAGGAAGTAAAAGAAGAGAGAAGGCTAGGGTATAAGACATAGCCTTCGCTAGACTTAACAGTGTGCTTTTGTAAATAGGAAACTTTCCCGAAAGTGTCGCAGGTAACCACCTCAGCAATCGATCATTCCATTTATCATTGAAACGCGAATGCCAATAATGTGGCTTCTTTATAAGGGATGCAATTATGAAAATTACTAGAAGAATAATTAGCGCAAAAATCAACCGGATCTCGAGTTTTAATCCAGAGTCAGTCCAAATAATGGCTGCGATAGCCGTAAGAAAAAGCCTGGCCAACCATTTTGAAATCTGAATGAGTAAAGTTATTTCGATGGATTTCTTCTTGTCTTTCTTTTCTTGAAATTGTCCAAGTCTAGCACTGAATTCACTTATTCCAGAAGGTGCGAACAGATGGAAATATTGAAAGAGTAATGTATTGGCTAGAGCCGATCTAAAACTCAGCTTTCCGATATTTTTTGCAGGAATGTACCAAAGAGCGCTCTCAATCAATAAACCTATAATTGATAGGAGAGAAAGGCTGATCCATTGCCAAGCCTTCCAGTTGGGAAGCCTTAAGGATTGACTGTTGAATTTATCATAAACGATAATTAAAGCAATAGCCACTAGAATCCACTTAGTGGACTCTAAAATTTTCCGAAGTAGGGGGTATTCAGATAGCCAGTTCTTCATTCGGAGAAATATGGAAATATCTACGGATCGCGTAAACCGCCAAATAAATAACGGGAGTATCAATGAGTGCGCAAATAACCTTAAAAAGCCAGCCATCGCGAATCATTTCTAAAATCGTTTCATTGGATAGTGAGCCGATAAAAAGAATGCCTACTACCAGTGTGGTGTCTAGCAATTGCGAGAGTATAGTACTGAAGTTGTTTCGAATCCAAAGATGCTTTCCTTTGGTTAAATTCTTCCAAAAGTGATAGAGTCGAATATCTACAAATTGAGCGCTGAGATAGGCTAGCATTGAAGCAAAAATGACTTTTTTTGAGTTTTGGAATACTGCGGTATATTGCTCATCCGAAACAGGGGAAAGGTCGATGGCGGAAAATTGATTGCCGAGCCACAATAGGAAAAGAACGAAAATAGAGGCGGCAAGACCTACAAATACTACCTGATCTGTTTTTTTCTTACCGTAGATCTCTGAAAGTAAATCAGTGATGAGAAAGGTTATCGGGTATGGAAGAATGCCTGCACTCACGATAAACGTTTTAAAGCCGAGATCAACGGTTACAAATTTGTTAGCTATTAGGTTACAAACCACTAAAGCTGTAACAAATAGAGAAGCTAAAAGCAGATAGAGTCCAAATGCTTTTGCCTGTTTGTCTGCATTTATTTCGGCACGAATCAAGGGATGGATAGTTCTTCTTCGATTCGCATCATGGGTTTACCGCTAAGGGACTGCCATTTTGTTATGTATTCTTGGGCTTTTAGAATTTCACTTCCTTCTAACCATATTGGTTTTACCAAAGACTTACTATACTGCTCTAAATTGGTTAGAATTTCTTCAAACGGATCTTTGGGTTCAGGGTAGGCCACATAGTTGTAAAGGGTACTTTCATCCTCTCCGATTAAATTTTTTGCTGCCATTTGAGCATCATAAAAAGTCCCTAATCCATCTACGAGACCTAATTCAACGGCTCTTTTCCCACTCCAAACCCTTCCTTGTCCGATGCTATCGACATAGAGACTGTCTAAATTTCTATTTTGTGCAACATGATTTAAAAACTGTCCGTAATATCGGTCTATACTGGTTTGCAGCCATTTCTTTTCAAAGGCATCAAGTGGTTTATCGGGTGAGCCTATGCTACTATGTGCCGCTGTCTGAACGTGTTCGGTATGAATGCCGATCTTGTTTTCCATAAGATCTTGATAATTTAAGAGCATTCCAAAAACACCGATGCTGCCTGTAACCGTATTGGGATGAGCCAGAACGGTATCGCCAATTGCGCTAATCATATATCCGGCAGAGGCAGCTACATCACCCATAGATACAACTACTGGCATTTTCTCTTTTACCTTTTCTAGCATCCGAACCATTTTATCCGCGATATATGCTTGTCCGCCAGGAGAGTTCACTCTTAAGATTAGGGCTTTCACTTTATCATCTTTTAAAATAGCTTCGAGGGCTTCTATCATATTTTCTTCTGAAACCGTGTAATTGTCATTTGCTGGAGTAAACTCACCTTGAGCATAAAGAACAGCAATGCGGTCATTTTTATAGGACGCATTTGAGCCAGAGCTGGATTTAATATACTTGCTGAAATGGATGCTTAAAGGCTTCCTTCCCTCTAAAACATTGGTTTTAACTCTTAAAAAGTCAGTCCATTCATCTTCGTGCATTAAAACGTCTACAAAATGGAGGCTGAGTGCTTTTTTTGCTTCATCAAGGGATAGACTATCGGCAATAGTTTGCAGGCCAGATACATCCATACTTCTGGCTTCGGCCACTTCTTCGAGCATAATGCCCCAAAGATCGCCAGCTAGGGTGCTGAGCTGAGTCCTATTGGCATCGCTCATATAGTTCTGAAGAAAAGGTTCCACCGCACTTTTAAATTGGTTATTGCTTCCGCGGATCACCTCAACCTCTACTCCAATGTTTTGGAGCAGGTCTTTGTAGTAAGACACACTTAAATTCATTCCAGTCCAATCGATTAAACCACTTGGATTTAAGCCAATGCTGTCTGAAACAGATGCTATGTAGTAGCTTTTTGAATTAGCAAAGGTTCCATAAGAATAGATGGGCTTATGAGAATTTTTCTTAAAGCGAAGCAGGGCATCTCTAATTTCTTTAGCGGAAGCACTTCCACCTGCGAAAAACCCCAAATCTAAAGTAATGCCTTCTATTCGATCGTCTGTCTCAGCTCTCTCAATCGCTTCAATGATTTCATTTACACCGGCCATAGAATTGCCGCCAAAGAGCAGCCCAAACCCAGCCATGGGATCGGAAACATTGCGGTCTACAATCTGTACGCCTGTTATGTTTAGATGAAGAAAGCTGCCATTCTTTACCTCCACGACTTCATTCGATGAACTGCCTAGGCTTGCTGCTAGACCAATGAGGAGGAAGAAAAGTAAAAAGATTAGAATTAGGCCACCAAGAATTGATGCTAAGACATTTGCAAAAAAACGCTTCATAATCCGAAATTTAATACAGCACAATGATACAACAGGCAGGTGTCATATTCTAACTTAGCCCGTTCAATGATAGAAGTCGTTTTAGGATTAGGGAGTAATCTTGGAGATCGAGAAAGTGAGCTTTGTCGGGCGCTTGACTATTTAGGGACTTTAACGGAAAGTCCCATTCGATCTAGTTCGTTATATGAATCTGAGCCCTTTGGTTTCCAGTCGTCTAACCAATTTTTAAATATGGTGTCTATGGTCTGTATAGATAATGTAACACCACATCAATTGCTACAAATGCTCAAGGGCTACGAAGCGAGTAGGGGAAGAAGGGCGAAAAAAAAGGGGGAGTATTTAGATCGTCCAATTGATTTGGATATTCTTTTTTTTGGGAAGGAAGTTTTGAATGGGCGTGAATTGGTAATTCCTCATGCAGAAATTGAACGAAGAGACTTTGTATTAAAACCATTGTTAGAGGTGGTGCCCCATTTTTTCCATCCCGTACTTTTGATGCCAATTGAAAAGTGTTTATTAGCGGAAGAGGCCACCAGTCTTCAACTTAAAGGCGAGTTAAAGTGCATATAGCGATTGAAGGAAATATTGGCGCTGGGAAAACTACTTTGGCGAGTCTATTGGCTAAAAGAATGAATGGGCTCTTATTGTTGGAAGACTTCGAATCCAATCCTTTTTTAGAACTCTTTTACCGCGATCCTGAGAAGCATGCATTTCCTTTGGAAGTCTCTTTTATGGCTCAGCGTTTTCTCCAGTGGAATTCGAGCTCACAGGGTGAACTTTTTCATTCTCATGTTATTTCTGATTATCACTATGTTAAAAGTTTGTTGTTCGCTAGTAAAAATTTAGATGAATCGGTCTATCCTGCCTTTGAAAAATTATTCAAATTGTTGAGTAAGGATCTTGTGCCTCCTGACCTTGTTATTTACTTAAACAGATCTCCTGAAACCTTGAGGGAGAATATTGTAAAAAGAGGTAGATCATATGAACAGAATATCGAAGATAGCTATCTATTTGACATACAGTGTTTTTATAATGAATGGTTAGAAGGTAATCCAAAAGATAGTTTTTGGACCATTGAAGCAGATCGTTATGATTTCTTAAAAAACGAATCTGACCTAGAGTCTCTTATTCATAGAATTACTCAATGGAAAAAAGAGTAGTATTTTTTAAGTCGAGTTGAAATTAAATTTATTTCGATTCTTGCACAATATTATCGCTTGTTTCGTACTTT
>Ga0136655_1000073_pt1 | contig 39902 bp, 40 predicted proteins | sample CPBDNA_2_FD_94863 | JGI IMG/M metagenome (GOLD analysis project Ga0136655, IMG submission 94863) | Freshwater to marine salinity gradient microbial communities from Chesapeake Bay, USA - CPBay_Spr_15_0.8_DNA (version 2) | ecosystem: Environmental > Aquatic > Marine > Coastal | place: USA... | reverse complement strand
TGTGGCCAATACTCTGCCAGGGCATCTGGATAGTTGCTGACTTGGAAGGCCGGAACATACTGCCCAGACTTGCCTGCAACCGGAGCCTGAAGGCTGGTCATGAAAAGGGTCACAAACGGAATTGCGAAGAAAATTGCCAGCCACGTCATGCCGGGCAGAAGCAGAAAGTAACCGGTGCGGGATTTACGCTGAGCTGAGACTTGTGATTGCTTTCCCGCGCTGGGGAGGACTGCCGCCATGGTTAAGCGCCCACTGCAAGGATCTGTGCAGTGTCAGCTAAAACAGTCTCTCCCCCAGCCAAACCAAATGTGTGGTCCGGTGACCAGTGCAATACCACTGGGTCACCGACACTGCTTCGATCTCCCACAAGCACGTTTTGCTCGAAAACGGTCACATTTTGGCCCCATGTCGTTTCGACCAGGTATTGCGTGGACACACCAGCATAGGAAACATCGATGACCCGCCCCTCAAGCATGTTGTGGCCCGACGGGATCGTCTCCTTGTCGTGGAGATCAAGAATCGTCATTTTCTCTGGACGGATACCAACGATTACTTCATCGCTGGGCGCCGAGTTGCGCGCGGAAAGGACTCGGAAATTAATGCCGTTGGCAACGACCTCGATTGAATCACTTGACGTCCCAGTGCGCACACCCGCAAACAGGTTGGCCTGGCCCAAGAAATTTGCCACGAACACGGTCTTGGGGAGTTCATAGATATCTGCGGGGTGGCCCATCTGCTCGATACGACCAGCGTTCATGACGGCTACGGTGTCAGCCATGGTCATGGCTTCTTCTTGGTCGTGGGTCACGTGTACAAATGTGGTACCAACTTCAGTCTGGATCCGCTTGAGTTCAATTTGCATTTGCCTACGTAGTTTGAGATCTAGTGCACCCAGGGGCTCATCGAGCAATAAAACATCAGGCTGATTGATCAAAGCCCTGGCCACGGCAACACGCTGCTGCTGTCCACCCGAAAGTTGAGTGGGCTTGCGTCGGGCCATGGGTGCGAGTTCAACGAGTTCCAGCATGGAATTCACCGCTGCATCAATATTTTTAACTTTTCTGCGTCGCAAGCCAAACGCTACGTTTTCAAATATGTCGAGATGTGGAAACAGTGCGTAGGACTGAAAGACAGTGTTGACCGGACGTTGAAATGCGCGAAGATTCGTGATGTCGTTCTGACCGATATGAATTGACCCCGATGTCGGCTCTTCGAGACCTGCGACCATGCGAAGTGTTGTGGTCTTACCGCACCCGGAAGCGCCGAGGAGGGCGAAAAAGGATCCTGCGGGAATGGTGAGGGTTAGATCATCCACAGCCGCCACCTCACCGAACTTTTTGGTCAGGTTCTGAAGGTGCAAGTCCTCGACATTATGGGTGCCCTCATTCGCCACGATGTGTCCTTTCATTGCGGGGAATTATTGTTTTTAAAAGAAGTGTGGGGATCGAATTTAATCGACCCCCACACTGGGTTTAGTTTCCGATCGCCTTTTCAAACAGTCGGCTGTAACTCTCATTTTGCTCAGGTGTCAACTCCATGAACACATAGGCGCGATCCAGCATGGCACTCGATGGGAAAATGTATTCATCTGTTGCGAGATCAGGATCGATCTTTTCCATTTCGGCTTGAGCGCCTTCAACTGGGCAGATGTAGTTGACGTAGGCCGCGACTTCAGCAGCTACTGCCGGGTCGTAATAGTTGTTAATAACCATCTCAGCATTCTTCTTGTGCTGAGCTAAGGCTGGGATCAACATATTGTCCGTCCACAGAGTTCCACCACTTTCTGGAAGCGAGAAACCAAAGTCCTCTCCCAGAGCGATAACGTCACCCGACCAACCAATAACTGCTATGACGTCACCACTTTCCATTGCGGCAATGTAATCGTTACCTGTCACCTGGCGGACCTGACCGTTGTCGACTTGCTCGGTCAAGGCAGCAATTGCCTCTTCGAACTGTGCATCGGTGAAGTTGGATGGGTCAAACCCTTTCCACGCCAAGATGCAGCCCATGGTGTCGCGCATCTCGGAGAGAAGGGTGATGCGCCCCTTGAGAGCAGGGTCAAATAGCTCATCTAATGACGTGAGCGAATCCTTACCCATTGCACTTTGCAATGCGGGCACGTTGTAGCCCAGTCCAGCAAAACCTGATTGCCACGGCATGGTGTACTCACGAGGCTTATCAAAACTAACTTCAGCGAGGCGAGGGATGATGTTTCCCGAGTTCGGAATCATCGCTTTGTCAAACTTTTGCGCGAATCCGGATTGAATCCACAGAGCCGCCATCCAGTCGGTCAAAACGACGAGATCTCGACCAATATCTTGGCCCTGCTCTAGTTGAGTGCGAACCTTGGCAAAGAATTCATTGTTGTCATTGACGTCTTCGGTGTAAGTGACATCAATGCCGGTTGCCTCTTCGAATGCGGCAAGCGTGGGGTACTCGCCCGTATCTTCGTTGACATCAAGATAGAGCGGCCAGTTGGACCAGTTAACAACCTTTTCGGTGTCGGACATGTCTTCAGCAGCTGACGCACTTGCTTCGCCACCTGCTGAGTCACTCGATCCTGTACCACAGGCTGCAGCAACCATGGCTGCGCTACCAATACCTGCAACCTGCAGAAGCCTGCGACGGGAAACGGCTGATCGCATCTGGCCTGCTATTGCAGCGACGGCCTCGGGGCGCTTGGTTGTCATGAAATTCCTCTCCCTTATAACGTTGCGGCGAGGTCACTCCCCACCAAATTCATTGCCTCGAAGACCTTCTATCAAATCTTCGAGCAAAACTTATCCTAGTGTTTCATCCCGTGTATCTAGCCGTATTATCGCCCGAAATGACCTTTCCCTGTCCTAATTTCATTCCTTGATTGAAAATATTGTTCGATGCCACTCTTTTTGCGCGTCACCCGAGATATCCACCGCAACATGCTTAATGCGGGTGTACTCATCCAATGAGTATGTGGACATGTCTTTACCAAACCCGGAGCCGTTGAACCCACCATGGGGCATTTCACTCATGATGGGAATGTGATCGTTGATCCACACGGTGCCAGCGTTAAGTTCTCGCTGAGCCCTCTCCGAACGAATCACCGATGTCGTCCACGCCGAAGCCGCTAGGCCGTAGCGACTGTCATTTGCCAAAGCTAGACCTTCGTCATCGCCATTAAATGGAATAACCACGAGCACCGGGCCAAATATTTCCTCTGAGGCGATTTCTGAGTCGTGATCTGCTCCGGTAATCACTGTCGGCAGGTAGTAGGCGCCATTGGGATCACCCGTCACTTGCCCACCTACCTCGATGAGGGCTCCAGCATCGCGGGCACGGTTAACAAACCCAACAACTCTCTCTTGCTGCGCTTTCGAAGTGAGGGGTCCAATATCGGTGGACGGATCGCCTGGATCACCCACACGAATCGAACCGAAAAGGGTGCGTACACCCTCAACAAATTGAGGGTAAATACTCGAGTCGACGTAGGCGCGCGTTGCCGCCGTGCAGTCTTGACCAGTGTTTATGAGAGCGCCTGCCGCCGCACCTTGGATTGCAGCATCGAGATCGGCGTCGGCAAAAACTACGAATGGAGCCTTTCCCCCCAGTTCCAGATGAACCCTTTTGATACCACCAGTGGCCAGTTCCATGACCCTTCGACCAACTGCCGTTGACCCGGTAAACGAGACCATGTCTACCTCGGGATGTGACACCAGAGCTTCTCCCACGATTCGCCCGATGCCCACGACCACGTTGACCACGCCTGGTGGGAATCCCGCTGCCAAACAGTCCTCAACAAGCATTAGCGCTGTCAGCGGCGTTAGCTCAGCAGGCTTGAGAACTATCGTGTTTCCGGCCGCAATCGCTGGGAGGATTTTCCACACTGCCATTTGAAGTGGGTAATTCCATGGCGCAATTGAGCCAATCACGCCCACCGGCTCCCTGCGAATACTTGAATTGAGGTTGCTCACCCACTCAACGGATGCTTTACCTTCCAAGTTTCGCGCGATACCCGCAAAAAAGTAGATGTTGTCGATTGATCCTGGGACATCAAATTCTCGGCACAACCGCAATGGTTTGCCCGTTTGAGTGGACTCAACCTGTACATATTCCTCAAAGCGCTCCTCGAGTCTGCGTGCCAAGGCCAACAAAAGCGCACTGCGCTCCCCCGGTGTGGTTCGTGACCACATTGGGAACGCCTGCCTTGCCGCGGCAACAGCCTGATGAACCTGCTCAACTCCTGCTAATTGGATCGTCTCAACAACGGAGCCATTGGCTGGGTTAATGACTTTCCAGTCGCCTTGGGTTACATCACGCTCATTCATGTGGGCCACCAACCGATAATTGCAGGTTGTGGACCCACAAGGCAAATGGCACTAGCTTGACTTAGATTGCTACGTGGCGGAATATCGGAATCCTGTTTATCTTCGATGCGCATCGAAGCCCTCAACCCCCAGGCTCGCGATAGCGATACTTTGTGCCGTGGATTCGATTTCTCCCGGATGATCACTGAGCATTCCCGATGTCACCCGGACCGATGCTGATCGAGGTGCATTTCCCGTCAAACTTGTGTTTTTGGAAAGGTGAAATGGTTCACCCGGTGCGACCCTGATGCCTGCTGCTGCGAGCGTTACAAGGGCACTGCGCTCGTCATTGACCGAGACCAAGACATTGATTCCATCACCGGGACTGCAGGCGATCCCTCGATCCATGAGCGATTCGCGCAGGTGCGTGCTGCGCAAGGCATAAGCCTCACGTGCGTGTGCCACAGCCGCGATGGGTTCTGCATGTGTCAGCAACTCGACAAGGGTTCCCTGGAGGAGCCTGCTGGTCCAACCTGGGCCGAGCATCCTTCGATTGATGATTGCTTCAATGACTTCAGATGGGCCACCCAGAGCAGCTATGCGTAGGTCAGGTCCATGGGACTTGGAGTAACTTCGAATGTGAATGCAACGCTCTGGGATGTATCGTCCGATACTCACATCGTCCGCCTGTGCGATGTCTCCGCTGTGATCATCTTCAATGATCCAACAGGCTGAGCTGCTTAAAATTTGCGCTAACTCGGACGATCTAAGGGTTGTCATGCTTGTCCCCGTGGGATTTTGGGCCCGCGGTTGAATGAAAACGGCCGCAGGATCAAACTCCAATGCCCGGGCCAACTCTTCAGGCACGATTCCTTGTTCGTCCATGGACACTGCCAACATTTGTGCACCAGCCCGCTCCAACAGATCAAATAACGGAGGAAATCCGGGGGATTCAACAACTATTCGGTCACCAAATGAAACAACGTGATCAATGATTCGAGAGAGCGCGTCAAGGGCCCCATCGACCACGGTGATCCGCTCAGGAGCAAATGGCCAGGTTCGGCGCAATTCATCCTCCAGAGCGCCCAACACTGGTTCATCGAAATAACTGCTCGACCATTCGTTCTGGCCACGGGTGACTCTTTCAACGGCTGAGAGGAGCGATGGCAGAAGTGCCGGGTCAGGCGTGCCCCGTGAAAGGTCGAGGCCGACCGCACTCTGAGGACCGCCCAGCCCCATGAACCGAGTTGGTCCTGTTCCGGGCGTCGCGAGGGCAACAAAGGTACCCGCGCGACCTCTCGTGGTGAGGGCGCCGACCAGGGCCAGTGACTGCCAGGCCTCACTGACGGTTGCCGGACTCACCCCGAGTTGGGCACTGATTTCCCGGACTGTTGGCAGCCTGTCACCTGGGCGCAAAATTCCTGCCGTGATCAACCTGTGCACCGAGGCCGCAATGCCTTTGGCGGTTCGGTCTTCAGAGGTGTGGAGCAGCGAGGCAACGAATTCCTGGGGATCCTCCATTTGGTGCCTTGCCGCGACCATCGGTGAAACAGAATCGATTGCCATGGATCTCACCCCCTCGTAGGGCGCTGAGACTGGCTTCCAGTCCCGCGACATGTAACGAATGTGTTAAAACGCTGTGTAACACAATTGGATTCGTCTAGTCTATTGAATAACACAATTTCATCAATAGGTTTGTAAAAATAAAACTGCCAATTCAGGGCGGCAATGGAGGATCAGATGACAACAGTTAGAGCGGCTCTCGTCCAGACAGACTGGACCGGAGATAAAGAATCAATGATTCAGAAGCACGAGGACTACGCACGCGAAGCCGCGGCTCAGGGCGTTAAAGTCATTTGCTTCCAAGAACTTTTCTATGGCCCGTACTTTTGCCAGGTTCAGGACGCTCAGTTCTACGAATACGCTGAATCAATTCCAGGACCCACCACTGAAAGATTCCAGAAACTTGCCCGCGAACTCGAAATGGTCATGGTCCTCCCCATGTACGAGGATGCAGGTCCTGGGTTCCTCTACAACACGGCCGCCGTTGTCGATGCTGATGGCAGCTATCTGGGCAAGTACCGCAAGCAGCACATTCCACATGTCAAGGGTTTTTGGGAGAAGTTCTACTTCCGTCCAGGCAACGGGGGTTACCCAGTTTTTGATACGGCGGTCGGAAAAATTGGCGTGTACATCTGTTATGACCGACATTTCCCCGAAGGCTGGCGCGCATTGGGCCTGAACGGGGCTCAAATCGTGTTCAATCCGTCGGCAACTTCACGTGGCCTCTCTCAATATCTGTGGTCAATTGAGCAACCTGCCGCCGCCGTTGCCAACGAGTATTACGTTGGGGCGATTAACCGGGTGGGAATCGAAGATCTTGGCGATGACGACTTCTATGGTCAGTCCTATTTCATTGATCCAGAGGGTAGTTATGTCGGCGAAAAAGGTGACGCCTATAAGCCTGAACTCATTGTGCGCGACTTGGATCTCGAGCTCATTACGACGGTTCGCACCCGCTGGCAGTTCTACCGTGACCGCCGCCCCGATGCCTACGACGATCTCGTACGCCCATAGAAAGGTCCAGACACCATGAAGATTTTGATCAAGAACGGATCAGTGGTTACACCGCTGGGAACATCACTGGCCAATGTCCTGATTGATGGGGAAACAATTGCGGCTGTGATTGCTCCTGGCGACACAACACTCGGTTCTGAGATTGAACACTCCGTGGACCGCGTTATCGATGCCACAAATAAGTATGTGATTCCCGGTGGCATCGACTCGCACACTCACATGGAGCTCCCATTTGGTGGCACATTCGCATCAGACACATTCGAAACTGGTACTCGCGCCGCGGCGTGGGGCGGTACCACCACCATCATTGACTTCGCTGTTCAGAAATATGGTGAGCGCGTCCAAGATGGACTCGCCACCTGGCATGGCAAGGCGGCGGGAAACTGTCATATCGATTACTCCTTTCACCAAATAATTGGCGGAGTCGATGATGACTCTTTGAAAGCGATGGACGAACTCGTCAATGAAGGCATCACCAGCTTCAAACTGTTTATGGCCTACCCAGGTGTTTTCTACAGTGACGACGGTCAAATCCTTCGAGCCATGCAGACGGCCGTCAACAACGGGTCCATGATCATGATGCATGCCGAGAATGGCATAGCTATCGATGTTCTGGTTGCCCAAGCCTTGGCCGAGGGCAAAACGGACCCTAAGTACCACTCCCTCACCCGTCCTTGGGAAACAGAAGCTGAGGCAACTAACAGGGCGATCATGTTGGCTCGGATGACTGGCGCGCCCCTATACATCGTTCATATGTCCGCGAAACAAGCGGTCAATGTTCTGCAGGGCGCTAAAGACGAAGGCTGGAATGTATTCGGGGAGACGTGCCCCCAGTACCTCTACCTCTCGCTCGAAGATCACCTTTCGCAACCAGGCTTTGAAGGTGCAAAGTGGGTATGCTCGACACCACTGCGATCCAAAGAAGAGGGACACCAACAAGAACTTTGGCGCTACCTGCGCACAAATGACCTCTCAATCATCAGCACTGACCATTGTCCTTTCTGCTTCAAGGAGCAAAAAGAACTTGGAGTAGGAGATTTCTCAAAAATCCCCAATGGCATTGGTTCAGTCGAACACCGCATGGATCTGATCTATCAGGGGGTGGTCGATGGACAAATCAGCTTGGAGCGCTGGGTGGAATTGTGTTCAACAACCCCCGCCCGCATGTTCGGGCTTTATCCACAAAAGGGCGCTCTCGCTCCTGGATCCGATGCCGATGTCGTCATCTACAACCCAGCTGGCCGCACAGAAATCGGGCTGAACAAGACCCACCACATGAATATGGACCATTCCGCTTGGGAAGGTACCGTCATCGATGGACATGTTGACACGGTGATTTCACGCGGCAAGGTCGTTGTCGAGAACAACGAATACCACGGCGCTAAGGGGCACGGGAAGTTCCTCAAGCGTGGACTTTCGCAATACTTGACCTAACAGCGCAATCGGAACCAAATCAATATCACAACAATCAACTATGGAGCTAATACTGTGAAGACGATTGACCATTGGATCGACGGAAAACTAACGCCATCTACCTCGGGCTCTTTTGCCCCCGTGTTTAATCCTGCTACGGGTGAACAACAAGCCCAGGTGGGTCTGGCCAGCGTCTCCGAAGTTGACGCAGCAATCGAGTCAGCCGCACGGGCTTATGTCACTTGGCGCTCCATGTCAATTTCTAAGCGCACCGAGATCATGTTTCGGTTTCGTGAATTGGTTGTAGAAAACAGGGACTACATCGCTGAACTCGTATCCATCGAACACGGAAAAGTGCCCAGCGATGCTGCCGGAGAACTTGCTCGAGGAATTGAGAACATCGAATTTGCGTGCAGTATCCCCACGTTGCTCAAAGGTGGATACAGCGAGCAGGTGTCATCCGGGATCGACGTTTATTCCCTCCGCCAACCACTCGGCGTCGTGGCAGGCATTACTCCATTTAACTTCCCAGCAATGGTTCCCATGTGGATGTTTGCAAATGCCATCGCAACAGGCAACTGCTTTGTGCTCAAGCCCAGTGAAAAGGATCCCTCCGTTTCCCTCTACATGGCCGAGCTGTTGAAAAAGGCCGGCCTACCCGATGGCGTCTTCACCGTTCTTCAAGGGGACAAGGTTGCTGTTGATCGCCTGCTTGAACACCCCGCAATTGCTGCCATCAGCTTTGTCGGCTCAACTCCCATCGCGCGCTACATCTACTCAACGGGAACTGCCAACGGTAAGCGCGTTCAAGCACTTGGTGGAGCTAAAAACCACATGGTGGTTCTGCCCGATGCCGATATCAATATGGCTGCTGACGCTGCTGTCAGTGCTGGTTTTGGTTCCGCCGGTGAGCGCTGCATGGCTATCTCCGTTGTCGTGGCCGTGGGCGGAATCGGCGACAAATTAATCGAAGCAATCCAGGAACGCCTACCCAAGTTGATCACTGGCCCCGGCACGGACCCCACTGCTGAAATGGGTCCGCTTATCACTCGTGAACATCGAGACAAGGTGGCCTCGTATCTCGAGGGTGCTGCAGCAGAAGGTGCAACACTCGTGGTGGACGGTCGTGTGAACGATCTTCCCGCTGAAGGTTTCTTTCTTGCTCCGTCACTCATTGACAATGTCAAACCTGGGATGAAGGTCTATGACGAAGAGATCTTTGGACCAGTGCTGAGCATCACTCGCGTTGATACCTATGAAGACGCTGTGGACCTAATCAACAAGCATCAATACGGTAATGGCACAGCGATCTTCACCCGTGACGGTGGAGCCGCGCGTCAATTCCAGTTTGACATCCAAGTTGGCATGGTGGGAATCAACGTTCCCATCCCCGTTCCTGTTGGCTACTACAGCTTTGGCGGCTGGAAGGCCTCGCTGTTCGGCGACATCAATATGTATGGACCAGCAGGCCTCGAGTTCTACACCCGCACCAAAACGGTTACGTCCCGTTGGCCTGACCCATCAACATCATCGGTGGATCTCGGCTTCCCACTCACTCGTTAAAAACTCGAATAGTTCACGACCCTGAATCAATAGGAGGATCACGATGGATATCGGCGTAGTACTTCAATGCACACCACCAGCAGCACGGGTAGTCGACCTTGCTCGACGCGCAGAGACCTTTGGCTTTAGTTACGTGTGGACATTTGACTCACATATTTTGTGGGAAGAGCCCTACGTGATTTACAGCAAGATCCTCGATGAAACCCGCAAAATCAAGATCGGTCCCATGGTGACCAATCCCGCAACACGAGACATCACCGTGACCGCGTCGGTTTTTGCAACACTCAATGAGATGTACGGAAACCGAACAGTGATTGGAATTGGACGCGGAGACTCAGCTGTCAGGGTCACCAACGGCAAACCTGTCACCGTCGGCGAATTGCGGCAGTCCGTGCTCGAGCTCAAAGGTTTGGTTAATGGCGAGTCGGTTGAGTACAAGGGCAACAACATCCGACTTCCTTGGGCCGGCGAGAGTCGAACCGATGTCATGGTTGCCGCCTATGGCCCCAAGGTTCTAGCACTCACGGGTGAGGTGGGCGACGGATTCATTTTGCAGCTTGCTGACCCTTCAATAGCTGAATGGACAATTAAGGCGGTCAAGGATGCAGCCGCAGCGGCAGGCAGGGATCCTGAATCAATCTACATATGCGTTGCGGCTCCGGCATACGTCACCGAGGACCACGCCCACGCACGGGATCAATTGCGTTGGTTCGGTGGCATGGTCGGAAACCATGTGGCAGACATTGTCGAGCGCTACGGGGACAATGGTGGTGCAGTGCCGCAGGCTTTGACCGAATACATCAAGAACCGCCAAGGATATGACTACAACCAACATGGTCAATCGGGCAACACTCACACAGACTTTGTCCCCGACGAAATCATTGACAGGTTCTGCATCATTGGGCCTCCCGAAGAACATATTCGCCGTTTAGAAGAACTCAAAGCATTGGGTGTGGATCAGTTCGCGCTCTATTTGCAGCACGACGACAAGGATCACACTCTCGCGCAGTACGGCGAGAAAATTATTCCGGCAATCTCAGACGTAGTGCTAGCGAAAGAGTAATTCGTGAGCGAGCCTGTTAGCGGTAAACAACGCGGTGTCACGCGCACGCGGGTGCAGCGTGGAGTGATCTCCATTCTGTGGGCACTCGCTGGTGTGGTCCTCGTGGTTCTCATGTGGGAGGCCGTTAAATTTCTGGGTTCTTTCATCGAGTTACCGATCAACACTTCCGATACATCGATGCCGCATGTTTGGACCATGGTGGACGCATTTAGCAATCCGGTGGTTCGTGGTTCCGATACAACGGTTCTCCAGGCTGTCGTTTCGGCGACCTTGACATCTCTCAAAATTGCTCTCGGTGGATTTACCATTGGAGTCACGTTTGGAATTGTTCTTGCGGTCATCATGCAGCGGTTCGCGTTTTTTGAACGTGGACTGCTGCCATTTGTCATTGCCTCGCAGACGGTTCCCCTCATTGCCCTCGCACCACTCATCGTTGGGCTTGGAAATCGGATTTCATTCGGACCTATCGAGTGGACCACAACGTATTCCGTTATGTTCATCGCCGCATACCTCGCGTTCTTCCCTCTGTCTGTTGGAGCCTTGCGTGGATTACAAGCGCCCAGTGCGACATCGCTAGAACTTATGCGCTCATATGCCGCTCGCCCTAACCAAATGCTATGGAAACTTCGCTTCCCATCATCGGTGCCCTATCTAGTGCCGGCTCTCAAAGTTTCTGCCGCAGCGGCCGTTGTTGGCACCGTCGTCGCGGAGATTTCGACCGGCGTTAAAGGTGGCGTGGGTCGTTTACTCATTGAATATGCGCGAGAAACAACATCGCAACCTGCAAAGGTCTATGTTGCAGTCTTCGGAGCTATCGCTTTGGGGCTGGCAGCCGCTGCCCTAGTTTCAGCTCTCGACCTGTACCTGACCCGCAATCTGCCCAAGGAGTCACAAGCATGAGCAGTGTTCAGACATCACATCAGGCCGTGGACGTCCAAGGCCTCTGGAAGATTTTCAATGAAGGCTCCAATAACGAGGTTACCGCGCTGTCAGATATCAATCTGAGCGTTAAGCCCGGAGAATTCATCTCACTTATTGGACCCTCCGGCTGTGGAAAGAGCACCCTGCTCCGTGTTATCGGTGATCTGACGGGTGCAACGCGTGGTGAAGTATTCATCGCTGGTGAAACGGCACCTGTCGCTCGCGAGAAGCAGCTCTATGGCATCGCGTTCCAGCAAGCAGCCCTTTTTGATTGGCGCACAGTGCGTCGCAATGTGGAGTTGCCACTTGAACTGCAGGGACTTGGCAAGAAGGAACGGCGTGAGCGTGCATTGGAACTCCTAGAACTTGTGCAATTGAGCGATTTTGCCGAACACCGACCTTGGGAGCTTTCCGGTGGAATGCAACAGCGTGTAGCCATTGCACGGTCACTTGCCGTTGATCCCCCACTCCTTCTCATGGATGAACCATTCGGTGCACTCGATGAAATGACTCGTGAGCGCATGCAAAACGAACTTCTCCGAATTTGTCAGGAGACTAGAAAGACAATCATTTTTGTCACACACTCAATCCCTGAAGCCGTGTATCTCTCAGACCGAGTTATCGTGATGTCACCACGGCCCGGCCGCATTACACATACGGTCCCCATCGAACTCGGTGAGCGCAATGAAGACACCCGCGAAACAGATACTTTTTACGCTGGAGTCACTGCCGTGCGTGAAGCCCTGCGCGGGCGCTCCGCCTCAGCGAGTCCGCCACGGATTGAAGAACTCTAATGTCTACACAAACAGCTGCGCAATCACGCAGGACAGGCCGGTTCAGCGGAATTTGGCCCCCTATTTTAATTGCAGTCCTCTTCTTGGCTGCTTGGCAAATATTTGTAGTTGCCAGAGATATCCAGCCGTATTTGCTCCCTGCGCCTAGTCTGATCGTGACTAATTTTTTCACAGACTTATCCCTCATGTGGGCAGCAGCGTTTTACACGGGGACAACAGCATTCCTTGGACTTGTACTTGGAACAGTTCTTGGGTTGGTCATGGCGCTACTCGCATCACGCTTCATCGTCGTCAACCATTTGGTGACACCGCTCGCTGCAGGCCTCGCGGCTGTGCCAATCATTGCTTTGACACCTATTTTGAACAACATGTTCAACATCACCAGCCGCACCCCGCGGGTTCTCGTCACCATGATCATCGTTCTGTTCCCCATGTTCGTGAACGTGACGCGCGGTTTGCTTCAGGTTAAGCCTGTTCAACTCGAACTTATGCGCTCAATGAATGCGCACCCGAGAACCACACTCAAGGTGCTACGTATTCCGAATGCAATTCCATTTTTCTTCACCGGACTCAAAGTGGCTGCGCCATTGGCGGTCATTGCTGCATTGGTCGCTGAGTATTTTGGCGGCCCCCAAGAAGGACTTGGCTCTCGCATCGCAAGTGCGGCAGCTAACACGGCATATGGTCGAGCGTGGGCATACGTCGTGGCATCCATCATCACCGGCCTGATCTTCTACCTCGTGGTAGTGGCTGTTGAAAAGTGGACAACACCCTGGACAGGTCGAACCCGGTCGACCTGACACATAACAAGGAGGAACAATGCGCGCAAAAGCACATAGTCGCATCGCCAAAATAGCCGGCGTTGCAACTGTCGTTGCGCTTGCTCTGTCAGCGTGCAGCAGCAGTTCAGACACCACTGACACTGCGGCTGATGCCACGGCAACCACAGAGGAAAGTGCGGCAGAAGAAACAGCAACAGACGCTGCAGGAACAGGCGAGTGCACGGAACTCACACCCGTGAGTCTGCAACTGCAGTGGTTCGTGCAGGCCCAATTCGGCGGCTACTACGCGGCCAAAGACAAGGGCTTCTATGAAGAGCAATGTCTCGACGTCACACTCCTCGAAGGTGGCCTCGACATCGTTCCTCAGACAGTTCTTGCACAAGGTGGAGCCGACTACGCAATTGCGTGGGTTCCCAAGGCACTGTCATCGCGCGAACAGGGCGCGATGATCACCAATGTTGCTCAGGTATACCAGCGCTCCGGAACCCTTCAGGTTTCGTGGGCTGATTCAGGTATCAGCACTCCAGCAGACCTAGCTGGCAAGAAGGTCGGCAACTGGGGATTCGGCAATGAATATGAACTCCTCGCCGCAATTGATGCCGCTGGTTTGACCCCAACGGGCGATATGGAAATGGTGCAACAGCAATTTGACATGCAGGCACTGCTCAACCGTGAGATTGATGCAGCACAGGCCATGACCTACAACGAGTACGCAATGGTACTTGAAGCAGTCAACCCCGACACCGGTGAGCTTTACCAGCCAGCCGATTTCAATGTATTGAACTGGAATGATTTTGGTGTGGCCATGTACCAAGACGCAATCTGGGCATCACAGGAGCGTTTGTCTGACTCTGCTTACCAAGATCAGACACAGCGCTTTGTCACCGCATCTCTCAAGGGCTGGATTTACTGCCGCGATAACGCACAGGAATGTGCTGACATCATCACGGCCAATGGGTCCATGCTTGGCGCAAGCCACCAGTTGTGGATGATGAACGAAGTAAACAAGCTGGTGTGGCCATCACCCGCAGGTGTTGGCGTCACCGATCCTGCGCTCTGGGATCAGACGGTTGCCGTGGCAACAAACACCAAGAACCTTGAAGGTGTGGCGATCATCTCAAGCGCGCCAGACGCTGAGGCCTATACAAATCAGTACGCGGAGGCAGCCGACGCTGCACTCGAGGCTGAGGGGCTCAATGTCACCGGTGATGGATTCGCACCACTAACGGTCACACTCAATGAGGGTGGCAGCTAGTAATAACGCGATAGATCAAGTGAGGGGCGGCGCCAATTGGCACCGCCCCTCATGCTTGCAACTCGAAAATCTATGAATCAATATTTGCCATGACATGCTTGATTCGGGTGTAGTCCTCAAAACCATACATGGACAAGTCCTTGCCATAGCCTGAGTGTTTGAATCCACCGTGTGGCATTTCAGCGACCAATGGAATGTGCGTGTTGATCCAGACACAACCAAAGTCGAGAGCCTTTGCCATGCGCATGGCGCGACCAAAGTCCTTTGTCCATACTGATGACGCCAACCCATAATTCACCCCGTTTGCATACTGCAAGGCTTGGGCTTCATCGTCGAATTTCTGGATAGTTATAACTGGCCCAAAAATTTCGTTCTGAATCATTTCATCTTCTTGCTTTAAGCCCGCGACAACTGTTGGTGAAATGTAGAAACCTTTATCGCCTTGTCGGGCACCACCTGCAACAATTTGGGCATGCTTCGGGGCTCGATCGAGAAAGCCGAGTACCTGATTCATTTGATTCACGTTATTCATGGGAGGAACTAGTCCATCACCCGTGGGACCATCGACAAAAGTGGTGGACGTACCAGCCGCTTGTTCGGCCATGGCCGCGACGAAGTCGTCATAGATTGCAGGGGCAACCAGCATGCGAGTTGCAGCGGTGCAATCCTGACCCGCATTGAAAAAGCCAGCGACAGCAAGCCATTCCGCAGCAGCAGCAATATCCGCATCATCAAAAACCACTACAGGAGCTTTACCCCCCAGTTCCAAATGAACGCGCTTCACGTCCAGAGCTGCCGACTGGGCTACCTGAATACCCGCGCGGACCGAGCCAGTAATGGACACCATTTGAGGCGTCTTGTGTTCGACGAGTGCTTTACCTGTATTCCGGTCACCACAAACGACATTGAAAACACCAGGAGGTAGAGCACCTGAGTCAGCGATCAATTGGGCCATTTTCAGAGTTGAGGCCGGAGTTGTATCGCTGGGCTTGAGCACCACGGTATTTCCAGCAGCAATGGCCGGGATGTACTTCCAGACAGCCATCATCATGGGATAGTTCCAGGGCGTTACCTGGCCAATAACCCCGATTGGCTCGCGGCGAATCATTGACGTAAACCCGGTCATGTACTCACCCGCAGCGCGTCCTTCGAGCACTCGCGCCGCTCCGGCAAAAAACCGAATCTGATCGATCATGGGCGGAATTTCCTCATCCATGGTGACCTGAATTGGCTTACCGGTGTTCTCACTTTCGACAGCCACAAGCTCTTCAGCATGATCCTCAAAAGTTTGAGCAATCTTGAGCAATGCCTGCTGGCGCTCTGATGGAGTGGTGTTTTTCCATGATTCGAATGCGGTGGCAGCAATCTGATAGGCCGCGTCAATGTCGTTTTCGCCTGAGACGGGAGCTGACGCAAAAACCTCGCCCGTGGTTGGGTTCACCAATTCGCTGGACTGGCCCTCTCGGGTCTCAACGAATTTTCCGCCAACAAAGTTTTGTAAAGTTCTAGTCATTGTTCCTCCAAGAGTCACGAATTGCGTAGACAAAGCCTACCTTCGGTTTCACGCTTTCGGTATCCTTTTGCATAAAATACTTAACTTTTCGTGGTTAAAACCATGATTTATTGCGGATTCACTTGCTTTAAGCGATTTATCAGGTCATTATGTATATATGGCCCCACGTCCCCGCAACGCTCCGCAGCTTGACGATGCCTCAAAAGCCATCATCGAACAGCTGCAACAGGATGGCCGTCGGCCCTACGCAACCATCGGTAAAGCTGTGGGGCTCTCTGAAGCAGCGGTGCGCCAACGTGTTCAAAAAATGTACGACACAGGTGTCATGCAAATTGTGGCGGTCACCGATCCTGCCCAGGTGGGATTTAACCGGTCAGCAATGATCGCAATAACAGTTCACGGCGATGTGGAGGCGGTAGCCCAAGAATTAGAGAAACTCCCTGAAATCGATTATCTCGTCGTGGTTGCAGGTAAATACGACATTTTGGCCGAATGCGTAACCATTGACGATGAACAGCTTCTGCACCTGACCAACACTCAAGTGAGATCTATTCCAGGGGTCGCCTCGACAGAAACTTTCGTCTATCTCAAACTCCGAAAACAAACCTACACATGGGGAACCAAATGACAACCACTCCGCAATACGTAACAGAATCCGGATCCGATGCCCTTGCTGACAAGGCTCGTGACCATCTATGGATGCACTTCACGCGCCATTCAACATACTTTGAAGGCCATCACGTGCCCATCATCACCAAAGGCGAGGGTGCCTACGTTTGGGATGATCAAGGTAACAAATATTTTGATGGGCTCTCCGGACTTTTTACCGTGCAAGCCGGTCATGGGCGGCATGAATTAGCTGATGCTGCGGCCAAGCAAGCGAAGGAACTTGCGTTTTTCCCCATCTGGTCTTACGCACACCCCCAGGCCATTCTTCTTGCCGAGCGCCTGGCTCACATGGCACCCGGAGACCTTAACCGCGTCTTCTTCACCACCGGTGGCGGTGAAGCCGTTGAAACCGCTTGGAAACTGGCCAAGCAATTTTTCAAACTGACGGGCAAAGGCACTAAGCACAAAGTAATAAGCCGGGCGGTTGCTTATCACGGAACCCCACAGGGCGCGTTGAGCATTACGGGCATCCCTGATGCCAAGATTCCATTTGAACCACTCGTTCCCGGTGGCGTAAAGGTTCCTAACACGAACTATTACCGTGCTCCCGAGGAATTTCAGGGCGATGAAAAAGCTTTTGGACTCTGGGCAGCCAATAGAATCGCTGAGGCAATCGAGTTCGAAGGCCCTGACAGCGTTGCCGCCGTATTCGTCGAACCAGTGCAAAACTCTGGTGGGTGCTTTCCGCCTCCCCCCGGTTATCTGGAAAGAGTGCGCGAAATCTGCGACGAATATGACGTCCTCATGGTCGCTGACGAAACCATTACCGCTTTTGGTCGGATCGGCGATTACTTTGCGGTTAACCGTTTTGGCATAACCCCAGACATTATTACCTGCGCCAAAGGAATGACATCCGGATACTCCCCCTTGGGCGCGATGATCGCAAGTGATCGACTCTTTGAGCCATTCAAAAACGGCACAACCTCATTTCTCCATGGTTACACGTGGGGCGGGCATCCTGTTTCAGCCGCCGTCGCTATGGCAAACCTGGACATTTTCGAGCGCGAAGGCCTCAATGAAAACGTCCAAAACAATGAAGGAAACTTCCGTCGCACCCTTGAGAAACTAACTGACCTTCCCATTGTGGGTGATGTACGCGGCGCCGGCTACTTCTATGGAATCGAACTGGTCAAAGACAAGAAAACCAAAGAGACCTTTAGCGGCGAGGAAGCCGAAAGACTCCTGCGTGGATTCCTGTCCAAAGCTCTATTCGACAGCGGTCTTTATTGCCGTGCCGATGACCGCGGCGACCCTGTCATTCAATTGGCGCCACCGCTCATAATCGGTCAGCCAGAGTTTGATGAAATCGAGCAGAAACTGCGTTCAGTGCTGACCAGTGCCCTTGAAATCCTCTGACGCATAGCAATGATTCGCGAAACAAAGGCTACGGCTGACTCGTTTACGCAAGTTAAACGTCTGCCGGATAAAGTGCGGACCGACGCCACCACGATGTTCAGCATTCTTGATGCCGGCATCGTGGCTCACGTTGGAGTCGTAGACGGGAATCAACCAATCGTTGTGCCTGTGGGCTATGCCCGAGACGGAAATAGACTGCTCATTCATGGATCATCGGCTTCGCGGCTTTTCAAACTATTGGACAGCGGAGCGCCTGCAAGCGTCACGGTCACTTTGCTCGATGGTCTTGTTCTTGCGCGCAGTTTGTTTGAGTCAAGCATGAATTATCGGTGTGTGATGGCGTTTGGTATCACACACCGTCTCGAGGGTGATGACGAAATCGAGGGCTTACGAATCATCACCGAACACCTCATGCCTGGTCGCTGGAACCATGCACGTCAGCCAACGTCTCAAGAACTTAAAGCCACCATGACTCTCGAGCTCAAGCTCGATCGATGGTCCGTGAAAGTGAGCGAAGGTCCTCCTGACGATCTGGATCAGGACTTGACATCCACTGAAGGATCATCCCTATGGGCTGGAGTCGTGCCCATCACCGAACAATTGGGAATCCCCATCCCAGATCAATATGTACCGAGCGGAACCCCCGTGCCTGATTACCTCAAAACGTGGGGCCGAAACTAGCCGTGAACACATCTTTGTGGGTCCAGGCTGACTCTTCTGATGTTCTGGAACCTGTTGGCGAACCACTCCGTTCCCATGTTGACGCCGATGTCGCGATAGTTGGCGCTGGCTTTACGGGTTTGTGGAGCGCCTACTACCTGACAAAGCTTGATCCAAGTGTGCGTATCGTGATCGTGGATGCTCATTACCCAGGTTATGGCGCAAGTGGGCGAAATGGTGGCTGGGTGTCTGCCCTTTTCCCCGCCCATCTCAGCGCTCTGGCACGAGCAAGTTCAAAAGATCAAGCGCGCCACATGCACACGGCCATGAGGGAGAACGTCTCAGACATCGGTCTTGCTATCGAGGAACATGGCTGGAACGTCGATTGGGCACATGGAGGAACTGTTGTTGCCGCTAGAACTCCGGTTCAAAATCGAAGGGCTCACACTGAAGTCGCGGAACTGACAAAATGGGGCTTCGACTCTGATCTTGTCTATCTCAATAGGAGCGAGACACTCGATCGGATCAACGCAACCGATGTCCTTGGTGGCACATTCACTCCACATTGTGCCGCGATAAATCCATATAAATTAGTGTGCGCTCTCACCGGCCACCTCCAATCTCGTGGCGTGAAGATCTATCAAAACTCTCCTGTTACTGCCATCGAATCTGGCCGAATCATTGGTCATCAATTCTCGGTTAACGCCCCGATCACGATCCGCGCTACGGAGGGTTACACCGCCTCTCTGACGGGCTTGGAAAGAAATCTTGCCCCCGTCTATTCCATGATGCTGGCAACGGAACCTCTTACCCCTGAGATTCGCTCCTCTATTGGACTCGCTAGCCGGGAAACGTTCTCAGATTTTCGCAATCTCATCATTTATGGTCAAATCACGGCAGATAACAGGATTGCCTTTGGCGGGCGCGGGGCGCCCTATCATTTTGGATCCCGAATCGAAGCACGTAATGACCACAACGCAAGCGTTCATCAGGGATTGTGGGGTGTTTTAACCGACATGTTCCCTGCCTTGCACAAAACCCGTGTCACGCACACGTGGGGTGGCCCTTTGGGAATCGCACGTGACTGGTGGGCCTCCTGCGGGTTCGACCCAGCGACAGGACAGGCCTGGTCTGGTGGGTATGTGGGCGACGGGCTTGGAACGAGCCACCTCGGGGGTAAGACACTGGCCCACCTGATAACGGGAGCACCCTCAGAGATCACTGGACTTCCGTGGGTAAATCACCGCTCACGCAAATGGGAGCCAGAACCCTTCCGCTGGCTTGGAGCCAATGCTGGGCTTCAGGTTATGCAGCGAGCCGACTCCTACGAAGATCGGACCGGCAAAGAATCAAAAACAGTTCAACTAGTGGGCAAACTCCTCGGACACTAATTCCGCGAAAGTTTGGCGGTGAACTACTCGTTAGAAGCATCAATAGAAATCTTGGTAAAAACAACATGAACGCGCGTTCTGCCTAGTTTCCCATTGAGGATCGTGAAAATTTCCATGCGCCAATGATCGAGTCTTTCTATGTCCACTGCACTGTGAAATGACACTCGAACATCAGCTTCAATGAGAGAACCTCGCTTGACGGCATAGACATCGGTGACCTCTAAAGCAGGAATCGTTACGAGCAACTGACGAATTTGATCCTCCAGTTCTATATCCATGCGTGATCCCGTTATGCGTCCAAACTCTGCCCGAATCGTGTGCCATGGTTCAGGGACCAGGAGCACCACCAGCACGATGACTAGTAGCGAATCCGCGATTTGTCGAATGTCGAATTCGGCGCTCGTGAGAAAGGTTCCTGATGGAATCATGGCAACAGCTATGAATGTCACTCCAGTCGCCGCACTCATGATTGCGTCGAGTTTCGTCGCCTTACGCTCGGCGTGGAGTACACCGGAGTTCGTAACACGTTCGGCCCTGGCATAGTTCATGGAAAGCCCAAAAAAGATAAGGCCTGCAAGGACACCATAACCACCGGCAATTCCCAAATGAATATCTTCACTCTCGCCGTAAAGGAAGTAGTTCAGGAGCGAAACAACCGCTCCTATGAATGCCAAGCCGATCATGCCAACGATGATCAGACTGCGTGCCATGACGTAAAAATTTTCCACCGAACCGTTGCCATAAGGGTGATCATGATCAGGGCGAGCTCGAGCGGAAACCAGTACCTTGCGTGCGACTATCGCACTAACAAAATTGAGCATTGAATATGCGGCATCGATTGAAAGTGCAGCGGCCGAGGACAAAAAGTAGGCGATCAATCCCAATACCGCCAGGATCAACATGGTCCACTGACCAAGACGCAGGGCGTTGCGCTCACTCACCGAAGGAACAATAGTCCGTCCTCATAATTCAAATTGGATCCAATCTTTGGATTCCAGATGTAAACCTGCTAACCTCCCCCCCGTGTCCGTAACCTCTCCACTCGCCCTTTTCGGCATTGACAGCCTCCTGTCTGAGGAGGAACGAGCCATCTCATCAGTTGTTCGCGAGTATGTGGAAGCAAGTATCTCTCCCCAGATAGCGGACTGGTTCGAGAAAGGTGACATACCCGCTCGTTCGCTCGCCAAAGATTTCGGCTCATTGGGTCTTTTGGGCATGCACCTTGAGGGCTACGGCTGCGCCGGCACATCTGCCGTTGCCTATGGTCTGGCCGCAATGGAACTTGAAGCGGGTGATTCAGGTATTCGCTCCCTCGTGAGCGTCCAAGGCTCACTCGCAATGTATGCGATTCACGAATTTGGTTCGGAGGAGCAGAAAAACGAGTGGCTTCCGGGCATGGCCGCAGGTGACATCGTTGGTTGTTTTGGACTCACTGAAGCCGACTTTGGATCAAACCCCCAGGGCATGCGAACCAATGCAAAACGTGATGGAAGCGACGCGAATTCGGATTGGATTCTCAACGGTTCAAAAATGTGGATCACCAACGGAAGCGTGGCTGATGTAGCTGTTGTCTGGGCTCAAACAGACGATGGAATTCGCGGTTTTATTGTTCCAACCGCCACCCCCGGTTTTACCGCGAGCGTAATTCACAAAAAAATGTCACTGCGAGCATCTATTACAAGTGAACTGGTTTTTGAAAACCTACGATTGCCTGCGCACTCCATGTTGCCCGGTGTCCGAGGACTGAAGGGCCCGCTCTCTTGCTTGAATGAAGCGCGATTTGGAATTGCATTTGGCACACTTGGAGCTGCTCGCGACTGCCTCCAGACTGCAATTGACTACTCAATTAATAGGGTGCAATTCGATCGACCAATTGCGGGCTATCAACTCACCCAAATGAAGTTGGCTGATATGACCCTTGAACTGGGCAAAGGCATGCTCTTAGCCCTACACATTGGACGACTCAAGGACTCAATCGGCGTGACTCCCGAGCAGATTTCACTGGGCAAACTCAATAATGCTCGTGAAGCCCTTCACATCGCACGCGAATGTCGCAGCATTCTGGGTGGCAATGGGATAACACTCGAATACCCCATCATCCGCCACATGAATAATTTGGAGTCGGTTTTTACCTACGAAGGCACCAACGAAATGCATACCCTTGTTATCGGGCAGGCATTAACCGGGCTTCCCGCCTTTCGTTAGGACCCTCAATTGACGGGCGCACTTGACGGGATCTTGGTTGCAGATTTCTCCCGCGTACTCGCAGGACCCTATGCAACAATGCTTCTCGCCGACCTTGGTGCGACCGTGATCAAGGTAGAACGACCGGTGCTCGGCGACGACACGCGCGCTTGGGGTCCGCCCTTCACTGCTGACGGCACATCGACCTACTTCGAAAGTATCAACCGGAATAAGAAGTCACTCACACTGGACCTTAATCAACAGCACGATCGGGTACGCGCCGAAAAACTGATCGCTCAGGCTGATGTGATGGTTGAGAACTTCAAAGTCGGTGGCTTGGAACAATATGGGCTCGACTACCCCACCCTCAGCGCCAGCAATGACCGTCTCATCTATTGCAGCATCAGCGGTTTTGGCGCGGGTGCAGGTCGGGACTTGCCCGGATATGACCTTTTGGTGCAAGCTATGGGTGGACTAATGAGTATTACGGGAGAGGACTCTCCGACCAAGGTTGGAGTGGCTCTGGTCGATGTCTTGACCGGCCTTCATGCATGCGTTGCAATACTCGCGGCGCTGCACGAGAGGGACAAGTCCGGACTCGGGCAACTAATCGAAGTAAACCTTCTTTCTGTACTCCTGGCCTCAATGGTGAATCAGAGTGCAGGCTTTGCGTTGGGTGGCGCGGTTCCAAGCATGATGGGCAATGCCCATCCCAGCATTGCACCCTATGAACTCTTTCAAGCTCGCGATCGAGCACTGATCATCGCCGTGGGCAATGACCAACAGTTTCAGCAGTTAATGAAGGCACTTGACCTGCCCGCACTAGCACAAGAAGTTCGATTCTCAACCAACAGCAATCGAGTTGCGCACCGAGTGGAACTCAAAGAAATTATTGAATCTAAACTCTTCGAACTCAACGCCGACGACTGGCATGCCAAGTTCGTTGCCGCAGGCGTACCGGCAGGACCAATAAACAATATTGAGCAATCATTCGCTTTAGCCCAATCTTTGGGGCTCAACCCCATAACGCACGGTCAGGTAGCCAGCCCAATTAATCTCAGCAGAACTCCAGTTGGTTATAACGCACCCGCACCCATACTCGGTGCAGATTCTAAAGAGATCATTGAATTATTGAATCTGGATTACCCGGACACATAGATTTCGTACAATTTTTCCAGCGAGGCTGAACATTGTCCTCACCCCCGTGGACGTGAGTGTTCAGTCTCGCGCTACTCATCAGCGACAGCTTTCTTGGAGCCACCTTTCTTTGCTGTCGCAGCGAAAATACGCACGACTACGCCAATAAAAACGAGGTCTAACGCCATTTGGATCATGCTTGCAGTTCTCGCTGCCGTTGACACTGGAGAAATGTCACCGAAACCCACGGTAGACAGCACGGTCATCGCAAAATAATAGGCATCAAATGGTGACAAATCTTGTGTGAAAGATCCAGGTTCAGTTCCATCTATAAGAACGTAAATCGCTGAGAATGCGGCAAGGAAAAGTATCGCCGATGAAAAGATCGCCTCGGCCGCTCTCAGCGAGGGGTACTTTGAATTCTTAATCTGACGAATTTGAAAAAGGAAAAACACCAGATAGATAACACAGAGCCCGGCAACCACCACCGCGATTCCATAACTGCGCGCTTCCATTTTCTCGGGGAATTGACTCAGCAAAAATGTGACGATCAATAATAGTAAAACGGTGCGTATAACGATATAAAGAATTAATTTCCACAAACTCAACACTGCTCTCCCACTTGCCATGCCTTCATTCATTTTCGCGCTCCCCAATTTGTGAATCGATCGACGAATGTATGACTACTCCAAGGCTGCAAGTTGCCCACATGCTCCGTCAATCTCCCGACCCCGCGTGTCGCGAACTGTTACAGCCACACCTGCATTCTCAAGTATTCTGACAAAAGCGCGCTCATCTTCCTTGCGTGAAGCCGTCCACTTTGAACCAGGCGTTGGATTCAGTGGAATCAAGTTGACATGAACGAGTTGGCCTTGGCACCGCTGCGCAAGCAATCTTGCACGCTCCGGCTGGTCGTTGATGTCTTTGATTAGTGCATACTCGATACTTACCCGCCGCTTGCTCACATCCGCGTATTCCCAGAGTGCATCAAGGACTTCCTCAACAGACCATCGGGTATTGATGGGGACTAGTGTGTCGCGTAATTCGTTATCGGGGGCATGCAACGACAGCGCGAGGGTTACGGGCAGCCCCTCAGTTGCAAGCTGCTTGATACGAGGCACCAACCCGACAGTGGAAACCGTCACTCCCCTTGCACTAATGCCGAGTCCTTCAGGGGACGGGTCAATAATGCGATGGATGGCACCCATTACCGCGTTGTAATTTGCCAAAGGCTCTCCCATGCCCATGAACACAACATTCGACACCCGCCCAGGACCACCAGCGATTTCGTCGCGCGCTAGAGCTTGTGCCCCAGCCAATACTTGCCCAAAGATCTCCGCTGTCGACAAATTTCGAGTCAAGCCGGCCTGACCGGTAGCACAGAATGGACAGTTCATTCCGCACCCAGCCTGGGAGGAGATGCACATTGTCACCCGATTGGGGTAGCGCATCAGCACGCTCTCTACCAGCGAAGAGTCGTGTAGCCGCCACAATGTTTTGACGGTCTCCCCATCGTCACATTCAATCGTTCGAACTGGTTCGAGTAGTTCCGGCATAAGCGCCTGAGTGATTGCGGTTCGAGCGTCCAATGGAACGTCGGACCAATCCTCAGGCCTTTTGTCTAAATGCTCGAATACATGTTTTGACACTTGGTCCGCCCTGAATCCCGGAAGACCCAATTCGCTGACCGCTTTCTTTCGCTCGGCCGCAGTCAAGTCGAGAAAATGTATTGGTGGCTTGCCCCGTTTAGGCGACTCAAAAACCAACTCACCTGGCTGCGGCATTACATCCCCATCGCTGAAACGGCAATGCCTGAACCGAGGAACACCGTGAATACGGCCCATGACGCAAAAGCATTCGGCACGAGTGAATCCAACCGATCCATCATGCCTCCGTGCCCCGGAACAATTGACCCCATGTCCTTAACTCCGAGATCGCGCTTGATTGCGCTTTCCACGAAGTCACCGCCCGTAGCGGTAACCGTCAGGATGAGCCCTGCCACCAGTCCCTGCCACCATGGTGCATCGAAAATAAAAATAAATGCCAAGATGCCAACGATCGACTGCAAGATTATCGAACCAGCAAAACCTTCCCATGACTTCTTGGGACTGATATGCGGTGCCATTGGGTGTTTGCCAAAGAAAACACCGAACGCATATCCGCCGATATCGTTCGCCACGGTCAATAGGATGAAGACGACCACTCGCCAGGATCCGTTTTCGGCTGCCAGCGTCAGCATGAGGAACGCAGCCATGAATGGTAAATAGGCGATTAAGAGAACAGAGGCGCTGATATCAGCGAAAAAACCTTCTGTGCCTCGCCTTATTCGCCACATCATGACGACAAGAACGAAAAAGCCCGTTGCTACCAACTGGGCTTCAAAACCCCACAAATAAGCAACAGCGGGGATCACCACCGCAGCCAGGTAAACGGGCGTTCGCGCAACGTATATATTCCGCGTCTTTAAAACCATGACAAATTCATGCACTGCGATTACCAGTGCAATGATTGCAACAATTCCAAAGATCCATTTCCATGTTGCCAAAGAGAAAATAACTATCGCCGCAAGGGCAACGCCCGATGCCACGGCAGCGGGCAGATTTCTCCCCGCTTTTGCCGCATTCGCACCGGGTGACATGAATTAGACCTCGAGCAACTCTGCTTCTTTGGTCTTCAGGATTTCATCGATGTGCTCAGTATTCTTGTGTGTAATCTCATCAAGTGACTTTTCTGCACGGCGAATGTCGTCCTCGCCCGCTTCACCGTCTTTTTGCATCTTGTCAAGAGTTTCTTTGGCATGACGACGGATATTGCGCACAGAAACCTTTGCCTCTTCGCCCTTTGTCCGGGCCAACTTGATGTACTCCTTGCGACGCTCTTCGGTCAGTTGCGGTAGAACGACTCTGATCACATTTCCATCGGTCGTTGGGTTGATGCCCAAGTCACTGTCGCGCAGAGCCTTTTCAATTCCTGCAGCCGCACCCTTGTCGTAGGGCGTAATGAGGATCATTCGCGCTTCAGGGGTTTGGAATGAAGCCAATTGATTCACAGGCGTTGCGGTTCCGTAGTAGTCAACGGAAATCTTGTTGAACATCGATGGCGTTGCACGCCCCGTGCGAATTGTGGAGAAATCTTCACGAGCTACGGCGATGGCCTTCTCCATTTTCTCGCCGGCTTCTATGAGGATTACATCGATTTCTTCAGACATATTGGGTCCTATCCTTTGTCATTCCCTATTAGCATCGCGCACTCCACCTTAGGAGCGAACGAGTGTTCCAATACTCTCGCCACGCACGGCACGCGCGATATTTCCCTTGACCAAGAGGTTGAAGACCACAATGGGTAGATCATTGTCCTGACACAAACTAATAGCTGTGGCGTCGGCAACTTTGAGACCTTGAGCCAAAACTTCAGAGGGAGTTAGACGGTCATATTTGGTTGCCTCAGGGTTCTGGCGAGGGTCATCGTCATAGACGCCATCCACACCCTTGGCCATGAGGACAACTTCGGCACCGATTTCGAGTGCACGCTGGGCCGCGGTCGTGTCGGTGGAAAAATAAGGCTGCCCGAGGCCTGCACCGAAAATGACGACTCTTCCCTTTTCGAGGTGGCGCATTGCCCGCCGCGGGACATAAGGTTCAGCCACCTGTCCCATGGCAATTGCGGTCTGAACTCGCGTGTCAATGCCCGCTTTCTCACAGAAGTCTTGGAGCGCGAGGCAGTTCATAACCGTGCCAAGCATCCCCATGTAGTCGGCACGGGCACGTTCCATTCCACGCTCGGAAAGTTCAGCACCACGAAAATAATTGCCGCCACCAATGACCACGGCAACTTCGGTACCCGAATCCACCACACCTTTGATTTGCAGGGCGATGGAACTAACGACGTCAGGATCGACACCGAGAGTTCCTTCACCCGCAAATGCTTCACCACTTAGTTTGAGCAGCACACGCTTCCAGCCACCTTCTGGCACACCGGGCCACAAGTCAATTGTTCCGTAAAGAGTTGGTTGAACTGAACCTTGAGATTCATCCACGGCGATGATCATGCCCCTTTCCGGTGTGGTTTCTAGCGTGCTATCTACTGTCCTGGCTCGAACCGGGCGAAAGCGGTCACGGTCGTGTTTGAGTCCGCAAGGATTTGGGCAACCGTCTTCTTGTTATCGATCACGCTGGGTTGCTCGAGAAGGACAACATCCTTGTAATAAGAGTTGACACGTCCCTCGATGATTTTGGGCATTGCCTGTTCGGGCTTGCCTTCTTCCTTTGCGGTCTCTTCCGCGATTCGCTTCTCGCTCTCAACCGTTTCTGCGGGAACTTCTTCACGAGTGAGGAATTGAGGTCGCATGGCGGCAATTTGCATTGCAATGCCACGTGCTGCTTCTTCATCACCGGAGTAGGCAACGATGACACCCACCTGGGGAGGCAGGTCTGACGCGCGCTTGTGCATATACAAAGCAACCGGCTGCTCAAGGACTGCCACGCGACCAAGTTCGACCTTCTCACCTATAACTCCAGCTAGTTCCGCGATTGCATTGGCGACAGTAGTTCCCGAACTGAGTTCAACTGCTGAAAGAGCTTCAGCAGACGCTACCTGGCTTGAATGAGCGGCCTGTGCAATCGAATTCGCAAGAGCCTGAAAATCTTCGCTCTTAGCCACAAAGTCGGTTTCACATAGGAGCTCTACCAATGCATTGCCTTCATTGGACACAATTCCATTTGAAGTCGTGCGCTCCGCACCGCGCTTTGCGGCCTTGGCTGCACCGGAAATACGCAGTGCCTCAACAGCCTTGTCAAAATCGCCACCGGCTTCTTCGAGTGCCTTCTTACACTCCATCATTCCGGCAGATGTTGCTTCCCGCAGTCGTTTGACATCAGCGGCACTAATCGTGGACATTATGAATCTACTTCCTTTTCGTAATTAATTCAGCCGAGTGAAAGCCCCGACCGACAGGCATGCGACAAGCCGAGTGCGCGCGGTCGGGACTCTCATCAAGTGGACTAAGCCTCAGTTGCGGGCGTTTCAGCGACGATCGTTTCGGTCACAACAGCGTCGGGAGTCTCACTCCCTGCAAGCAGTTCGCGCTCCCATTCTGCGAGAGGCTCGACCTCTTCGACTGCAGATCCACCCGAGCGAGCAATAAGGCCTTCAGCGACTGCATCCGCGATAACGCGGGTGAGCAGTGCTACGGCGCGGATTGCGTCGTCATTGCCAGGAATTGGGAAGTCAACGACATCGGGATCGCAGTTGGTATCCAACATAGCGATTACTGGAATGTTGAGCTTGTGGGCTTCCTGGACGGCAATGTGCTCCTTGTTGGTGTCAACGACCCACACCAGACTTGGGATTTTTGCCATATCGCGGATACCACCAAGGGTTCGCTCCAACTTTTCCTTTTCACGACGAAGAACAAGCAGTTCCTTTTTGGTCAGATTAGAGCCCGACACGTCATCGAAATCGATGACTTCGAGTTCTTTGAGGCGCTGTAGGCGCTTGTGCACGGTGTTGAAGTTCGTGAGCATGCCGCCCAACCAGCGGTGGTTGACATAGGGCATTCCAACTCGCGTCGCCTGCTCTGCGATTGCCTCTTGAGCTTGCTTCTTGGTACCAACAAACATGATGCTGCCACCATGTGCCACGGTTTCCTTGACAAATTCATAGGCGCGGTCAATGTATGACAGTGACTGCTGTAGATCGATGATGTAGATGCCATTGCGTTCGGTGAAAATGAAACGCTTCATCTTGGGATTCCAGCGCCGGGTTTGGTGTCCGAAGTGAACACCGCTGTCCAGCATTTGTCGCATTGTTACGACTGCCATGACGTACTCCTTGCGGGCGTGCAGCCCAATTCAGCGACCAGTGGCCGCTTACGGTTGTTAGGTAACACCGGTTGGTGTTCCTCCTGGTGACTTCGGTTCCATTTCCTGCCGTGCCCCTTTTCAGGAGCAGTGCAGACCGTATGGAGCCGGCCGGACTACCGGATTAAGCCACGCGTATTTGTGGAGCTATGAAACTGATGATGCGAGGCTGAGTCTAGGGGTATCCACAGATCAGGTCGGCCTCACCCCATTCCTCACAGATTTCGGCTTGGGATCCCCTGCACCCCCTCAGGCATTCACCATGAACTATGACACGTAAACATTGGCCCAGAAGGCTTAGAAAGCCAACTCAAATTTCCACGGTACTCACGGCTGTCATCGTGATGAGTGTGGGGGCATTCTGTTCCCCGGGACACCCCGTCACCATGAAGCCCTCGCCAGCCCTTGAGCAACAGGTTCTCCCCCAGTCCAGGGTCAATTGGGCACCCCCACTCCATGGCGCGCCAATCCTCTTGAGGCCGTTTGATCCCCCTGTGACGCAATTTGCCAGTGGCCATCGTGGGATTGACTTCTTGGCCCCGACAGGGACTCCTGTTTATGCGATTGGTCAAGGGGTGGTTGCATTCGCGGGCCTCATCGCGGGCAAGCCAGTGATCTCCATCTCACACGGCATTCACCCCCGAATCAGTGCTTCAGAAATAAGGACTACCTATGAACCCGTCAAGTCTTCACTCACAATCGGTGACAAGGTCGGTGCAGGCCAACTGATCGGGAAAACGTCACCGGGCACTCAATCAAGTCATTGTGCCGATATCTGCCTACACGTTGGTCTCAAATATGGCGTGTCGAATTACATGAACCCTGAAATGCTCTGGAGAAGGGCTTCTGTGCTTTTGCCAACAAAAGATCAGGGTTCCGAAAATGTTCAGTCAAAAAGATTTATGAGCCCTCAGAATCCGAGGCTGCACGTGGGTGGGCAAGTTCAAAAGTTTTTCGCAGACGCTCCACACTGACGTGTGTGTACCGTTGAGTTGTTGCCATGGATGCATGCCCGAGCAGTTCTTGAACGACCCGCATGTCGGCTCCACCTTCAAGCACATGTGTTGCGGCAGTGTGTCGCAAGGCATGCGGGGACATGCTTTGCCCCGTGACCTCACGAGTAGCGCGGTTAACAATGGATCGAACCATCCTGCTGTCGATTCGCGAACCGCGCGTTCCCACGAATAGGGCGGTTGAATTTCGCGCCAGTTTGTTTCTCACATCTAGCCAATTTGTTAAAGCTTTCGCTGCAGGTAAACCAAATGGCACCATGCGTTCCTTTTGCCCTTTGCCCATCACGCGAAGCACATTGCGCTGGCGGTCGAGATCATCGACATCAGCCCCGCACAGTTCTGCCACTCTTATTCCCGTTGCGTAGAGCAATTCAAGTATGGCCAAATCGCGAACATGCGCGGGACTAGAATCCTCAGACCGATGAGTCACCACTCTCTCGGCCTGCTCCATACTCATAATCTGCGGCAAGGTTTTAGACACACTTGGACTCACGAGGCGAACACCTGGATCAAATTCAATAATTCCCCGACGTTTTGCCCACGCAGTAAATGAACGCGCAGCGGCGGCCTTGCGTGCGATGCTTGCCTTAGCCTGCCCTTTGTAATTCAGGTCAGCCAACCAAGCCCGCAGGCTCATCAAAGTTAAATCTTTGACGGTCGCTGCATCTTCATTGAAAGCAAAAATGCTCCGTACGTCAGATTCATATGCGGCAACCGTGTGTTCGCTACGTTTCTTTTCATCGCGAATATAGGCACGGAATCCTGAGATCTCGTTTTCGATGGTTGGCGAAAATTCCCGCATGTTCCTATCGTGTCGGTCCCATGGGCGAATTGGAAGGAGCCGCGCAATATTTAGCCCAGATTGGCACCAGAATTCCTCCGTTCCTTAGAGGCGTTTCCAGAATAATCCGTCCCGTGCAACAAGTCCCATCAATTCCAGTTCCGCGAGTGCCCCAAGGACGGCTGACATGCTTCGTCCTGAACTATCAACAAGATCTGCAACAAGCAGTGCCCCGCGAATGGGCATGGATTCCCACACATCCAATTCACGCTGTTTCAGCGAACGCCAGTCAAAACTCTCAGGAACCGAAGTACTTTTTGTTTTCCCCGCTAGCTGCTCATCATCTCGCTTTCGCACATCGATTAAGTCGAGTACATCGTCGGGAGATTGGACGATTGATGCAGTCCGTTGCCGGATCAGCTCATGTACGCCCATTGATGCGGATGAATGCACTGAACCAGGTACACCAAACACCAAGCGATTCATTTCATGCGCACGATTCGCAGTGGATTCCGTACCACTTCGCTCCGCGGCTTCCACGATCACTGTGGCCTTGCTTAATGCAGCGATGATGCGATTTCGCGTTATGAAACGTTGGCGTCGAGGCGACTCACGAGGAGGTGACTCACTAATGAGCACCCCGGAATCAAGGATCTGCCCGAAAATGGACTCATTGGCCTTGGGATAGCGAGATTGGACACCGCCCGCAAGCACGCAAATTGTTGGGGCTTCAACGTCTAATGCACCTTGATGGGCGGCGACGTCAATTCCAAGGGCTCCCCCTGAAACAACTGTTACACCCGCTTGACCGAATTCTGCAGCCCAGTCCCGTGCAATCTGACGCCCGTACGGCGTGCAGTTTCGAGTCCCCACGATGGCGATGGACCGTGCAGCCATGAGCCGGAAGTCAGCATTGCCCAATGACCACAGCGCAAAGGGTTCTTGTCCCTTGAGATCCTCCAGTTGTGTTGGCCACCCTGATTCGCCACGTGTGACAATCGAAGCTCCAATGGAGTGTGCATAGTCGCGTTCGCGTTGAAGTGAGAACTGTGCAATTTTTTTCGCGGTTTCCGGCCGGATATTTCTCTCAATTTTCCCATTTTTAATGCGCTCTACAACAGTTGGTGGTTCCCACCGTTCCAGGGCAGCGACGATGCCCGGATCCGCGGGTTCACACCAGTGAGCGAGAGTCAAGTAAGCATCCGACACGATTTGATTCACGCTGCTTTGGACCAATCTGATGCGCGCAGGTGCAGTGCCCACGCCATGTCGTCCCTGTCTGGTCGAGACCTACCCGCTAGGTCAGCGATGCTCCAAGCCACTCGCAAGGCGCGATGCGCTCCGCGCAACCCGCCTAACTTCCGCTGGAACTGATCGAGAAGTTCCTGTGCGGGCAATGCAGGTGTAAAAGTTTTCTGCAGTGCGTGTGGTGGAATTCGGGCATTGACTTCCCACTCATTATCTCGAAAACGGTGCCTGGCTCGTTCGCGCGCCTCGTTGACTCGTGCGGCCGTAACCGAGGTGGAGTCTCCTATCGCTTTGGACTTGATAACAGGCATGGCCAGCGTGATGTCGATTCGATCCCTGAGAGGCCCCGAGATGCGCTGCGCGTAGTTGCGCTTGGCCAAGGATGAACAATCACAGCGAGAGCCCGAGCCCGGTAGTGCGTGTCCGCACGGACACGGGTTCATCGCCATGACCAGCTGAAAGTCAGCGGGCAGCGCACCACTCCATGTCGATCGGCTCAATCTCAGAACTCCCGACTCGAGGGGTTGCCGCAATGATTCCATCGCATTCCTGGGAAATTCGGGGGCTTCATCGAGGAAAAGAACACCCCTATGAGCCAGCGTGAGCGCGCCAGGCTGCACCCGACTCCCACTGACGCTGCCCACAAGTGCCGCCAGGCTCGATGAGTGATGCGGGGCAATAAATGGTGGGTGGTCAAGTGGCGGGGAATCAAAAGTTGTACCTGAAAAGGCACCTGCAACGGAGTGGATGGACGTAACTTCAAGAGATTGTTCGGGTGTCAGCCTCGGCAGAATGCCTGGTAAGCGCTCTGCCAACAGAGTTTTGCCAACTCCAGGGGCTCCGACCATAAGAATGTTGTGCCCGCCCACAGCTGCGATCTCCAAAGCCGCTCTCGCCTCCGAGTGCCCAAGGAAATCACTCAGATCCGGGAAGGGTGCTCTATTAGCGCTTGCTCGCGCTGGCGGTGCAAGTGGCGACTCCCCTGAATCCAGCCCGGCAATCAGGTGGGTGATGCTGGTATAGGAAACCACCTCAATACCGGGGACCATCAAGCATTGGGCGATATCAGAAAATGGCACAACAACCCTGGCAAAACCCTCCTTGGATGCTGCCACGGTGCAAGGTAATGCAGCCGAAGTTTTTCGGATGCTCCCATCAAGGCCTAGCTCTCCGACAAAGACCGTTTCTCTCAGCGCCCTTTCGCTCAACTGCGCGGTCGCGCCAAGAACTCCTGCCGCAATTGCCAAATCGAGACCCGCACCCTGTTTGCGCACCTCAGCCGGCGAGAGACTTATTGTCACCCGTCCGCGCGGCCAGGTAAGTCCTTGATTTAAGAGCGCGGTTCTCACCCTGTGTCGTGCTTCGCTGACCGACAAGTCAGGCAGTCCAACCATGCCAACGCCGGGGAGACCTCTCGAGTGATCAACTTCCACCGTGACAATTTGACCCGCAACACCTGAAATGACGGCTCCAAAAGAACGGGCGAGGGTCACCTCACACCCCCCGCAAATGCGTGATTTGCGGAGGTCCAACAAGTGGCTGGACAATTCCCACCACGTCAAAGCGAATATCGCGCGGATTCACGTTTCTTTCATCCAGCCATCTCAGGGCCAATGTGCGCATGCGGCGTACCTTTCGGGCGCTAACGGCTTCTACGGGTGTACCAAAAGCATCTGACCTTCGAGTCTTTACTTCACAGACGACCAGATCGGATGCCTCCCGAGCCACGAGATCGATCTCGCCCAGATCGCACCGCCAGTTTCTTTCAAGAATTACAAAACCTTTCACCATCAAATGGCGAGCCGCTAATTCTTCACCATATTTGCCCAATGCATCCTTTGGTTTCATGCACTCAGAATGATGGAACGTAACGGGGAACAAAACCCCCAATCCAATGACTGTGGATATCCACGCGCCTGATTAAACGGGCATCTTCCACGAGTGACGGTGCACTTCGCTCAGTCCATGGGCACGCAGTCCCTGAATGTGGTCAGGCGATGAATACCCCTTGTTCTTTTCAAATGAATATCCCGGGAGCTTGGAGGCGAGTTCGATCATCAGCGCATCGCGTGCACATTTAGCCACAACACTTGCGGCAGCCACTCCAGCGCACGTCATGTCGGCTTTAATTTTGGTTACAACAGGAGGTATCCCTTTTGTATCAGGAACATCGAAAAGCGTTGCTTCGCGTTTCACCCCACCTGATGACAAATAATCATGATTTCCATCCAACAGAATCAGGTCAGGGAGGGGGCACAATTGCTCAAGGGCTCGCACTCCAGCCACGCGCATCGCTCCGATAATTCCAAGGTCATCGATTTCTGCGGCTGAAGCAAAGCCCACTGCCTGGCACAAGACCCAGCTCCGGATTTTAGGCAACAGATCATTGCGGGATTTTGCCGTGAGAAGTTTGCTGTCACGCAATCCTGCAGGAATCTGGCCAACATCGCGAGAAATTAACACCGCCCCGAGGGCAACGGGTCCGGCTAAGGCACCCCGACCTACCTCATCGAGACAAGCGAGATAGTTGACGTCACGAGCCAACAGCGTTGACTCAAATTGCAAATCGGGCTCAAGACTTGGAGAGTTCACAAGCAACTCACCGCTTGATCGACACCCAACTACTTGCCGTAAGCGTTGCCCGCAGCGATTGCAGGGTTGCCAAATATCTCAGGGATTGGCTCGGTGCTTAATCTGTCGAAAGGCCAAACAACTAGAACCACTCTGCCGACCGCGTTGTTCGTCGGGACAGCACCATCATTTTGGTCCAAGTGGAATCGACTGTCTGCGGAATTCCCGCGGTTATCGCCCATCATGAACATGCCGCCTTTGGGTACCGTGACATCAAAGAGAACCTGGTCAGTTGGCCCGTTGATATATGCGGACTCATCAAGCCCCACACCATTCAGAACAATCTGACCTGCCTCATTGCAGCAGGCAACGCGATCACCTTCAATACCGATGACGCGCTTGACCAGGTCGTCCCCGGAGTCACTGGGGAGCAAGCCAATGAAGGTTAAGGCCTGGGAGAGAGCGCCACTCAGCCCCTCCTTTGAGTTGTCGAACTCTGGAAGCCACCCGCCTGGATCTTTAAACACCATGATCTCTCCACGGTTCACGCCTGAAATGCTTGTCGTGATTTTTGAGGCAACGACGCGGTCGTTGATTTGGAGGGTTTGTTCCATAGAGCCGCTAGGGACATAAAAGGGTTGGATGAGGAAAGCTCTCATGAAGGTAGCGATTCCGAGAGCGATAACAATGATGATGACAAACTCGAGGACGCTGCGCAGGAATGAGTTGCCGCGCTTCTTGGTAGCTGCTGATGAAGATTCCACGTTTGAAGAATTCTCAGGAGCCTCGCGGGCAGGGATGGCCACTAACTACTCACTCTCGTATAAATAGATTTTCAACACACAAACCAAGTCAGTCAATCGAGAACCTTAATTCGTTGCGGTGGCCAAATAACAGCCATCGCCTTGCCCTCAACCTTAGACTGCGAGACGAATCCACCGCCGGGATCCCCGAGGTGGGAGCGTGAGTCAGCCGAATTTGCTCGATTGTCCCCCATCAGCCACAACTTTCCTTGAGGAACTTCAACATCGAAGGTCACGCCGCTGGGTTCCATAGTCGAATCGAGATACGCACCCTCGTTCACAGATTCACCGTTGACAGTTATGCGACCTGCTTCATCGCAGCAAACGACACGATCGCCGCCGATACCTATGACCCGTTTGACATAGTCCTTATCACCTGAGGAAAACGAGTCTTGGCCGTTAAAGACAACTATGTCTCCTCTTTCAATGGGCGCAAAGAGATAAGCCATTTTGTTCACTGCGATTCGATCACCGATTTCCAAGCCCGGCTCCATTGAGTCACTAGGAATGGAGAATGGTTGAACCACAAATTGCGTTACCAACCACAGGCCAGCGATCACAATACCGAGCCATAGAACAAATTTCATGGCTCGAGCACCAACTCTGCAACAGAGCAGAAAAGAGTCTTAGCTGTCAGACTTTGGAGTTTCGCGCAACTCGCGAATCTTCGCCTTCTTGCCACGCAGATCCCTGAGGTAGTAGAGCTTCGCGCGGCGAACATCTCCGCGACTTGCAACTTCTATTTTCTCAATGATCGGGGTGTGCAGCGGAAATTTACGCTCGACGCCAACTCCGTAGGACACTTTGCGGACTGTAAAGGTCTCGCCGATTCCCGAGCCGTGACGCCCGATAACGACACCTTGGAACATCTGGACACGGGTCTTGTTGCCTTCAACGACCTTGACGTAGACCTTTAAATTGTCCCCGGCGCGAAAGGCAGGAATGTCGGTGCGGAATGAACTTTGATCTACTGCGTCGAGCTTCTTCATTATTACTTCTTCCTGCAAGCGCCATAGGTCGCCCACGGTTATGGGTTGTTTTCAGCGTGACGAGCGGTTCGCACCGCTCGCACTGTTCGCTCTGGCAGTTTCGGGTCCCCTATGGCAGATCTCCGATTACCGAGCCTGCGTAGTCTGCCACAACCACGCTCACGGCAGCAGATCGGGCCTGAGATTCCGTGTTTTCTCTTCAGCAGATGCCGCTCGCCATTGATCTATTGCCTGATGATATCCGCTGAGCAGAACAGGAGGGACCTCAAGATCACGCCAGGTCGGTGGCTTGGTGTAGACGGAGCCTTCGAGTAGACCATCAGCACGCGAGAAGGTGTCATCTGGCGCACTCTCCGGATTACCCAGGACCCCAGGAATAAGCCGAGCAACTGTTTCCACCATGACAAGTGCGGCCGCTTCCCCACCCGCCAAAACGTAATTGCCAATGCTCACCTCTTGGACGCCCGCCCAGTCAGAGCGAGTTTGATAATGCTGGGACACGCGAGAATCGATTCCTTCGTAGCGAGCGCAAGCAATCACAATTGATTGATTCCCAACCCATGAACGGGCCGTAGGCTGATCGAATACTTTTCCCGACGGAGTTGGGATGACCAACAACGGCTTTGAGTCGCAGGACTGGGCGATCTCATCGAGGGCCCTACCCCACGTCGGTGCATCCATCACCATGCCCGGCCCGCCGCCATAGGGGGTGTCATCAACCCTGTGGTGCGGCGCCGCCGACCAATCACGGAGGTCATGAACTCGAACAGTTAACTTTCCGGTCTCTTGGGCCTTGCCAACAAGGGACAGAGACAGCGGCTCCAAATACTCCGGAAAGATGGAGACGATGTCGATGATCATTCATCGGCCAATTCTGATAGCAAGCCAGGAGGTGGATTAACCTTCACCAGGCCCGTCTCGAGGTCAACTTCAGGCACGATTTCGGAGACGAATGGGATGAGATATTCCTCATCACCTGCAACCACCACAAGGACATCTTGTAACGGTAAATGCAAAACATCCTTTACCTCGCCAATTGGATCTCCATCTAAGGTGACGGCCTTGCACCCGATAAGTTGCGAGTCATAAAACTCATCATCGCCTTGTGGCAGTTCCTCTGGATCGCGTTCTACTTCAAGCAGAGTTCCCCGAAGCTCCTCGGCGTCATTGCGGGTATCGCATCCTAAGAACTTCACCAGTAATCGACCCGAATGCCAATGCGCCAATTCGATCAGCAGTAGACCACCATTGTGACGCATTAATTCAGCGCCAGCTACAAAGCGCACATCCGGTTCATCGGTACGTGGTTCAACGGTGACTTCACCGCGAATTCCGTGTGGTTTGCCAATCCGACCGACAACAACCCGCACGGTGATTAGCGCTCGGCTACGTCAAGGAAATCGATGCGCACTCCGCGGCCATCATTAAGAGCCGTGATAACCGTGCGCAGAGCTGTAGCCGTGCGACCGGAACGACCAATGACTCGACCCATGTCCTGAGGATTCACCCGCACGTCGAGTGCCTTGCCACGCCTGTCTGAGCGCATGCTGACACTGACGTCATCGGGGTTGTCAACGATTCCGCGCACTAAGTGAGCTAATGCGTCTTCTAACATTAGGAAGTCGCTTCCGATTCCTCAGAGTCGCCCTTGTGCAAGACTTCTTCCACCTTGTGTTCGACAGCTTCGGCAGCATCTGCCACTGCATGAGCCACGGCTTCAACAGCTTCTTCCACCTTGTCAACGACGTCTTCAACAACGTCAGCGACCTTGTCCACAACGTCTTCAACGACGTCTGCAGTCTTGTCCACAACTGCCTCGGCAGCCTTAGCAACATCGGCGGCGGCAGCTTCGGTATCAACAGCAAGCTTCTTTACCTTGGGCTTCTTAGGCTCATTGGCTGCCTCGGTGACCGCAGCTTCGTAAGCCAGGACCTTGTTGGGCTTGGGCTCGGCAACCTGAAGGGTTCCTTCAGCACCAGGGAGGCCCTTAAATTTCTGCCAATCGCCTGTCACCTTGAGAATCGCCATAACTGCTTCAGTGGGCTGAGCGCCTACGCCGAGCCAGTACTGAGCGCGATCGGACTTGACCTGAATAAGACTTGGATTCTGAACTGGCTGGTAGATGCCAATTTCCTCGATAGCACGACCGTTACGGGCGGTGCGCGAGTCAGCAACAACAATGCGGTACTGCGGGGCGTGGATCTTTCCAACGCGCTTGAGCTTGATTTTTACGGCCACGGTGGGCTTATCTCCTTGTGTTTATGGGTGAAAATGCAACAAACACGTGGGGGCACGCCTGTTGAAATTTCTTGCGGGTTGTGGGCTACCAGGTTGAGAGGGTCCTCGTTGCTCACAAGAGCGTCGTAATGCTACCCGACTCGAATTTCACCCGTGCGTGGGGTGACCGCAAGGCAAGATGTCCTACTGAAGTAATTTGCGCAGTTCAGGTGGCAAACTGCCAAGGTCTGGCTCTTGTCCTGGCTCTCCCGTGCTACCACCAGCCTGACCCAGCGCGCGCTTTGCCGGATTTCCGCTGCGCCCCTTTTGCCCCTTGGCCGGTTTGACCGACTTCTGCTGCTTGCCCTTGGACTTTTTTCCACCGCCCATGCCGCCCATTCCTGGCATGCCCGGCATGCCACCCATGCCCGGCATGCCACCTTTACCCATCTGTCTCATCATTTTTTGAGCCTGGGTAAATCGCTCGACAAGATTGTTGACGTCGTTGACCTTGGTTCCCGAGCCCGCAGCGATCCTCGCCCGTCGCGAGCCATTCAAAATTTTCGGTTCTGCTCTCTCAGCCGGAGTCATCGATTGAATTATTGCGGCGACTCGATCGAGCTCACGTTCATCGACTTGATCAAGTTGCGCTTTCATGTCCCCCATGCCTGGCAACATTCCCATTAATTTGCCAATGGAACCCATTTTCTTGACAGCCTGCATCTGCTCAAGAAAATCATCCAGGGTGAAGTCCTCGCCTTGGGACATCTTCTTAGTGAATCGATCGGTCTGCTCGGCGTCGAATGCCCGTTCGGCTTGCTCAATGAGAGACATGAGGTCACCCATATCAAGGATGCGCGA
>Ga0136655_1000072_pt1 | contig 39913 bp, 22 predicted proteins | sample CPBDNA_2_FD_94863 | JGI IMG/M metagenome (GOLD analysis project Ga0136655, IMG submission 94863) | Freshwater to marine salinity gradient microbial communities from Chesapeake Bay, USA - CPBay_Spr_15_0.8_DNA (version 2) | ecosystem: Environmental > Aquatic > Marine > Coastal | place: USA... | reverse complement strand
TTTTTGATTTCAGGCCATATATCATTTACAAGAGGTAACAATCCTTTTGTGGCACTTGAATTGTAAACGAAATGGTTTTTATCCTTCTTCAATAAATCCACTTCGCTTATATGCTTAACTGCACCATTTCTAGTTTGGAAGAAATGCTTTTTGAGGACTTCGAAGTTTCTTCTTTTGCCATGATTTGAATTGAGAATATATGATGTATGCCAATCTGAAAGAGTGAAAACATGATGTATTTTTCTTGAAAGAACAAGTTCTTCTAATGCATGTTCGCCTTCAATAAAAGTGTCGTGCAACCAAAGAATTCTTTTCTTAGCATTTTTCAAGAATGGATATTCGTCATTTAGAAATGGTTGAACTGATCTTGATACAATGGCAACATCATAAACTTCGTTATGTTCTTTTGCATTTGTGTTGTCTATGTATCTTACACCATCATATACGCCCTCAGTTGAATGTGGTTCGTCACTACAGTTATTGAAAACTGTAACATCGAACCCCAATTTTTTTAGTTCTTTTGTCATTAAAATGACTGCGGATTCAGAACCACCTAGACCATTTTTGTTAAGAGTGTCGCCATCATAAGACAGACCAAGTTTGTCGATAAAAACGATTTTCATTCAATTCTCCATAATTTAAGGGTGTGTTTGTATTTATTTATACTTGCACATAAGTTTTGAATTTCGTATCTATTGCTCTTAATTCATAGACATCAGACGCTGCTTCTACGAGATTTTTCATGTCCCAAGATTGTTCGTATGCATATGTCACCATATTTGAAATCGTTGTTCCCATAAGAATGACTTCATCTGGTGTAAGTGCATTTTCGTTGTCGTTGGCATCTCTGAAAATAATTGTTGATGTGTCACCATTCATTTTTTTGAGTGATGCACCAAGAACCAGATTTGATATGTTAGATAGGTCTGGTTTGCCTTCACGAATGTCAACGGGAATTTCTAAAGTATCGCTAATCTTGACTGTATATGTCTGGTGAATATGTTCATTTCTTAGATCATTGATTTTTGCTAACAAGGTTTCTTTTTCAGATTCGAAATCTGAATTAATCTGATCTTGTGTTTTTTCTACTATGTTCCATCCAAGTTCCCATCTGTTTGTGGTCACTTCATCTACAGTTTTTTCTGTTAATTCTGGTGTGTCTTTAGGTTTCAACCTTTCGACAGCATCATCAAACTCTGGTTTTTCTGCTTCATAGACTGGAAAAACATTTCTGGTTTCCAAGAAACGATTGTTTAAAAATTTTGGAAGACTTACGTTTCTATTCTCTTCACGAAACATTTCTAGCGAATATGGAAACGCATCTATATTGTTATTGCCATATGTTTTTACAAACATGCTAAACTCCTTTTGGTGTTAAATCTACTCTAGTATTTATCAAAAAATTTTAACACCATAAATGGTATTTCCGCCATCTGGTGTGTAAAATTCAATTATAGAATCTTCGCCAGCAACAAAAGTTGGTGCTGTGTTTTCTTCCCAAATAATACTATTTGTCCATGTGATTGAAGGTGTATAGATCATTGAATACTGAGACACGCCACTATCTCCTATGATATATAATTTAGTCCCATCTGGTTTGATATCTATATCTTTTGGATTTGTTTCTTCTGAATTTATAATAAAAAGATTGTTAGACCAACTTGCAGTTGACAAATCCCAAGGAGTTGTCAAGTTGTATTCGTAACCCCTATGTAATAAATTGTCAGACACATAAAACATTTTAGTCCCATCTGGTTTGAAACGGAGTCCAACAGGATTTGCTGAAACAGTTACTGATGAAATTAGACTACTTACACTTTCTATATCCCAAGGAGTTGTTAGATTGTATTGATAAATAGTATCATTATCTATACCTGCTATATACATTTTTGTACCATCTGGACTTATATAAAGACCGTCCATATCTGAGTTGTTAATAACATCATCATCTATATTATATATCAATGACCCATATGTAGTTATATCCCATGGTGTTGATAATATAAATGCATGAATCTTTCTAGTGTTGGATGATAATAAATACAAAATAGAACCGTCTGGTTTTATGAACATAGATTTGTATGGATCACCTTGTGAAGGGTCTATTCTTGTATTTGTACTAGAAACACTTCCTATATCCCAATTATTTGAAAGAGACGTATTATACAAAGTTGAAGCGGAAATACTAGATACTTTAGTCCCATCTGGTTTGAAGAAAACAGATTCTGTTCCTGACCCCACTGCTTCTGTTACATTATCATAAGACGCATTTTTAAACGACCAACCTCCTTCTTCTGCGGAGACATGCAATCTCCAAACACTACTTCCTTCGGTAATGTTTGAAAATAATACAGTCCTAGAGGGTATGTCTTCATTTAAATTAAATTTAAATGAAGACGCATTTTCTAAATTCATTGTTCCGGTAGATGTTATGGTCTTGCTCAAAAGTCTTTTTGAAATTGAAATCCACTTTCCATCATTGTATTGATATGTCAATCCATCTATTGTAGTTTGATCGCCATTTGTTGGTGTGTTTGGAAAATTCATGCTCATTATTTTACATCTTCCTCTGATAGTTTTCCGTAGTATGTCAGTCCATTGTCATTTGTATAAAATTCGTATACATTTATTTCGTTTGTTTGTGGTATATTTGGGGCGTATTCGCCTTCCCAAACAATATTATCATTCCATATTATTTCTGGGATTGTAGTAAAACCGGAAATATCATATTGATATAATTTTTTGTCGGTGTAACCTCCCAAATAAATCTTTCCACCATTCGGTTTAATAAAGAACCCTAACGAAGATGTGATATCATTACCATAATTATAACTTATCCCCGTGTATAATCCAGACGAAATATCCCAAGGCGTTCTTATGGAATATTCATAAATCTTACTATTTACGCCACCAGACATATACATTCTTGATCCAGTTTTATTGAACGAAATTTGAAAAGGTGATCCATCTTCCGAACCAACACTCAAATATTTTCCGTTGTAGGACACATCTGAAATATCCCATGGAGATGCAAGATCATATTCATAAATCATATCGGTGGTATATGAAGACGTATATAATTTAAGACCATCATCGCTAAAATAAAATTTTGGTTGTGGATACACATAATTTAGAGAAAGTTGGTCGAAAAATATTCCAGAATAGGATGTGGTTGATATATCCCATGGTGTAGAAAGATTAAACCTTTTTATAATGCTTCCAAAAATAGTCGTAAAAAAAGCAGTGCCATCAGGTTTAAACTGAATATCAGAATTCCCCCAATATCCTAGTGTTGTAAATGTGTTGGCATATACATTATCATAAGATGCGGTTGATATGTCCCATGGTGTAGAAAGAGAATATTGATAAACATACTCGTTTTGTTGCGTTCCAGAATTGTACCCCGAAGAAATCGAACCCATCAAATACATCTTTGTTCCATCAGGTTTAAAATATATACCTGTGGCAGTTGCAGAACCAGTTGCTGTTGGTTCTGGCGTTTGTGGAAATGCCAAATAACTCACGTTATCGTAAGTCATATCTTTAATTGAATAATTGGTTGCTGCATTATAATCTTCTGGGACTCTCAATTTCAATTGAAATTTTTGTGAGTATCCACTGTCAGGCGGATTTACAAAAGAAATATTTGTTTTTTCTGTCAATTCAACATTGAAAAAATTACCTTGTGACAAATCTATTTCTGTTGAATTATTTGCACTAGATGGTGAATAACCAGTGTAATTGTAGTTTGTGACTTCCTGTCTCCACTTTGTTCCAGTGAAGATATAAGTCACATTGTTATCATCTATGTATGTGTCACCCTCTACAGGTGAAATAGGAAAATTCAATGCCATTTTATACGTTCCTTAAATCTAATGAAAGTGGGTTTGCTATCCAGACAGAACCATCGAATGTTGTAAAGTTTATTAAAATATTTGTATCATATATGAAGTCGATAGCAGGTGCAATTCCACCTTCCCATTTTATATTATCTGTCCATGTAATGGTTGGTTCCACAGAAGTTTCCACATACGTTCTATTAAATTCAACTACAAAACTTGTATTTGGAGAAGCATTTGGAATATCAAATGTAATATCTTCATCCAAATTTATTTTATAATAATCGTACTTATCTGGTTCAATTAAAACTGTATTTGCAGTTTGTATTGTGATATTATGGTATTCACCCACAATTGTATTTGCGAGTTTATTCATATTAACCCACTTTACTGAATTCCAAATATATGATACTCCATTATGCGTATGAATATCATTTAATGATGGATTTAATGGAAAGTTTAATGACATATTTTTATAACCTTTATTACTTAATAATTATACCAGTATTTATCCTCTGAATAATCGGGCGGGATTGGTGTCATCGCTTCAATTTGGTTTGACTTGACGCGAACTAATTTAATCCGGTCCCAAAGGACTTGTCCCGCAGCGTGTTCAGCACGCTCTTGATCTGTCCAGTTTGTTGGACCTTTAATGGCAAGTTCAGCAGCGCGGGCAGTAAGGTTGCGCTGCATCCATTCAGGACAAATTGCGAGAATACGCCTTGCCGCTTCCTGTTTGACCATATCGGCGGTAAGCGGCGGATGTGGAAAATCACTGTCAGGCACATCAACGATCTGACCTCTGCGTAGTAGTTTAGTCATTAGATTGTCTCCTTATATCCGTAAAGGCGGATTTCACCCGACACAAAGTTATCTGAACTGCCCCGATAAATTCTTATAGTATTCACTCTAGACTCGGAAGTTAAAATACGCCCACCCATATAGTTCCTGCCTAGATAAATTGTTGGTGACGAAGAATCATTAGTAATACCCTCCCCATTGTATTGAAAAAGGTTATCGGAGTTGTTAATAAATATATAACCCGAAGATTCTCTGGAGGTATACCACACATCAAATTGCTCGGCGGCTGTCGAGTTAATAGTGCCAATACTCGAGCCATAGGAGAGTAGAGTTTTGACGGAAAACGAGGCATAACCAGATTCAACAAAATTACTTCCACCGTCTTCTGAAACTACCATGTATGTAGCAACATACGACGAACTGCGCACATCACTGAAAGTAAGCAAAAATGAGCTGTATGATGCAGGCAGGTCAATCTCAAACGCGCTAAAGGTATTGTTGCACGTAACTACTTCCAATAGTGTAACATCCCCACCGCCAGCAGACGGGTCAACCCATATCGTGTCGTAGTTAGTCGCACTGGACTTGGATAGTAACTGCCCAGTTGTCCCACCAACAGGAACGCCTTCGCCTGGATCGCCTTTAGAACCTGTGTAACCAGTTGGTCCTTCTGGTCCCTGTGGACCAGAAGTCACGATCCATTGTTGACTATCACCATCATCATAATAAACATTTAATGTTGAATCATTTGTGTCAAACCACATTTGACCATCAACAGGATTTGATGGTGCAGTGTTTACAGTTTCTGTAATAGCACCTATTTCACCTTTTGAACCTGCGTATCCAACTGAACCTGCGTATCCAACTGGTCCTTGTGGTCCCTGTGGTCCCTGTGGTCCAGAAGTTGTGACCCATTGTTGACTATCGCCATCATCATAATAAACATTAAATGTTGAATCATTTGTGTCAAACCACATTTGACCATCAACAGGATTTGATGGTGCGGTATTAGAAGTTTCTGTAACACTTCCATCTTGTCCAGAAATGCCCTGAGAACCAGTAAATCCATTATCACCCTTCGAACCAGTGAAACCTACATCACCTTTTGACCCTGTGAAACCAATATCGCCTTTTGACCCTGTGAAACCAACTGAACCTGTGAAACCTAAATCACCTTTTGATCCGGTATATCCCCTAAATTGACCAATATCCAACCAACTTGCGCCATCCCAAACATATAAATGACCATCTGCTTGAACAAGATATGCGTCATTTACAGAATTGCCAGTTGGTGGCAAATCGCCTACAGTTGGGACACTTCCTTGAATGTATAGAGAAGAACCAGCGGAACCTGTATAACCAGTCGAACCAGTGAAACCAATTGATCCAGAAAAACCATTTACACCAGTTGAACCAGTGAAACCAATATCGCCTTTTGATCCAGTGAAACCAACTGAACCAGTGTATCCTCTAAATTGACCAACATCCAACCAATTTGCACCATCCCAAACATATAAATGACCGTCCGCTTGAACAAGATACGCATCATTTTCAGAATTTCCTGTTGGGGGTAAATCGCCTACAGTTGGAACACTTCCTTGAATATATAAAGATGCTCCTTGTGATCCTGTGTAACCAATATCGCCTTGTGATCCTGTGAAACCTATTTCACCCTGTGATCCTGTGAAACCTATTGAACCTGTATATCCAGTTGAACCTGTGTATCCGACAAACTGCCCAACATCAACCCATGCAGCGCCATCCCAAACATACAAATGACCATCTGCTTGAACTACATAAGCATCATTTTGAGAATTTCCGGTTGGCGGTAAATCACCAACTGTTGGAACACTACCTTGAATGTATAGAGAAGAACCAGCGGAACCTGTATAACCAGTATCACCTTGCGAACCAGTAAACCCTGTTGATCCAGTGAAACCACGGGAACCAGTGAAACCAATATCGCCTTTTGATCCAGTATAACCGCGTGATCCATTAAATCCTGTTGAACCAGTAAATCCAGTTCCTACAGAAGACCATTCCGATCCATTTGAAGTATAAAGTAATCCATCTACACCGTAAACAACTGCACCGATATAAACTAATGGGTCAAGTGTGATTGGTATTTCTTGTGGAAGTCCGCGTCCTACTAAGAGCGTTCTTCCGGTTACTGATTTATATGACATCATCTTCCTCCGCTTGACCAACTGTATATGACATTGTAATGTCTAATGTGTCGTCAAGGGATGCTTTTGCTTCAAGAACATCACCCGTGTAAATAAATTGACCATTCAACGGAAATGCATATAAGTCATTAACAGGAACTAACAATTCATTTGTTATTGAGAAATATGAGTTTGAAGAGTCCCTGTATACTCTTATGGATATGGAAGCAGTATTTGCCCCTTTGTTTGAAACTAGCATTGGTGAAATTATTTCTCCAACACCAGGAACGATATCAGTTCCACCACCGAATGATTGTTGTGGAACCTCATAACTAGGAACTTCAATAAGAGTTTCCCAATTTGTTGTTAAAGTCTGACTCAAACCAATCGGTTTTGCGTCAGGTGCTTGACTTGTTTCAATAATTACTGTATTGCTCATGTGAATGTCCTACTATTTGCTGCTCTACGTGCTAATCTTCTAACAGATGATGTGAATGGTCTACCTTCCAAACGTCCAGTTCTACCATTAATTTTCAATCCTCTTGCGAAATATTGGTTGTTCAATTCGTCAGCACCAGACCAACGAACTCTCCCACCATCTTCTTCTAGAACAGAACCACTTGCTGCCAATGGTTTGCCAACCCTTCTAAAGTTCAATGGTAATGCGTTTCTGTTAACCCCAGCACCCGCCAAGTTAAACTGATGACCTAATGATTCAATCAAACTGCCAAACTGTAATCTATTTGGGTTTATTAGTGTGTCTTTTATAATATCGTTCAATAATGCATCTAACATGAATATTTCATCTGTTGTTGGATTTGCAATATTTATAATATAATCGCGCATTCTATCGTATGCTTCCAAGAATGTTGATATAAGATTTCCTGTTATTCTACTTGTAAATGAAACAACACCCAAAGCAATATCGTCAATATTATTGTTCAATATATTGAAAGAACTTACGTATTGTGATGCGACCCAAGAAGTATCTGGCAATATTTTTGTTGGTAATGTCAAACCATCTGTGTCTATTGTTGTGATTATTTCACCAACTCTATCTTGTGCAAATGTTGCTGCTGAAAGACTACCACCAGTTCCAGAAGTATCTTGTAATGTTATATTTCCACTACTTGGGGTAATATATACTCCCTGAGCAATGTCACCTAGGATATCTTCCAATCTTCCGAATGCTGCAATAGTTACATCTTTCTCACTTGAACCCAACTGACCAACTGTGCCAATAAAGTATGCCATTGCTGCAATGTAAGTTTCAAGATTTCCACCATATGTCAGATCATATTTTAGTGCATCAACAATATAACCGACATCCCTTCTACATGCTTCACTGTTATAACCAAGAACATATGTTTGATCAATGTAATCAGTAACAGCACTTTGTATTGTTGATTTATTAGTTTGCATTAAATCATGTGCATCTGAAAGATCAACATCAACCCATGATGTATCTGGTTCAATTACTGTCTGTGAAGTTCCTGTGTCTATGGTATCTATGATAACATCAATTAATGTTCCCAATCTGGTTGCGGCATCAACACTTCCAACACTTGTATCTATTGTTTGTGTTATTGTTGTCTGTAATGGTGAAGGGACAGAAACGCCTCTTGATACAAACTGCATTATTTCTTTTAAATAATCATATGAATCTATGGTTGCTAATGCCTCACCAATACCTAGTTGCAAAACTGCACCAGAATAATATGCATTTCCTGCAATAACGCTTTCCAAGTTCCCACCGTATGTCATATCATAGTATACTGCATCAAGAATAAAATCTATATCTCTTTCACATGCTTCTTGATCGTATGTTCCGCTCACGACAGGGTAATATTGATCAATATACTCTACAACTTCTGCTTTCAAGAAACTTCTATTTTCTTCTACCAGATTTCTTGCATATTTGTATTCATTTGTGAAAGCATTTATTTCCCCACCAGTTGGAGTCGGTAAGACTGGTGTTGGAACAGAATCCAAACCATCTTCAATAACATCAATTATTATGTTAACTAATGTCTCGACTTGAAGTGATGCGGCATCATATCCATCAACCAAAGAGATTAACAACTCTTTCATTTTTTCAAATGCGGTGATTGTCGCTTGTTTTTGTATTGTAGTAACAAGTGATGCGCCGTTTCTATAGTATGATCTTGCTGCTGTTATTGTTCTGAAATTTGAACCAAACATCAAATCATATCCAATTGCATCTATAATTAATCCAACGTCACGTCTGCACAATTCGTCATCGTATGTGAATGGAACGAAACCACTATCAAATGGTGCTATTTCATTTGTTATTTGATCTGCAATCCATGCATCAACTTCATCTTGAATAAATGTTTTATTTGAATCAATAAGGCGTCTTGCATTGAAATATCCAGTATCATATCCAGTAGGGTCTGTGTATGATCTTTCAGAAGCAAAATCTGGACCATAAAGGATTATAGTAATTATTTCGTCAAATAATGAATTTGATCTTGACAATGATGTGTCAGTCAGATAAGATGCAACAATCTTTTTATGTTCTCTTAGAGCGAATACTGTTCTTGATCTTTGAGAGTTTAATACTTCTGCCGCATTTGCTCTATAATATGCTAATGCTGCTGTTATGCTTCTGTGATTTGAGTTAAACATCAAATCATATGCAATTGCTTCGGTAATAAGTCTTGCATCTCTTTCACATTTTACTTTGTTGTTTACGAAATCTTCTGTGCTTGTATCAACATAAGCAATAATAGCATCTTTTATATTTTCTTTTTCTGTTTGTGTTGCATCGAAGAAATCAGTTTCGTCAGTGCCAACCCATGAAGTGTCTGGATTTTCTGCTGTTGGTGTTGTGTCACCATTTATTATTTCAATGACTACATCAATCAATTCACCTGCTTTATTAGATGCGGATAAAGAACCTGCGGTTCCTGTTACCTGTGTAATATTTTCTTGTAATTCTGTCACATCATTGTTCAAAGCAATATCTTTGATCAAATCACGCATGAATTGATACGCTTTTATTGTTTGTGTTTTTTCAGAGGAAATTTCAAGACTTGTTCCTACGTAATATGAATTGCCAGCGACTATGGATTCTAGGTTTCCACCATATGTCAAATCGTATATCATAGCATCAATAACATATCCAATGTCTCTTTCACATGCTGTTTCATCATATGTGAAAGCATTGAAAGTGTCTTGGATATACTGTGTTACTTCTGCTGTAATGAATTCTCTATTTGAATCAATTAAATTAATAGCATTTTCATAACCACTATCAAATCCTGTTGGGTCTGGTAGTATATATGAAGGTATTGAACTTTCTCCATTTGATATGATAGATATTATATTATTCATATTTTCAGTAATTGAATTTATGATACTTTGTGGCGAAGAAATGTTTGTTGCTTCTGCTATAAGTTGGGTTTTTAATTCCTCTAACGCATCTAGTGTGACCTGTGATTGCCCCAACAAAACTTTTGCCGCATTTACTCTTAAATATGCTCTACCTGCTATAATAGAACGGAAGTTTGAACCAAACATTGCATCATATGCAATAGCATCAATAATAAAACCAACATCTCTTGCACATTTTGTACTATCATATATAAAACTATCTGTTCCTACGGCAGCATCTGCGTTGAACGTGTAATCCGCTTTATAATCAAAAAAACCAGCAATGAAGTTTCTTGCAGAAGATTGGTCGCCAGATAGAAAATCGTATTTTATCGAATCTAAGAAATATCCTGCATCTCTACGTGTTGCAGTTTCGTCAATCACATAACCCTTTGATGACATATAATTCCACATATCATCAATTATATCATCTTTATTTGTCTCAATCGCCAATGCGACTGTTGGACTTACGAACATTTCTTGTGATGTTTCATAAGGATCGACAACACGTGTTGAACCTTTTGACCTCATGGAAATATCACCAAATTGGGTTCCTGAGTTGTTGAGTGTTATCTGACCACCATTTAATGCATAAAAAGAACATCTTTGGAAAATTGTCAAGGAACTGATACCGTTGATACCAGCACCATTTTTTGCAACATATCCCATTCCATTTGGTGAACGTGGAGTAGCACCAAATGCCAACATATATGTGAAGACTGAATTTTGGTCTAGAACGGCACGATCTGCGAGAATTACACCACCACCACGACCAACAAGTTTATTTGGGAAATCATCATCACCCAAATCCTCAATTGTTCCTAAACTGTTTCTTGGGTTTAGAGGTGCGGCAATATTTTCTGCAAAATTGTTTGAAACCTGACTACTATCTCTGATATAAGGAGAACGCATAATTTTTGCACCAGGTCTGAAAGCAATAGCAAATCCGCCTGTAGGGTTGTCGAAATTATCAACTCTTAGATTTTTGAAAGCAAATCCTCTCACATAACAACCAGAACCTACAAGAATAGCATTCGCATTTTCATAACCTTCGTTCATGATTATGTTAGTTACATATTGACCGTTTGAAGACTCAATAGCACAACTATCTGGTAGTGCTAAACTGCCGTTTGTATAATAATCCCCAGGTCCAACTGTAATGCCCACGGGAGCATTTTGCCATGCATAATCAAATGCAGATTCAAGATTGTTGAAAGGTCTTAATTGACTACCATTTCCATCTGTTTCGGCATCTGCTGAAACATACACGTGTTTGACATCTGAAAAATTATTTGCAAATTCTAAATTTAGTTCTTCCCATGTAATTTTTCTTGTTGTATTTGTTCCAATATCCTTTATAATGAAGTAATCATTATTTTCTAAATTCGGTATGTGTCTATTAGTAATATCAAGATCAATATTTGATAGACTGCCACCAGTAATATTGATATTTTTAAATTCTTCTTGCTGTATTGCACTCACAAGTTCTTTTCTTGTGATGTTTTTTGTACCGTTAACACCTTGCTCTAGGTTGACTACGACAAATAAGTCTTCGTCTTTTATTGCACTACCTAGAATGGAACCTAATTCGGAAATTTTTGACATATTACCTACGCTCTTTTCTTCTGTTTAATCTATTTATACGTGCTTTTCAAAGCGGCACACTAATTCTGTGTAATTCTATTGTTATTTATACTATCAAGACTTTTGGTGACTGTATATTTTATAAATAACTATAAACATATTTCATAAAAATAGGAATTGAAATGGCAAGCACTTCAAAATATCGTCGCTATGGTGTAAGACGTGAAAATAATCTATCAGATATTAAGAACCCCGAAATAAGTTTGAATAACTTATTAGATAATCTTCCTGTAGTCGTAGATGGAAAAACATTCATATCACAAGACTTGGATGTTATTAGGGGTTTGGGTGGGACAAATGTGTCTCCATCAACATTTACACAAATAGGTGGGACTGCACCAACTTACACATATTTTGAAAATGACGAAATTAAAGAAGATTATATAACACCAATAATTCGTCTGAAAGATAGATTCACACAGTATCGTGAAGTCACGGGAGATGTTGGGCAATTTGGTTCCGGTTTAGGTCCAAGAGCATTTTTCATACCAAGTGATAAAATATCAAATTTTACGAAAACTACAAGTTTCGATGATGCTGCAAACACTTCTGGTGTTGAAACAAGTGACGACTTTTGGGTTCTTGGCGAGTTTCAAATAAACAATAGAATAAGACCAAACTTCCCAGATTCATATGGCGGTATAATGTGGGAAGGTTATTTTCTTCCAAATCCTATAACATCATATCAAAATTTTTCGTTTCTTACAACAGGTCTATTTCATGCAGAATATGATAGATTTGGTGATGGGAATTGGTTAACAGTTGCTTCTATATATGCAGAAGAAAGAACTGTTGAAGTGGCAGCGACTGTATCAAATTCGACAACTGTTTCTATCATAGAGGATGATGTTAAATATGTAGCAAAAAATGATGTTGTAAATGGGGATGATAGTATATTCATAGATAACATTGTTGGTAACGTGTTGACGCTTTCAAATCCAATTTCTGTTAATGCTGGTGAAAATCTCACTTTGACATTTGTTGCAGGGATTGATGATGTTAACGCAAGTTTTGAAATACCAATTATATCCGATAGGGCAGAAACCCCAGCATTCAAGGTCAGATTTTTCTGGTGGTTCCCCACAACAATATCGAATGATCCAGAATTTAAGTATCTAAGTGTTGCATATTCTTCATCTACTATTTTACCATTTTCTAGATTTTCTATAGAAGAACCAACTAATGTGTATGGTGATTATGAGATAAGAAAACTCATTGAAGATGCGACAACTCCAATACAAGAAGAATTTGGTGAAACCGGATCAAGTGGAACTGATTATAAAGATTTTCAAAATGAAAACTATTTCCAATCAGTATACACTCCTATAAGTTCTTTAGCACAAATAACAAATGTTAGCGGATTATCCATAGAATATGTATTAGATAACAAATATATTATCGGAAATTCTTCTTCGCTTTCTCAAACTGAATTGGGCAATTACATAGTTCCAACTGACCCAACACAAATGGGTATTGGTGGCATAATACCAAAAAATCTCAGATTGAAAGATACAATAGGTGCAACTTCAATTTCTACTACGCGCATTGTAAACCAATCAATGCCTTCCACAGAAACTAGTGTGTCTGTGGAAGTTATAAATCATAATGGTTTAATTGATTATTATGTTGCAACTTCTGCAAGTGATGTTGTCACGATAAGTGAGGGTGATACTTCGAATTTAAGAGTTGATATGATATGTATAACTTCTTCCACCTTATCAACAGATTTTGTAAGAATAACAGAAATAATTTCATCTACACAATTTAGAACTTCTGTAAATCTTGGTATAACGGACGCTTACGTCTTTGTTTATGCTAATGCTGGTGTTATTGATAGATCAAAAGAAATTTTCTGTGATGGTGTTTTTGGGCAGGTATTGACCGCAAATGCTACATCTGACACATTGACTTTGGGTTCTGTTGATGGTATAGTTAGTGGTCAAGTTGTACAATTTGAAGGATATATACCATCTGCAACAACAGTTCTATCTATAGTTGGTAATGATGTTACTATTTCAAATTCAGTGACCCAAACAATACAATCTGGTTCTACAATTATTTTTGCACCATCTGGAACTTCTGCGAACAAAGAAAGTTGTGTTTTACCTATTGACTTATCACCACCATTTTTGGGAATTGATACTGGATTAAGTACAGATGGGAATAATATAAAGTCAACATCTCCGACTGAATTTAACGTAGTTTTTGCAAATATTATTTCAGAAGCAAATACCACTGTTTCAAGTGCAGGTTCTTCCCCTGCATATGATACCACAATTGTTCTTGCAAATGGTTACAAAATTCTAGCAGACAGTGTTTAAACGTCCGGTTTCATGCAGAGATAGTATTCTTCGCCGTTTATCAATACTTTCATGAAGTGTGTGAAATCACTTGTCACATCACCACTCTCTGTTGTTGTTATTGAAACGCCGTTTGTCTCCAATTTTATTTCATCTTCGAAAACAAGATTTTGAATTGAAATTTCTTTGGTGTCCGCAACAAGATCAGAACCAATCTTTTCCCACACATTTTCATTGCTTGAAAAAATTCTCGCAAACGATCCAGTTGCTGTATTTAAAATAAAAATTCCTGGGTTAGAAGAACTGACACTAGTGTCATTTAGTCCATCTTCGTCTTTGACAACTGCAACACCATTTATTTCTGTTTTGTATGTTGTAGAAAAGTCTCTATTTTTTACTATCGAATTTGCTCTTTTCGAATTTGCATAATCAATGTTTATTTCAATAGATGATAGATAATCTTTCAAAGTTGCTGGATATGTCGCATATTTATTGAAAACATTTATCAACGAAGAATAAACGTTTCGCGAATTTTGATCTGTAATATCTTCTGCATCATCACTAAAAAAAACTAATGATAGTGCGGTATCTTCTACTACAACATCTCTATATCTAACAAGATTTGTGACATTATCGTATGATACTGCATCATTTCTAATATAGTCTCCACTGGGCGGATTTGCTACTATTACGTCAGAAGCATTTTTCAAACGAATTGTTATTTCATCATTTTCGTTTATTGATACATCAAAAATTGAATAAGGAGTGCCATCAATTGTTATGGTCGTACCTTCGGTATATGCAAATGTGACATCTAAAGGAAACGTTATCGTATCGCCGCTTATCTGAGAACTTTGTACATTTATCGAAGAAAAATTTCTGTTATTATTTACAAATAATCCAATATCATCTGCGATAGGCGCACCGCCTAAGTTATTTAAGAAATCTCTGTCTACTTGTGTTTCTTTTAGATTTAGGTCTTTGTCAAAACCTTGAAATGTGCTTACTACCATTTTATGCTAATCCTATTGACCAACCTGCCGCTGCCAACTTCGCGACAATTGCTGATGTTTCTTCTGTTCCAGAACTTGGTGCATTACCAGATAAGTTTATGTTCACATTTGTTCTGTTGCTATTGTTATCATAATTATCATTCAAATCTAACAATATGTTATCAATATCACCTGTTGTCAAGTTGTTGTCTGATAAGTCCAGTAATTGCATTCTTGCCAAATTTGTGATGGAACCTTTATCATAACTTGAAATATTATTTTTTCCAAAATATATGTATTTTAAGTTGAGCATGTTCTCAAAATCTGGTAGTGCTGTTACCGCATTATTTGTGGCATTTAGTGTATAAAGAGAAGGCAGATTCAAAGCATTAAAACCAATTAAATTGTTGTTATTAACTATCAACTGCCCCAACAATGGGAGGTTTGATGCTGGAAATAAATCTTCGAACTGATTGTAACTAAAATTCACAAGTCTAAGACTTTGATTGGAATTTAGTGAAGGTATAGCACCACTAAGTTTATTTCTGTCTAGATAATAATATCCTAATTTTGGACATGAATTTGTTTTAGGTAATGTTCCTGTTATTCCACTACCCTCAGAACTTATTCTAAATGTTATAAGATTGGTCATATTCAACAATGCATCTTCATGAATTGGACCACTTAAATATCCACTTGTCAAATTGAAATATATTAGTGTGGGTCTGCAACCCGATTCACCAGTTGATCCAAATGTAGTGTTTGAAATACTATAAGTTGCATCTGCGTCTTCCCATCTCGTAGACCAAGATATTATGCGCTCCAAGGATGTGTTTGTATCAAAACTAGGCAATGCACCAGATACATTCGTGTTATTCATTCTGAAATATGTTAGTGATGGACAATTGTTAACTATATTTGTTCCTACACTGTCATTTACAAATGACATATTATCTATATAATATGTTTCGAGTAAACTTTTTCCAGACATGTCAACAATATTATGTCTATTACCCAATCCTGATTTAAAATATTTCAAATTAGATGCATTAGGAAAATCTATAGTAGAAGAAAATTCTCTATCATTATTTGATATATCAATTCTTTCCAAAGAAGAAGATTGTAAAACCGTATTCGCAATATCATCGAATCTATTGCTTTGTATATAATATGTCAACAATCCAGAATTTATCTCTGGTGATGTTCCTGACATTCTTCTTGAATTAGAAGAAGAAGCAATTGCACTGAAATATTTTAGATTAGGCAAACCATCTACAGGGTCGCCAAAATCAACAACAGCAGTATCCGAATAGACATTGTTTAATGATAAATTGACCAATGTGCTTGGGAGTCTTTTAACGACTTCTTGTGTGAATGTATTCAAATCTGTATTGTTTGAATATCTCATATCGCTATCACTCAAATTTAATGTGGTGAGTGATGGTGCATATACAGAAAAATCTGGAATTTCTAGGAATTGGTTTTTAATACACTCAAATGTCACCAAGTTGTTCATTACAACTTTCGGGAAATCAACCAATCTTGTATTATTCAATTTTATTTCAGTTATATTATCAACAGGGTAATAGACTTTTATTTCTCTATTTAATATTCTACTATCAGAAAAACTTATTGTCGATTTTCTGCTTGATCCTGAACCAGTGGAAATATCTTTATAAACATATCTTAAATCATTGTCGCTATTTTGTATAACCCAAGATGGTTTTATTTCTCCCGCTAAAACATTATAAGATATTGACATTTCAGGCACCGAACTGATAGCACCTGCGAATGTAAGAGGTATGCCTTTCATCGCATATAAGTCATATTCAGAACCATCAATATTAATTCTTATTTTGTGTGTTGGAACTTGTGAATCAAATTCTTTTTCTATTATGTCTCCGGTGTATTCAAGAGATGAAAGTTCAACAGAATTACCATTTGTCACTTTGACATCACCACCATAGAAAATAGACAATGATGCGTCACCAAAAGAAGACCATGCAGATGCTCTTGAAGTTGAAAAATCTACCGTCTTTATTTGGTTTGCGTTATCGAAATCAATTGTTTTAAATTTGAAACTTGGTGATATAAAACGACCATTCACATTAATGTTTTGACCAATACGCCTTCTTGAATCATTAAGGTTTCTAAGTACATTTTCATAAGACAATGTTTCTGAAAAAATACCAATTGCATTTTTTTCAATGTCTAAATCATTTCCACTTATCGTTATCAAATCTTCTTGCGAAACGCTTTCACCAATTCCCCTGATTTTGTCCAAATCAGTTATGGGCAAATTCAAATTCTCCAAGGTTTTGTTTGCATCAAGAATGTCGCCAAATTTAAGAGAAATTCTTAAACCTCTTACAGGGTCTGCCATTACTGTTCCTTCCCGTTGACTGTTATTTCAACCTCACCTACATCACCACTATTTATCGCTTTTGCGGAGAAGTATACAGTTTTATTATTCAAAGCGCCTTTCGTTACTTTGAAACGATCAATCCCAAACAAATAATCCATGCTTATCTTTTGTGTCTGGTTTGCGCCCACATAAAAAGATGATTTAAAATTTGCTGGTCTCAGAGGCAATTCAATATTATCATCGAATTTTACACTATCAAGTCTATTTTTTTCAATGAAGTTAGATGGTGTGTTTCCTTGGAATGTAGTGCCGCCCATTTCAAATTTTCCAGAATTTTGATTATAATCTTCGGTGACTGACACATTCAATAATGATATGTTGGAACTAGGATCAACAATCCAATCTGGTGTATGCGAAGTTGTAGAAATATCATCAAATTCTTCTATGACAATATTGTTTATTTGCGCGTTATCCATCATTGATATGAATAAGTAAAACTCATAAGTGTTGAAATTGAATACTTTTGTCTTATCCCAAAATCTACCAAAACTTCTTATTGTTTTGAAAGCAATTGTTTGTTGTCCATTTTTTATGGAAGATGATAGATCAATTACATCGCTTATTTCAGCATAATATTTTGTTAAAAGACTTTCTGTAAAAGTTTCTAATTCTGTAGTGAAAAAGATGCCAGAAGAAACAAATTCATTTCCATCATATACTCCAATTTCACCACCTAAAACGCTTAAAGATGGATTTGTTTCGAATACTATAAAATTGCCAGTAATAGTACCACTATCTAATATCAATTCATCTCTATATTCAACACCACTGTTTTCGCGGTCTCTTATTTCAAATGATATAGTAGAGCAATCACCACTATTAAGACCATTTGGTCTTGGTATACGTGGGTCTGTTTCAAACATATTTCCGTATCTACGATCATCCTCACCAACTTCAACGCCTTGCGCATTTTTTGAAGATGTGTATTGTGAAAACTCACCATAAATTTCTTCTTCTTGGTTTAATACGGCACTGTTAAAAAGAAGTTTTTCTTCATTTGTTTCGAAATCAACGACTTCAACTAATGGGACTTTTGGTGTCACCCCTATTCTGAACTCGTTATATTGCCCTAATGCATCTTTTTTGATTGGACATAAGAAATGAACTCTGATATTATTTTTTGTAAGTGGGACAGATGATGATATTATATCATTAAATCCAGTAATTCTTCCATCGAATGTGTAACCAATGGGTGATATATCTTCGCCACCTACTCGTATCAGATCATTTGTAGTATATGTTGTAGAAGAAATTGGATTATTTATTCTTGTTGCCCCAATTCTTCTTGCGATATCAGCAAATTGTATAATACCAGTTTGGTTTATATCAAGATATGAACTGAATATACCTTCGCCAATTATCTTTTTACCATGGTCTTCTTCTGTAAAGTAAATGCTTGTGTTTGCATGATACAATTGCCCAAGTTCGTTTATGGTATATTGTTCTATATTTGAACTTTCTCCATTAAGAAGACTTGTAGCATAGAAATGACCATATCCATTTCTACAACCTTCACATTCAAGTATATCTATTCTAGAGTCAACATCAGTGTTTATTGAAATATCATCTACATAAAAGTTTTTTTGACTTTCAGTTCCAATGCCATCACGATTGTATATTAACTGCTTCGAAGAAAACCCTAATACTGGTCTTGAATTAGATGCTGTTATTGTTTTCTTTGTTCTTGCTTTGTAGTTGTTATAAGAATATGTTCCTTCATCGGCACCATCAATATAATATGAAGCACCATATTTGAACAAATATATTGGTTCACGTAATGATGATGTGTCTTTCAAATATGATACATATCTGAAATGCATAAAAGGATTTTTAAGAGATGGTTTGTCAAGACTGTTCTCTATCAATAATGTATGTATAAGAACCCATCTACATTCTGCATTACCTACAGGTATATAAGCATAGAATTTTGCACCAATAGCACCATACCACGAATATTCTATTTTATACATAGTCACTTCATTAAAACTTATAGTGTATCCTGAATCGCCACTACCATCAAGGGGGTCTCCATTGAAACTTTCTGATTTAATCACTGCTTCATATACAGAACCTTTTGGTTCAATGTATTCTCCGCTATCTGTTAAAATTTGACTATCATCTCTTTCAAATGGATTTGGAACATCAACTATATGTTGATCTTCTGGTGTCAATCTGTTAAGTCCAAGTGACTTATTAGTTAATGGAACTGTGCTTCTTCTTATGATATTTAAGTTTGATCCACTTACTTGAAACATCAATTGGTCAGTGTCATTTGCGCAACCCCATTCAATAATGTTTTCGGTTTTCGATGGGTCTGTGTTTAATTTCGCACCAAATGTGAAACCGCTTATAGCGCCAGGTTGGTATCTGAATGCCTCTTTACTTTGCAACTGGTAATAGTAATAATTCGAAGAACTGTATCCTGGTTGTGTATCATCAAAACCATAAACTCTACTGTTATTAGACAATAAACTATTAACAAAAGAAGGTGTAATCTTTTTGTTGTCTACTGGATTGATCAACTTACTGTCTCTTATATCCATCCAAGTCATTGTCCAGTTTTCTATGCCAGAAAATGCTATATTCAAATCGTCATTATAGATAACATCTGCTTCTTGACCATTATTAAGAGTGATATTACCATCAACTTGTGCATCATTTCTAGAAAGAAAATTCGTTTTAGCAAAATTTAAATAACCTCTTGACAAGAAATAATCATATAGTATGTTACCTGTTTCTACAAAACGCAAATAACGTGTAAACAAGTTTGCATTATATAGTCCTTGCGAATCCCATTGTGGACCAAATGGATATGTGTAAGGAACAGGGAATGATTCAACAGAAATCGCTTGTTGATCGGCATATTCCTTATACCTTGGTGTGTATCTTTTTCCGTAAATACGGTTTTTCCTTGTTGACCATTCAACTGGTTGATATGGTGAAGGGTATCCGTAAAATTCCCATGTATTTTCTTCTAGACCATAAACAGAAACATCTGCCAAAAGAGATTGTTGCTGGTTTGCCCTTGGAATACCTAATAAGGAATTACTCACCTCAGAAGATTGTGGGAACTGTTCTTCTACTGAAAGATAACCACCTAAACCTACTTCTTTTGTCGCCTCATTGTTTATAGAGACGGACATTGAATTGTTTTCTTTGAAAAAAGAAGGACTCACATCTTCAACTTGTGTATAGAGAAAATTCCCCCTTTCATCTCTTAGGAAATTTCCTCTCACATCTACAAGTATTTGGTCGAATGTGCTTTCTCTAGGTGAGGTTTTATCGAAACCAATTTTAATCTGTTTTGACATTTTTTATCACTGTTCTTCCCAAGTTAAACTAACATTCAAATCAATAGATGATGTATTTGCATCATCTGATATGTAACTTGCCAAGTATACACTTTCTACTTCATTTGTTAGAGGATAAGACAAATAATCTTTGTTGTAGTCAAAGTAACTCAAAAGATCAAATTGTTCAGACCCAGGACTTATGAAGAATGAAGTTACATTACTTCCTGTTTCTGGAATTGGTGTTTGAATTACATTAGAAATCATAACAGAACTCAGTCTTTCTTTCTGTGTAGATGCTTCATAAATGTCATCTGTGAAATCTGTTCCATCAAATCCAAATCTTCCATCTTTCAAGAAATTTACACCACTATAAAGAACAACAGGAACATTGAAAACTTCCCTTAATGTGAAGAAATACTGTCCACCTATTCTTGATAGTTTTCCAAAAACAGTTCCAACATTTGATATAAACCAACCGTAAATAAATTTACCATCTTCATTCAAATATGAAGCATTCGATACTGGTAATGCATTGTTATCTGGTGTCACTTCATATGAACTAGTTAGATTTAATGTGCCAGAAACAGTGGTATTTGATTGGAAAACTGGTGTCTTTAGAACATCTAAATTCAATGGTTGATCGCCATAGTTTCCAGTTGACATCTTTGTTGGATACACTTGAACACGGTTTCTAATTCCAACTGCTTCTGAATTGAATATATTTTCTTTTGCTTTCAACCCAAATACAAGCGAAGGTCTTTTCACAACCAATCTTACGTTATTGACATTATTTAATGGAGAACTCAAATAAATTTTATTTCCATCAACCCAAACAACTTTAGTGTTTTGATCCAATGCACTGTTCGTCAAAACTTGTGCTTTCATGAAATATGTCTTGTCAGTTGGACCTACACCACCATCAATAGTGAAGTAGTTTCCAATGCCATCAGAAGATTGTGTAACAGTACCAATTTGGTATTCGTTTCCATATGCAGAAGATTTAGCAAGATTTGTGTGACTATACAATCTCACTGTTCCTCTATCGCCACCATCAATATAATATGATGCACCGTATTTCACGATATGATTAGATGCAGAACCGTATGTCTTATCTGTGGTATCATCAATACCTAATTTGTCTACAGAACCACCGCCATAAGTTAGGTATGTAATAGGTAAGGTAGCATTTCCAAGTGAAGAAATTTTCAATTGGTTTGATGCTCTCATGTGATGAACACGAACCCATCTTGCTTCGTTGTTGCCAACTGGAACATATGCCAAGAACATAGCACCTACCGCACCATACCATGAAAATTCGATTTTCAACATGGTAACTTTGGACATATCAATATTCCAAGCACTAACGTCTTGTAAAATTTCACCATTTGAAAGAACACTCTGTCCTGGTCTTACTATAACACCAGATTGACCTTCAAATTCACCAGTTGCGACATCACTGTAAACAACACCTCTTGTTTGTCCATCTAATTTATCAGAACTGAATCTTGATCTTGGGACACGATACTCATATACACTATAATATTTTGGGTCTGCATTTTGTTTGATCCAATTATTATATGCAAAATTAACTGCATCAATTTGCTGTTTCAAAATTTCATAATTTGAAGATGTTGTGTCGATTGCAGTGTTTATGTAACCCAACACAAACAATTCTGAAACATCACCATCAACAGGCAAACCAGTATTCAATTCATTGCCATTTCCATCAACGTTTGTTGCAGTGTTTGTAACATACATCAAAGGAAACATAGCATCTTGTTTGCGGAATGTTGAACCTTGTGGAACACCACCCTTTTCATCTGTTCCTACAGAATATACGTCAGGGAAAACAAATGGTATATTTGGTTCTATTGTATTGTCTGTACCATTGCTTGTTATATCAATAGTATCATCATTTACTGCTGTACGGTCATAAAGAGTTATTATGTTGCTCTTAGGTCCACTTACGGTCTTTACAACGTATGTTTTGGCATTTGTCAACCCACCAGCATCTCCATAGAAGTTCACATGCTGTCCAACAACAAATTCGCCTTCTGATACTGTCAACGTATCATCTGTTGCATTAACTTTTACACGAACATTTCTTTTTTCTTTAAGAAGTGACGGATCGTAAACACCAGCATGGATATGTAGCAACCCATCTCTCAAAACAACCAAATCACCAAATTGAGGCGCATTACCATAATCAACCGCACCAACATATGGTGTTGTGAAATTGTCAATTATTATGTCACAAAGGGTGTTTGTTTTTGTTCTTGATGTGGTATCAAAACCGAATAAATCAAATACTGAATCAAAACTTGAAATGTTTGCATTGGTGAAATCCCAAGAAGCAGAAGGTTCATCAGAAGTTGTTACTGCACTTGTTTTTGTCAATAGTAATTTTACAACTTCATGTGCTTCTATTTCAGAAGGACCACCGGACGCTGTTTGTGAATACACTTGCAAATCGCTTAGACTTCCCAATGCAAAATAATAGTTGTGTGCATTGTATATAGTCCCTGCATTTCCACCATATGCTAAATCTCTACCATATCCATCTACAATATATGAAACATCTCTCAAACATTTGTGTTTAATTTCTTCAAGAGTTTTTCCTACTGGTGGATTATAATCATCAAATGAAGTTGAAACCAAATAACCAAGATATCTTTTATATATGGAGAATACAGTATCAATTTTGTTTCTGCCCCAAATAGAAGTCGAAGTTGAAGTCAAGGTTCCAGAAATTGGTTGTGTACCATTGACTGCATCAACAGTAATATCTCTTAAAGCATTTACTCTTGTTGCTGTTGCCGAACCATTCAATGTTGAAATAGAATAGTCATTGGACAAAACATCAACAATTTCTGCTGCCAAATAAGTATGAACTGCTGCTTCTGCTTCTGTTATTAGTGTATTACCACTTCCAAGCAACGCGGTTCTATACGTAGTTGCATTAGTTACAGCATGTCCTGTTCCACTATATTGCAAATCGTAAATATATGCGTCAAGAGCAAACTCCATGTCTCTTTCACATTTATCTGCATTATTTTCGATATGGTTATATTGTGTCGAACCACCCGTAAATGAATCTCTTGCTGCTATTCTAGCATTCTCAATTATAGTATATTTTTGATCAAAAAGTATTTCCACTGCTCTTGGTTCTGCATTCACTTCTGGTGCAGGGTCATTTGCAGGTTTGCCAACATATCTATAATCAGATTGGTTAGTTGTGGTATTTGAAAATACTACAGGGGTTTGGTATAATAGAGACTGTGTTCTTCTTACTGTTGCAAAATTATCACCAAGGAAATTTCCTCTAGTCTCCCAATAGTACCCATCATATTTATCAAAAATACCATATTTTCTTATCGCAGGGTTCAAATCGTATTCACCATTTTCAACATCTGGTGTTGGAGAAACAGATGATTTTACACCAAAAGTTGCTGCTGAAACACGTCCCGGTTGGTAGCGGAAAAATCTTTTTGATGAAAGAACTGCAAGATGGTCTTTTGGTGCTTGTACAAGCGCACCTGCTTCTTGTGGAAGGTGTTTGATACCGTGTCCAAAAGTATATTCTTGTGGTGATGATGACCATTCACTTGGGTTTACATCATATGTATTAACATCGGAAAAAATTCCCAAAGCAACTTCACTTCTAGGAATACCCAACAAACTTAGAGCAACTTCGGATTGCACTTTTTGTTGTTCTATGACAGGTATAGGTTTTTGATCTGTAGAAACAACTACAGGAATAGATTGTGATGCAGGTCTCGCGCCAGGAGATACTGGTGTTGTTCTGCCTACGTTGATTACAGATGCATTATTATTGATATTTGTTAAACTAGACATTTTATTGAACTTTTCCTTTTGCGAGTAAGAATGTATTCTCTACTGTTATGTTACCACCAGAACCTTCTGCTGATATTGATTGATCATATTCGATAGTCAATATTAGACTTGGATTTGGTCCGCTTGCTAATGAGTCATTTATATTTATAACAGTTCCCACAAGATTATCTAAATTCGGTGTGCCACCATGGTTCAACATTCTTACTTTAGAACCTTCGTAAAGATTTGAATATTCTTGAACATTTACTTCGTAGGATGTGTTATTTGCGGTTTGTGCTTGTATTGTACCAGAAGGGACATATTCTGTTAATTGTGCTTTGTATATCAAACCAACATGGTTTGAATCAATGTCATGTAGCGTTGAATAACTGTATGTTGTTAGTAGAGTATCGACATTTGTTTGTGATATGGAAAATTTGAATTCTCCGTTCTCTGGTTCAACATTCACATCAAATACATTTGCCAATGGTGATAAAGAACTGATTAACACCTCACCATATTCTTCTTCGACATTATCAACCTTACGTAATTTTTGGACTTGATATGAAAGTTCTGCCCTATTTGCAGTTAGGTCAAACAAATCACCATTTTCTTGATATACAAATTCCGCACTTGTGAAAGATGAACCATATTCTATGTTTATATTAACACTGTCATATTCACTATTAAGTATATCTGGTCCAGATATGTATTCACCTGCTGGTCCCTTTATCAAGTTTGGTGAACTGATAAAGTTTTTCGATCCAAATATAAGAACACCACTTCCACAATTATCAACTACATTATTTGAAAATATTCCAGTCAAAGTAGTTGACAAATCTATATTTGATGTGAAATTTTTAAACGTATTGTTTGTGACAATTATATCAGAACCTTCGTTGGCAGTAAGAGGTGAAAATGCATATAAATCATTCATACCAGAGTTTTCTACACGTGAAGAATTGATATTAATTTTTGAACTATTAGGTGAGTATATACCACCACCCGCAACGTTTCTTATATGAACTTTGTTTATATCTATGCCATCACCGACAACTTTTATTGCATCATTATTGTAATCATTTATCGTTGAACGCAACCACTGGTTTTGCTGATTCCCATCAATGTCGAAATTAGATAATGTGATATTCGAGTTATTCAAACCAGAAGCATACACTATATTCAAGTTATCTTCTGTAGACCAAGGCATTTTTTTGATGATTGATTTGCGCCCTTTCCCAGACAAAGAGAACCCATCTGGCAATCTTAGTGTGGAGACGTTATAGACTCTATCATTTATAGTCAAAGAATTGATGCCGTTTCCATCTCTTTCATCAATTGCTTGTTGAAGAAATGATGTGTCGTTTTGTACAAGTGTAACTGTGTTATTGAAATTATATGATTCAGTTAGTGTTATCTCACCTGAATTCGTATCAATAGATAACACTTCAACATCCACCCATCCTTCTTGTGTTGCACCAGAAGAAATTAGTGGGAAATGAATTGTGCCTGTTGAAGTATCATATGTTCCTGTCGTGCTGTTCTTTAATGACCATTCTGTGTAATTAAATGTCCCATAGTCTGTATAAGTTCCAGAAGTAGAGTTTCCAAGTTCGTTTTGTCCTAGAACTTCTATAAGTTTAAAACCACCACCATCTTTATCTCTATATACCAAAATCCCATTACTTGCAGAACTTCTAGTGAAAGATATGGTCACATTATTTTCATCATTGAATGAATCAAATTCAACTGTTGCAGTTGAACTAGGCGCGGTGTGCGCAGATATTTTACCATTTGTCAAATCGAACTGTGCAATCCTATAGGTCAATATAGATTGATTAGTTATGGTAGAAAATCCATTTACTGTAACGCTACTTAATGTAGGAATTGTCAATACTTCTGTGTCTATGCTACCACCAAAAATAGTCAATATCTGACCTTCATAAAATTTAGAAACATCTGAAAGTTGGTTTAATTGAATTGTGTCTGTCGCTTGGTATGTGACATTCGGGGTAGCGATAACATCATCAAATGAATCTTGCAACTGAGTTTCAGAAAAATCACCAGAATATAATCTGTAATTTTCAGCAAAAGATTCATTGAAAAAATTGTCAAAGTTTGTTTGATTGAAATATTTGTTAATACTTCCTTCATCTAGATCATCTGTAGTAAACCCGTCAAAATTTATCATGTAGGTCAAACCATCTGTGGGGTTTGATCCATCATTTGTCAAGTCACTCGTTTTTGTAGGTATGGAAGGCGTGTTATCGAAGTTTTCATAATTTAGATAATATGAAGCAGGTTCACTATTCAACTGATACACATTCAAAATGTCACCAGTAGTGAGCGCATTCAAATCAGTTACTATACTATCAATAGTAGTATATGTGTCTTCATTAAACTTGCCTTTTAGTGTTCCAAAAGTAGCATATTTTGATGTACTTACAATTGATGTGTTATCAACAATAAGCATAAGATCGTCATCATCCACATCTACTGTGGTAGCCTGATTTAGTTCGGAAATCTTCGTCTGTGGTCTTGAAATATTGAAATATTTCCAAGTTGAACCATTATATATAAACTGGTATTGACTTGATTTTACATTAAGAATAAGATCATTGTTAGAACCTTCTATCGTAGTATCGGATGCTATGGTTAATTGGTTATCAGACCAATCATTTGCATCGCCAACTGTCAAAGATTCACCAGCAACCGGATTTGCTGGCAACAATATTGTTATTGCTTGTGAAGTTGTGTCAACAATTAAATTTGTATCTGCGACACTTTGAAAAGGAGTGGTGTTTACTAATATCCAAGACATGCTGATTACCTATTCGTCCCTTGATTGTGAAATTATTTTCTTTTATTTATAAAGAAGTCATGCTGGATAAATTAGTGCTTATCATTGAAACATCTTGACCAAACAAAAGTCTCATTGATGCAAGTTGAATATTACCCCACCAAACTTTTTCTAGTGCGCAATTGCTATAAAAAACTTCATCTGGAAATTTAATAGGACAAGAACTTTTACACAATCTTTTGACGTGACAACTCATACAATGCTTATTTTTTCTTTCCAAATCTAGACCATGAATTCGTATATCTTTCAAATCATCTATGCTTCCTGCTTTGAAATGATTGTCAGAGTGAGGGCAAAGTCTAATATTTCCTTGCAAATCTACGCTCAGAACTCGATTTGAATCTGCACCACATTTTGATGTAGACACAATTGGTGCCTGATTTTTTAGAAATTTTGAATATTGGACCACTCCATAATCTGAATACATCAAACTACATGGAAGTGTTTTCTCATGTGCCATATCTTCTGTTGCCACTTTCAAAAATTCATACATATGATCATTGAATTTCTTTAAGGTTTCGCCTCTAAGGATATATTTCGCAGAGTTTTCATCTTTTCCGTGGAAGTCATAATTTCTAGCAGGGATGAAATTCAATTTTGCGCCCACAATACCTTCTCTATCCACAAAATCTTTAAAATACTCATTGATTTCGAAAAGATCGTGATTTTCGCTACTAACCACACATCCAAAAGCAAAACTCACATTCGGAAGTGCAAATATTCTTTTCATCACATCTACTTTTTTGGGATTTTTGAAAACATCAACACCTCTTGTCAATTCCTGCTTTTTAGCATCGTGACTTACATTTATCATAACCCGTGATTTTAGTTTTTTAAAAAATTCATAGTGCTTTTCTACAAAGGCAGAACCATTAGTAGATATGAAAAAATATCTATCAGGGTGATCAAAAAACTCCATGATAGCAACCATATCTTTCCAATATAGAAAGGGTTCTCCACCCCATAATTCTACTCTTGATAGTTTTTCAAAACTCAAGTTTTTTTTCAATTTTTCAATGAAAGTTTCGGTCCACAAACTTCGCGGTCTTTCAGAAGGATCGCCAATATCTTTTTGCATACAATACGAACAATTATAATTACACGCATGTCCCAATAAAATTCTTAATGACACAGGTTTATCTGTTTTCTGATCTGTACCCCATTCTTTTGACTGTTGTTCATACCACTCGTCAGATTTGTCAAAGGAAAAATTTAATGTTTCGCCTTTGCCATTATATATTGTGTTGTCATTGCTATCATAGAAAAATTCACGACCATCTTGTAATTCAAATAATGTATATGCCATATGTATTAAAAACTATCCGTAAATTGATGTGTATGTGATCTTAGGTTTCTTGAAGGTATTCTTAATAGGTTGTGGTGAATTGATTCAATTTTTTCTCCCCTTGATCTATTAGGAAGATTCAGTGTTCCTAATATTTGATTTGAGGAATCGTAAACTTTAGAAGCAGTTCTATTTACTGGAACTGTGCTTCCATTATTTCCAAATTCACTAATAGATGTGTATTCTACTAAAGTGTGTCTATGGTTTCTGACAGTAGATATAAAGTCTCTTAGTAGGTTCAAATCGGAAGCACGTATTGTATTTCCTGTTTGAATACGTGATCTTAATGGGTTTGTGTATATTGATCTTACTGATTCCGCAGGTGCCATATCAGTAACACCGCTTGTGGTTCCTGTAGTAGTTGCCATTGTTTTTTCCTTTTATATAGTTCCGCCACCACCACATTCACATTCACAATTTGATATGTATGTGTCTGTGAAATTATGCTGGTGTTCTAAAAGTGAGTCTAAAATATCAACCATTTGCTGAAATGAATCTGCTGAAATTTCTTCGCCTGTTGCTTTGCTATCAACATCTGTTGCCACGCCATTAAACGGGTCTGTGTTTTTTGTTTCAGTTGCCATCTTACTCTCCGAATATGACGTATTCTAATTTGTTTGTTTTTGAATTCTTTTTATCAAAGTCGTATTTCATCATACTGTCAATGACAAATTCAATTACAAAATAACCATTCTTTCTAGGTTTTATTATCACTATATCTTGATCAATCTCGTATTCGACATTACTTTTTATTGTGTATGGAAACCTTGGTGTATTTTCATATAAGTATTTATAAGGACTATCACCAAACAATTCCAATTCTATTTCACCATTTTCGGGAAACAAATAATTCTCGTTAACAAGCACACCTTTTTTTATTTTTGGTTTCAGAAAATATTCTTCTATGGAACCTATATTAGAAAGAGTTGTCACCTTATGTTTTTCTGTTTCGAGGTTGGTAAAATGTGTTAATGTTATTAGATTTGGGTTCAATATACCAAGAATAATATTGCTGTCTGACAGTTTTTTGAACACCACATAAGTCACACAAGACAAATATTTTGCTTTAGGATTTGGTTGTCTCTTTTTAGACAAGTTTACGATTTTGTGGGTGTCTTTATCTCTGGTTAAGAAAACGGAACTTGATAATATGTTTAGTTTGTCGAATTCATTTTGAGCAACTTCAAAAAGTGTTCCTAGACCAACCCAAGAATTATCTTCTAATAATTTTTTTATGTGGTCAAGGTTTAATGTTTTGCAGTTCGTTTCATTCAATGCTATATTTGGATAAAGATGTTCTTTTATGACTAATTCGTCATTCTGTTTGTATTTACTTTCCACGTGTTTTTGAAGAACATACGAATAACTTTCATTTTGAAACTGATCAAACAACTGACCGTCCAATTTTTTTGCTATTGGCAGCGACTGTAGCATTTCGGGTATAAGTTCTATATTAGCAGGAACAGAGAAATCTAAATGGTTTTTTTCTGTTCTATTCATGAACATTTGCTTCATTTTTGTTGCATCATTTGTATCAAGAAAATTATCAAAATCTATTATAGAATTCATATTCTTGTTCACGTCCTGCCATTGCTCAGACTTTTTATTTTCCCACACGATAACCCAATTAGTTTTTGACATTTACAGTCTCCCATTTTTTGAAAAGATGTGTAGATGATGTACAATCAGAACACATTACAAAAAATCTATCCAAAACTCTATCCTTCATATTTTTCTCATGCCAATCTATTTTTTTTCTTCCATCCAAATAATATTGATCATTTATAGAATATTTCGTATTGACTTTTTCAAGTTCTTCCCCTTTTAACCAAGAATCCCAATCATATAAAGAGATGATATCTTTTCCTTGTTTTGGGTCATAATCCAACCATAGAATCATTTCATTTGTCCATGAAACCATATCTTCAAGAATTGGGTCATCACCATATGTTTCTTTCATCCAATTTAAAATGCCTTTATAAAAGTCTTTTCTGTTTATGTTTATCATGAATACTATCATAACCAGAAGTTGCATTCTAAGTTCCAAACCAAACTCTTCTGGAAGATCGTAGAAATAAAAATCTTCAACATTATTAGGGGATGTTACTCTTTTTATGGTCTCATTTATAATAGAATTCTTAACAATATTTTGTTTTTTATTCAAAAAATTATCACTATTCAAGAAAGACTTCCACAACTTTCTATAAAAGTCTGCTATAGATATTCCTCTCTCGCGCCTCAAATATTTTGTTATGTTAGACAGATATCCTTTTGATTCGAATACGTTTATAAAATTTTCCATTAACCACATTTCACACCATTCTTCTCTGGTATATGAATAAGTGGAAACAACTATTTCAGAAGGTTCGACATATCTTGTATCATTATTGAGATTGTGTTCTCCATTATAGGATATGATTTCATCTTTTTTTAATATGCCTTTGAATTCAAATGTGGTATTAAACAAAGATTCTTGATTCAATTTCATTGTCTCTATTTTAAATTTTTCAACATAATTTTTATTTGCGGCAGGTGCAGTTGGCAAGAAATGCCAGACGTATCTTAGTGAATCCACACGATACTCTTGTGTCAACTCATGACCTTCATAGTAACTATCCAAAGTGGCACCAGGCAATCCTAATATCATTTCAAGCATAATCTTAACATTATGTTTGTCGCGTATCTTACCATATTCGACCATTTGTGTTTTCCAATCATCATCTGTCCTGTCAATATTTTTATTGACAATATCATTTGTATCTTGGACAGGGATTTTCAACATCGTCGTCAAATCTCTAGAGGCAAACATTTCTTCAATTTTATAAAGGTTCTCTTTTCTTACTTTCGTAGGACCATACATGTTTATTTTTTCTGGATAACCTATGGTATCGTTATATTCACATATTTTTTTTGCAATATCAACGTCTCTTTCTATAATACCAAAATTGGCATCTGTAAAAGTGAAAAATTCTGGTTTGATATTGGAAAAAATGAAATCAAGATCATCAAAAATATCTTCCGTAGGTTTGAAATTTACTTTCGAATTTATCCCACCACCCCATTCACAATAAGTACAACCGAATGGGCACCCCCTTGAACTTTCATAATGAAAATACATCTTCGCGGTTTTAGCATCCGCCTCTTTCCTTAAAGACATCAGATAATCAGAGTTTCTTTCAAATATTTTTTTAGACCATTCGAAGTTTCTTTTATTGAATTGTTTTTTGGGTCTTATATGCCCTATACCATCTTCTTTTGGTCTTATAATATATGGTACTTCATCCCAATTTTTATCTGTCTCTAATTGATATAAAAATTCATTTGCGAAGACTTCTCCATATCCTTCGCTTTCACATATGTAATCTATGTAAGGATGTTTTTTAAAAAAGTCTAATTCTTTTTTATATAGCAAATGCGGTCCACCAATTACTATTATGCAATTCGGCAGATTTCGTTTCACAATTTTCATTACTTTTTTTGAAAGTGGGTAGTTCCAAACATATAGAGAAACAAAAAACACATCTGGATTTTCATTTATTATGTTTTGGGCAAATTCCTCTACGTTATTTGCTATAGGATATTTATGAGGGTAATTCCAGACGAAACTAGAATTACCCTCATAATTGTCTTCTATATAACTTTTTACAGATAACCAAAAATAGTCGTAAGTAATTAATTCTTTTTCATTGGTCAAATTCATAAATGATATATTCATAATGTTTCCTTATAGAATAATTGCTTCAACAACTCCATTTTCGTCATTTTTAAGTGCTACGGCGAATATGTTATAAAGTGAATTGCTACTGGCGACTTCTGCATATCCTTTCATAAATGATGGAACTAACTTATCGCCTTTTTCAACTTTTCCAATAACCTTCACTGGAACCCTACCCTTTAGCGCAACGTAAATTCCACCTTCTAGACCTTCATTCATTCTGAAAGCAGGGTTTCCTGAAATAACGCCAATTGGCAAGTCATCTGTTTGTGTTGCTGTAATTTCTTTTTCACCGCCAACACAAACTACAGTACCAACCTCATAATCTTCATCTGCAAGATATTTCTCTGCCAAGTCTGCGTATTGTGCAGAAGTTGCTGTTCCTCTAAAAAGACCAGATGCTTGTATGTCGCCAACAACGTCAATCTCATATGCGGGGGCAACTTTCTTGATGCCCATTCTTCCGTTTGTATTATCCCAAACCATATTAGAACTTGTGCCGACTGCACTTGTACCGTTGCCAAAAATGATTTGCCCAGATGCTATTGTTGCTTTGCCCGTACCCCCATTTGCTACAGAAAGTATTCCTGTCACCGCATTTGATTGGTTTAGAGCAATTGCACCAAAACCTAATGCGGCCCCTGACCTTCTCAATACTTGATGATCGCTTGATGCTGTTATGTCTGCCACATTACCCAAAGAGTTTGCAGAACGTCCTATTATAGACAATGCTGCACTTTTTCTTATATTTGTATTTTCGACAACATTTATATTCAATGTTGCAGAACCAATGACATTTGAACTACCATCAATCCCAGCGATAGATAATGTTATACCACCACCTATTGAAGTAATATCAAAACTATTTTGTAATTTTGATGCGGTTGATGCGTTTCCTACAATAGTTGGCGCTGAAATGCTATTGACAGTTAAACTCTGTGCGCTTATATTGTTAAGAATAGACAAATCACCAGAAGAAGTAAGACTCATTGCAGGTGTGACAAAACCATCTGTGCTTATGATAAATTTTGTTGCTGGTGTGTCGTCAAGTAATCCATATACCCATGAAGCGGAATTGTTTTCTACTGCTATTCTAGGTCCAACGGAATTTTTTATGATGACTGCTTTTTGTTCACCATAAGAAAATCTAGTTTGAGCGGTAACATCAATGTATCCAAGTGAACTTGTGCTATGAAGCGCAATAGTTTTTGCCTGAATTATGTTACTTTCTGTCGTTCCAGTAACAGTTATGTTATTTGCAGCAAAGTTTCCAGATAAAGTGGTATTACCTATAGTTGTGTCGCCACTTTGAGATGCAGTTAGAATGTCACTGTTTACTAGATCGACTAATTCATTTGTTTTGCTCAACCAAACCTGAAAAGTATCAGAAATTTGAACGTTTGTAATATTTTTTGCCATTTATTGTTCTTCCAAAATCTTTTCTAATTTTTCCGATAATGCCGAAACCGTGTGTCTCAAATCGGATATGTCCTTTTTGATTGTGCTGATTTCTCTTAACTTTTTCTTTTCCATTATATATTTATTCCTCTTGTCAACGTCTGTCTCTACAAGTGCCTTTGAATTAGAATCTCTAATCATTCGAACGCGACCCCTCTATAATCTAGTAATCTTGGAACAACATCTACGTTTTCAGAAAGCAATTCAATTTTCAAATCAAATGTTCTGAAACCAGTGAACGTTCCGTTATTATTTGTATATTGTGTGACACCATCAATGTCTTTTTGTGTTGATGGTATTTCGAAAGCATACTCTCTAAAATCATTCAGGTTTGTTGTAGATGTGTACGTCTCAGCACCATTTACCATTATCATCTCAATCCAATCATTGTCGTATAGCGCAGATGGATCAGATTCATTAAGCGGTCTTATATATGCTTTAATATCTGTTCCATTTGGTCTATGGGCAGTAACATAAATGTTGAAATCTTCTGATACAAAACCTTCTGATAGTTGTACCTTTTTAGATATGTATTTAGCAGATTTTTCAGAAGTATTACCGACTTTATATTGGTAAACAAATGTCATGCCAGTTTCCAAATCAACGAAAGGAGTAGAAGTTAATAGTCCGTTATTAGACATGTTCATCACAATTTTTGCACTTATATTTGTTGCATCTGGATTTGATTTACTTCTAAGTAAAGCACCTCTTTCATTGAATCTTTCACTTTCTCCAAATTGTAATTCTTTTGCATATGGAATGTCAGTTGGATATGCTGGATCAATAAACAAACCACTCATATTCACTGTTGAATATGTGTCTGTAATTTTATTCAACATTGTCTGCATGTAACTAATTCTAAAATCATTCAAACCAGTAATTGTTGCTCTCGCACCAGAATATATACCGTAAACAACATCACCGACTTCAAATGCAAAGTTTTCTCTTGCTGATGAATTTTCAAGAATTATATTGTCTGGTTCTCTATAATTGAAGTATGCTACCGAACCAACAACGGCAGGTTTTGCAGATACAGTTGCTGAAAAACTAGGTGTATTCGCAAAAGTCAACTGTGTAGTTGTGGCAGATGCAATTTTCAATAGATTTTCTGTACCAGAACCATTCATAACATAAATGTATTCGCCAGCATTGAATGAACCCAAATTAGTTCCTGTTCCTATATTTGACCCTGCAACCAAAGTGACGGTATATGTGTCAGTTCCTTTTATGGCATATACATTTTCATTCAATCTAAACTTACCAATAGCATTTGTGACGCCTAAAAATTCAGTTGGTTCTGTTTCAAATACTGCGGAACCAGTTGAAGCATTGAAATTGTATCTATATAGATTAAATTTGATGTCTTCATCTTGGTATGACTGCCATGCTCTATTGTTGGTTGATGTGAATAGAACCCCATCACCCCAATCTTGTACAACAGAACTTCCAGTTATTAGATCAGTGCCGCCAATTTTTGATGTGTATATCAAATAGTCTGGATCGTTACCATCTGGCATAACGACAACACAATATTCTTTTTCCACATTTAGTCTTACTGGTGCATCAAATACGATATTTGTTGCAGAAGAACCGTTTTCTGATACTATAACATCTGTTGGTGCCAAGTGAATTTTTGAAAATGGTAGAATTTCTTTAGCAGGATAACCATTGCTAACTTCACGCAACATAACAGTAACTCCATTGGTAGAACTTTTGCGCTTGAAGTATAGATCAATTGAACTTGCATATATACATTCTCCACCACCAGACATGTTATTTTTGATAAAGAAAGTTTGTGCTAGTGGATCGAAGTTTTGACCACTATCATCTCGTTCCCTTAGAATTATTGGGGCAACTTCTCTTGTTGTGACTGTTCTTGTGGTGACAACTTCATCTATATCTATTTCTGGTATTCTTGTAGCAACAGTCAATCCTGTTTTTTGAATATCAAAATTATATGCGCGATATGTTAATGTGCCTCTTGAAATTGAAGCAGAATTTATGTTATCAAAACTATCAACATCTGCAACATACATAATTCTATCACCAACAAAGAATGTATTTTCTGGCAATAAGAATACTGCACGAACAGTTCCATTTACATCACTTGAAACAATATCACCATATTCACCACTTCTTGAAACTCTATTCAATTCACCTGTGCTAGATGCAGGTGCGACAAACTCATTAATATCAATTTCATCGAAGAAGAAATAATGTCTTGTATTTGGACGCAAACTATGCATGACAATTTCGATTTCTCTGGAACGCATATATGGTTGGAATTGAACGTTTGTTACAAAATCACCCAAAGATTGTTCGTTTGAAGTTTCAAGAACTTGTAGTGTTCTTGTCACATCTTGGAAAACGTCTGTTGTCACATTTGTTGATGATGATCTATTTTTTGAAAATAGTCCAGTTCCAAATAGACCACCAGTTCTCCAACTATCAGTTGTTGTGCTTGTGCTAGAACTAATCAAAGATGAACTAGTGCTTGTCAACGGGATAAATTCGTTTATTCCATCTACCAAATCCGAAAATGGTGTGAACAAATCCAAGTCCAATTGAACAGGGTCTGTATTAACATCATATGCACCATCATATTCTGGTGTCAGGAAACCAGTTCCTTTAAAGAAGAAGAAGTTGCTGATACAGTTTCTTGAATTTGTCGCATACGGTTGTGATATAATTCTTGCAGCAGGATCGTTTTCGGAAAGATTTGGTGCAAGTGTTACAACTTTATTGTTGAAAACTTGAACAGAATCTGACTCTGCGGCGTTGAAAATCAAATTAAATGGTATTGTCTTAACGGCAGGTGCCAAACTTTTTTCTGTGAAATCTACGGATGCGTTAAATTCAGGGTCTTTGACATTTGCTATGGACAAGTCATTGAATGGATCAACTACGATACCATTTTTAAATCTATTCAATCCATTTTCATCTTGTATCAACAAATTTTGTGCGGAAGATTCTAGAGAAGAAACAGACGCATAATATGTCAATCTTGAAATGGTTTTCGCAAGATCATTTATCTCTTTCATAGTATAATTTTCAATGCCTTTTGGTTTGATCTTTACACCATAACTCATTTTGTTTCGTATTGACGCTTCTTCTTGCGTTAATATCGGATAACCTGGGATATAAATTTCTGCGATTACTGTTTTGTCTCTATCAACAGTTGGGGCAGAAGAAAGACCAGAAGTTCCTTTGACTAGATTAAAGTTTCCATACGAATCTACCACAAGTGCATCTGTTCTGTTTAGAAAATATTCAAAATCTGCGCTACCAGAAGCAAAACATTCTGGAACTGCATAATTGATGCTTGTGTTGAATATTTGTTCTGAATATTCAGGCAAATCAATTGGTGTTGATGGAGCTATTGAAGTTGCGCCAGCAAGGTTTGTAGAATATGATGCTATAGCAGTTCTATATGGACGGAAGTCAATACAGTTGCGCATATCCATTATTTTGCCAGTAGCAGATTCGAAATATGGTATTTTGTCTAGTGATATATTTGGATAACTATTAACTGTGAAGAAGTTATAGTTTTCTGAAAAGTCTACTTTAAACACTTTTAACTTAACTGTCAACAATTCACCTTCTGTAGGTTCTTTTCTCCCATTGATGAATGACACATATGAGTGATCGTAAAAATTGTCTTTTTGGTTATTGTTTAGACGGAAACTATCAGTGTAATCAACAGAATCCGAACCAGTTATAGACAATATATCATACACGTCTGGCAAACCAAGTGTAAATTTATTCGCAGATTGTGTGTAATATACCTTTACAAATACATCAAAAGTCTGTTTAACTTTCGCAGAATCAGGTGTTATTTGAGCATTATAATATACTGTTGCAGTTGTGTCCGCATCATTAACTTCCAAGAATAAATTTCCTTGTTCTGTTATTGCAGAAGTTTGTATTTCCAATTGCTCAAAGTTTTGATTTATGACAAGAACATTATTTAAAGTATAACTATTAAATGTTTCAGAAGGTTCCGGCAATACAGTCAATTCACCAGAAGAATTGACTGCAACATTGCTTTGTTGTCTTCTTATATTAAAGGTGAAATCATTCACAGATTTGATAGAAAACATCCCTGTATCGAAAATCAATTTCGAGTCTGCACTATTGCGCACTCTTGGTTCTATTTCTATAAGACCAGTATTTCCTGTCCCGTCCTTAACATACACAACATCAGAGAAATTATTATTACCGTCCATTCTAATAGCAAATAGATATATTCTATCGCCATTATAATTTTTGATAACTGCATTACCGATTTCTGTTTCTGATTGGTCAAGCAATCTCACTATAGAAAAGTTTTCTATGTTAACAACACCAGTTGCTGCCAATACATTACAATACCCGCCATATTCAAATGTTATCGGTTGGTTGTTTTGTATTTTTGTTTGATCACTTGCAATTTCATCAATTAAGAATGATCTTTCTGCTTTGTTTTCTACTCTATATCCTTTTGAATATATTACACCAGAACCGACAGTCAAATTCACACCGTTACTTCTTCTTTTCACGCCGAATTTGAATGGGTTTGTTATATAATCACCATTTGTTTCATATGTTCTTTTTGCCATTTCTGTTGCAATAGAATTGAACTGTGAAACGTCACGAATTTGAATGGCATTACCATTTTCATATCTTCTTAGAGCGAAGAAGGTAGCATCTGCATCTGCAATAGATGTGTCCAAAGCAATAAGTCTTGGTGATAGTTTAAGTCTGTCTGCTCCAGGTGCGTTTTCATTTGGCGAACCGTTAGCATTATCGAACAAGGAAGTGTCTTGCTGTGAAGTGATGATTTCTTCATCAATAACAAACCCAACTGCACGTTGATTTGGTTCTCTTATTTCACTTGTTAAGTCAACATATTTTGAAACAACTATAGTCTGTTCGTCTGAATATAGAAAATGTCCTTTTTGGAAAGTTATACCTTCTGATACAGAAAGACCGTATGACGAACCAACTGGATTTGAGAATGTAGCAACAGTTGTTGAACCGACTACACCATTGTCTGCTATTGTTTCAACGCTATTACCATTAACAAGTTCTGTTATAATAACTTTTTCTCTTATAGAAAGAGACTCACCGGAAACAAATGATTTGACGCCACTATTTGACGTAGAAGTGTAATTAATGAAGAATGTGTTAAGGTCTGGCGCTCTTGATTGATATCCATCACTCGCAGTAACGACATATGCCTTTAGACCATCGTTATTTTCAAGTTCATAATAATATTGGTAAATAGTATCAGTGTTCGTGTCTTCTTCTGTTCTTTGAATATACAAAGAAGGACTTATGCCATCCGCAACTTTCACATATCTCAAATTAGATAGTTCTGTGAAGTTACAACCTTTGATTATTGACCCTTCTTTATATATATTATCGCCAAATTGTTCAATTTGGTTTTGCAGTGTTGTCTGCAATTGGGTAAGTTCTCTTGCTTGAACAGCATATCTTGGTTTGAACAAAACTCTATAATATTTTTTTGAAATATCATAGTCGTCAAAATATGGGTCGATATTCAATGATGTGTTAATAGGCATGTGATTTTATATCCTTAAAAGTCAACTAGAATTTTAATTTGTTCTATGGTAGTCTGTTTTCTCTCTATTGGTGAAAAGTCTGACATGTATAGAACGTCTCCGCTTTTTTGTGTGTAAATGGAATAATTTATACTATTTATACCGAAATCACCAGCGTTATTTGTCTTTAAAACTAGATTTTCATCAAAAGTTACATTATATGGTCCATTATAATTAATTATGTAAATTCTATCACTCAATACTTCATGTATAATACCTTCCACACCATTTGTTTGATAAACA